>WLWD01005723.1_pt1 | contig 62658 bp, 39 predicted proteins | sample 6712731 | NCBI WGS metagenome assembly WLWD01 (sample SAMN12718690, study PRJNA576275) | sponge metagenome | isolation source: marine sponge | host: Mycale hentscheli | place: New Zealand: South Island, Marlborough, Capsize Point | collected 2014-11-01
GGTACCTTTCCGTTGCTATAGTTATAAGAGAAGTATAAACAATAACAAATCCATCATTGTGCGAATTAGCAAGTTAAAGCGTATAAGGAAAGCTATGGAGGTGTTTAGAAGGATCAATCCGTCACTAAATTGAGGAGTGTCGGGCCTGCAGGTATCTTCTGACGAGTAATGCGGCATACATCACACCAAATAGTTATCTGACCCTCGGTAGGAATAGCTACTTCATTATTTTTGCAAAATGCATTGCTTCTATTAAACTATAATATGCAATAAAATAATATATTGCTGTTTCTGCTGATAATATACACAATCTGTATACTTCAAATGGCATGATGAACAAAACTATTTTCATCAGAATGGTTTAGCTATACCAGTCGATCTAGAACTTTATAGCTACATACTCTGAGACTTCAAAAATTCATAATCTTGTAACTGGATTATAATAGATAATACAAACAATGCAGTGATTTATAATAATGGTATCTATAAGTTAGTGATACGACATCCAGACTTTATCCCTACCAATTGTAACATTGTATGTGAAAACTGTATAACAGACACTAACATTGCACTAAAAGTGAATCGAAGTTTCCAGTCACTCGTCAACAGAGAATATATTTTTTGGGATATTACTCAATATAGCTTGTGCTTCCCAAGTGAAGCAAATTTGAAAATGCCCACTCTAAGACTGCTTCTACATTTCCTTGCTGTAACTGTAACAGCAACACACACACAACAATTTAAGTTGCTTTTGTCTGGTGGCTAAAAATACTTTTCTTTCAAATTCTGTAATGAAGGGTAGAGGGACTAACTGTGCCCGACATTTCTATAACTATAGTTAGTTAAAATAACAATGGAGGCTTACTAATCGGATCTATTACTTTGCACACTTCTTCATCGCTTGGACTGCTACTTGACTGGCTTTCAGAGCATGCTTTTTTTTTATTACCAGACATGAAAGTATCAGGGGAAATTTTATTCCATTCTGATGTCTACCACTGTTCCATGAAACCAAGGTTATAACTTCTGACCTTTTCCATCAGACGTCGACAGACCACAAAAATATTGTACATGAAGCTTATGACACAAGTCAATACTTTTGATGCTAGTTTCATATTCAACTTTTAGCAGAAATATTCATTAACCCTCAGCGCGCATGCGCGTGAGGGTTACAGTACTCACTTTGTCTGTCATTCAGTCAGTCAGTGTGTCACTCTGTCAGCAGCGGATCTCGATGATGGACGGCTTTCAGGCAAAAAAAATTATATCAAGTTAGGGTATTCTATTATTTAAGTGCCTTTAATGTGCCAAATTTTTTGTTTTGAATTTAAATATCTAGAAAACACGAGTCAAATTTAGGCCGTTACAAGCTTTACCTTGCGCGGGTCACGCCCCCTTTATACTCAAGCCACGTCACGTGAGCTACCGACCTTTTTTTTTTCATTCTGTCACTCTGTCAACAGGGCACTTCTGGAAGGTAGGAACCAGTTAGGCTCTGAAAGCGGCATCAAATAGCAGAAGTAAGTTCCTTTAATATGCCAGAATTTTGATTTTGGACTGAAAAAAGCAAGTCTTTCCAGAGCCGTGCCATCGTAGGCTTACAGCGGGAACCGCTCCTTAAAACACTGCTTGTCACGTGAGCCAGCTTGCAGGTTGCAAATCACTTTTAAGTAGCTAACAATTACGTGCGTTTAGCGTGAGGTGTTGCGTTGAGTAGTCGTTGAGTGAGCAAGTAAGTACCCTAATAGTTGCTGGTTCGAACCCTCGTCGACAATATTTTTTTTTTCCATCTTTTTTTTCTTTTTTTCTTTTGTCTTCTTGCCTTATTTTTCTTTATTTTCCTCTTTCTTCCTACTGTTATTATTTCTTTCCTACCTTTTCCTTTTCTTTTTTTCTAACTAGCGCTGAGGGTTTGCACTTCAGTGCTCTAGTTTCAATAGTTAGCTTTTAATAATAAAGTCTCAAATTTTAAGAAAACAAAAATGAATACATAAACTATATGAAATGATGAATACGCCATGATATAATTCAGAAATTAAAAGGAGTAGGTGAGTACAATGAAACGAAGGTGCAATATTCTCTTTCAGGATACAAACATGATGAATGTATAAATAAATATTCACACAAAACAACTAAAAATATTTTTTCCAGCATTATGATCAGACATTCTGTTGTCAAAGTTAGAAGTGCAGTGTTGTCGGACCAGAAAGAAGACATTTATAGGCGTCAATTTGCACAGCTGAGCAGGAAATTTTCTGTACATTTCATAATGAATGACCTTATCATGCCATCTTCTCCTAGAGAAACTTCGCTTGACGTCAACTAAATCTAAAATAACAAAACAAAAACAAACAAATAAACAAAAAGACTGATAATCATGTGTTTATAGTTGTCTGGGTTTCATATAGAGTATATAGAAACCTAATAATTATAGTAATTAGACTAAAGTGAGTTGTAAAATCATGCATGTGATCGATTAAGCACTGATCAGTATAAATACTCTCATATAGCAGAGTGTGATACAGAAGGATGGAGGGGGGAAACTGAAATTTTCCCTCTCAAACCGAGTTCTTCCCCCCTCCCCCCACCCTCTCCAATTACAGTCGCCCTTCTCCATGATGCAGTGTTGAAACATGCTGTAAATTACAAATGGATCAAAAAAATAATAATATCAAATTGACTCAATTTTCTCTTTCTGGAGTGGGAGGGGGGGAAGTTGACGTAAAAGTGGGAGGAAGACATGTGCATCGAAGTAATACTGGTTTCAATTGGTTGTGCTTCAAGAACTACACATGGGCACATTGGAGCATTCATTATGCAACGTTTAGTATGGGAGAATATTGAACGTTTAGTATGGGAGAATATTGAACGTTCATGTGGTTCAGAAATTCTTATACTCAGTAGTTACTATACCCACTTTCAGAACAAATTGGGTCATTATATTTAGCATGTGGGTATTGAGGGGTTCATTTAGGGGGGGCCAGGGGGTGTTCGCCCTCCCCTTGAAATATTTTAAATTTTCGTAAGCAAAAAGCAAAGTTAAAATATGAATGATGAAGATGGAGTGCTTTAGAGAAAAAGTATATATGTATGTGAGATGGTATATGGCTTACAATTAGATTGTGCAATAGTGTTTTTAGTTCACTGGCATAATGAAGCACCATAAGTGCGAACCCTCAGCGCCACTATACACTAGCAAGCTATTTACAAAATCATCTTAGGACCAAAAGAATGATTTATTGGCTATTCTAATTAGGTATCACTATAGCTTGAACAACAGAAATGGTATATGTAAAAGCTGTCTTCATAAGCGAAGAAGCTAACAGGCCAGAGACATTTACCAGTATCCATTTTCAATGTGAACTCCAATTCCAGCACTCGTTAACTTTAAAGTACTAAGCCAAACCACGATGGACAGCAAGAAATTTGACGTGATGATAGGGGAAAAACTAGTACTGTGCAGAGTTGACAGCTTCATTTTTCTCAGCCCAAAATTTCAAAAAGTGGCACCGTAAAAGGTCTTAAATGGTTGTTCTGAGTTTTCTCATACCTAAATTAACAGTTAAGTGTCAGTAATTGAGCATGACAGACAAACAGACAGAACAATTACTATAATCCTTTTGCACACACGTGGTGAGGGCTAATAATGAAAGTTCAGTGATATATAGTTGTAACTCCATACTGAATGTTGTTCATTCATACTCTTTAAAATATTGTACTAGCTGTTTGGGCGAGCTATTGGGGAGGGAAAGGGGGAGGACGGAAGTTGTTTAATAATCAAGTGAGTAAGTCACGAGGTTAAATTCTTGTGATAGTGATAAAATAATACAAGATGAATGCATGATTTGTGATAGTATTGAAGGAGATGTGGGACACGCTCCCCCTCTCTCTCTCCCCTCCCTCACACACACACTCTGAGAGTACCACTCACGTGACTACAACAACATGATAAATCAATCCCACTAATTCCATCCCCAAGCACAAAGAAGATTATTAAGGATATAGTCTGTGAGAATGTGAGACACTGAAATCCACACTTACTGTAAATAGGAAATATTGTTCTTGTTCTTTATGTCTACACATGGGTGAATGACTATTACGTCTATGTTTTCTGATACGTGTGTTTCATACAGTGTCCATCTGACATTTCCACTTATCCATTATCCGAAAAAATTACTTTCAGATAAACGGAAGTTATGGATAATTGAGGCTTATAAATATTCACGAGTTACTGCACCTAATTACATAATATCGTTATTGATTGCATAATGGATGGTGCTTATAAATGGTGTGAACAGGGTTGTTGTTGTTGTTTGCTTGTTTGTTTTATTGCACTGACACGGGAACTATAGAAGGATTGATACTAGCCGAGTGAATTTATAGCAGCATGCTGAACTTAATAGAAAAAATCTAAATAAAAAGTTGGTGTAGAGCAAGTCCCAATCAACAACAGCAGCAAAAAAATAACAACATCAAAGCATAATTTTTGCTCTCACTGGGCAGGCAAAACTTGTCTAATGACCAACCACGAGCATAATTGTCAGTGCTAGTTATAATAATGAATATACTTTATGTATTATTTTGTGTGTGCGTTTGTGAGTGTGTATGTGTGAACGCGACATGAACGGGAATAGTTCTAATCGACCAACAAAGCTAAACTATAGCTCTGACATCACCAAAGGGTGAAATCTGCTACTCAGACTCAATGCATTGGATCACAAGGTTAAATCATAATCATATCAAAGCTTAATTACAGAAATGGTAGAACTTGCTAGTTTTTTCTCACTGCAAAGGAAACCTAAAGGATCAAAATATTCAATCATCTGGTTAAATCAACCCTCGTAATTTCTATTTACCTGCTGACTAATTGAGTTACATGTCAAGGGCGATCACAACAGTTCAGTACAATATTATTCCCCAACTAATATTGATTTGCTGTCAAGAGCATGCTGGATACTTCGAGCGTTTAATTGAGGTTCTTCATCAGGGCTTCATACAGGCTTTTTTTCTGGGGGGGGGGGGAACTTTTTTATTCCTATTTAGGATAGCATGTGGCTAAACAAGCCACAGAGAGGGGAGGGGCGGGTCCTCAAGTTTGGAGGGGGTTAGTGCTAATATGAGCTGCTTTGTCCACTGTTAAACTTCAGAGGTATATGGGGATTTTTTCAGAAACATTTAAACTTTTGAATACACTCCTCGTCCTTCCTTGGAACAGCATCAGTTGAAAGATCTTCCAGCTACATATGGAATCTAGGAGCTTGAACAACCATTAAATATACGCACTGAGTTATTTACTGGATGAACACAATAAAATTCTATAATGACATTCACGATCATGTGACATTTATAGAAATAAACTGTGTGGACATTTGCTCTTTGCATTCTTCAGATACTTGAGCAAAATTAAATCACAATCTATTACGTGAACCTAATCAACATCCTCTTTTACCCTGGTTGTATTTTATACTTTCCAATACATACCTGTTCCCTCCCAGTTCCAAGGTGACAGGTGTGAGGTTCTCAGCGGCATGCTTCATGACAATCTTACCCACTTGAGCGGACCCAGTGTAGAAGTAGTATAATCTCTCCTTCAATAATGCCTACCCAACATCCACCTCACCAGGCAATACTACATAGCAATCCTACAAAAGTAATGTGACATCATGTGACAGTACGAATATTTAAAATTATTGTATCATTCCTATGGCTAATAAGTGATTGAAGCACCAAAGGTGCGAACCCTCAGCGCTATTAAACACTACCTAGCTATTACACTATGATCTCCTTCCAAAAGAACAAGCAATCTGTTAGTTATTTTAATGAGGCATCAATATAGCTCGAGCAATGAAAATGGTACATGGCTAACACTGTCTTCATAAGAGAAGAAGCTAAACTAGCCAGAAACATTCATCAGTATACATTTTCAATGTGAAACTTCACTTCTTTCAACTCCGTTAACTTTCCTGAGCATAAAGTAACGCTGGCTGCAAGAAATTATTTGCTCACGTGATTATGGCGTGACGCTAGGGGGCATTACCCACAAAAGCTGGTACCTGCGCAGTGCTGAAAGCTTCACGTTTTCTCAACAACTAGCCCGAAATAAAAAAAAAAGTAGCACCATCAAAAGGTCCTAAATCTTGTCCTGAGTAAGTTCATACCTACATCAACTATCTCCAAAATCTGAGCGTGACAAACAGACAGACAGACAAGATGACTACTATAACCCTCTCGCACATGCGCGCTGAGGGTTAATGATTGCGTAAATTTTGATTTAACACGTGACTTAGCTCACTACTTGAAGAAGAAAATGAACAACAATAAAACAACACAACATTATATTAAAATGGATCAACTATACAGATCTACCACATTATAATACCATAACAGTGGTATAGTTTCAGTATGGGGGGGGGGGGCTCCAAAGGCATGTTGTTGTTTTTTGTGGTTAAAAATTGTTCATGTGAGAAATCATTTCATGAGATAGTGCCCCAAAATTATGGGGGGGAGTAACTGACATGCTACGCCCACATACCCCACTCACATGCCAATATTGGTCCAGGGTTTCATACAGGATTTTTGGCTTGGGGGGGGAAACTTTTGCATTTGGTAATTTACACCGAAGTATACTCAATACTTAAACAAATGTAATTGCTATATAATATTGTCTTATACATCAAAATTTTACACTTAAGCTAGGAGAGAGCACAATAAAAGCGTAATTAGGAGGGCAGGGGGGGGGGCACTCACATAAATGTGTAAAGCATTAAATTTGTCAAATAAGAAAATGGCAAATTCATAAAAAAAATTATAGATGAGAAGTGCAATCACACCCACTCACACATGTTGGTACTAACACATTAGTATAATAGTTCCCCCTCCCATGCATGTACAGCTGCTTACTCCTCCCACTTAAAATGCAGCTGCTCAGACTTCACTTTTTCCTATAATGTGCATAGTAGGCAGAAGATTTTGAAAACCAACTTTAGCTCTTAGCTGATCTTTACCAATGGATTTAAGAAAGTTTTTCTCCAGAAAGCGGCCTTTGGATAAATCAGAAGATGACAAGGATGAGGGTTCCCTACCCAAATCAATCGAACAAGAAGTACAAGGAGCAGAAGGACAAAGTACCACTCATTCTAAAACAAGCGACAGTTCGTCAAAAGCTGCCAAAAAATTAGTCCCGCCTTAGCTACAAAAAGGATTGGGAGAAGATATACCCATGGGTGTATTGCAATGATCCCAAAGATGGAATGTTTTGTCGTGTATGCCAAAGTTTTGGGACAGCATCAGCAACAGCAAGAGGTGCTTGGACTGTGAGAGGAGTTACAGACTGGAACCATGCTACCGAGATGCTGAAACAGCACAATGACTCCAAAGGTCACAAGGATGGAGCGGTTTCTGCAAGGATGGCTGATCAGGCTAAAAGAACAGGATCTGTGGTTGACCTGCAGCTAGCAGCTTCAGCCAAGGAAGCTGAAGTACAGCGGCAAAAGAATCGTACTATTTTACTAAAATTATTACGATCAATCTACTTTCTAACAAAGAGCCGCATTCCTCATACTACTACATTTGAAGATATAGTTGGGTTGCAAATTGCTAATGGGGATGATCTTTTGAAGCAACATGTTGAACAAGGGCCTTCAAATGCTCAGTATACATCCAAGTTCTCATCTGCTTCTTTGATAGAAGCAATTGACACTTGGATAGAAAGGAGGCTCCTTTTAAGTTTGAAATCAAGTCCCTTTTTTTCAATATTGGCTGATGAATGTCAGGACGTGAGCACCCAAGAAGAGCTGTCCATTTGCTGCAGATGGGTAGTTGATAGACATTCTGAAGAACACTTCATGACCATCCTGCATATTCGATCATTGGATGCTGAAACCCTTACTGGTGCAATCACTTCTTACATGACATCACAAGGCGTGGATATCAAAAGGCTAATAGGTCAAGGATATGATGGAGCAGCTCCATTCTCTGGTAAGAATACCGGTGTTCAAAGGAGAATACGTACCTGTTCCGGCCATGCATTGTATATTCATTGCTCCTGTCATCGCCTTCAACTTGCTAGCATTCAAGCTGCTGATAGTGTCCCACAAATTAAAAAATTCTTTGGAATGCTGTTAAGCTTGTGGAAGTTATTCTATTACTCCCCACAAAAAGCAGAGAAGTTGAAAGAGGTCCAATCTGTACTTAACCTTCCTGAGTTAAAAATTATAAAGCCTAGCAGTACACGTTGGCTCTCTCATGAGCGCTGTATTAAAGCAATTCGTAAAGAACTTCCTGCAATCATCTTAACTCTACAGGAACTTTATGAAAGAACTGGTGATGCTGAAGCATTTGGAATTCAATTCATTTTGGCAAGTTTTGAAGGTGTTGCAATAACCATTATCATGGGTGAGATCCTTAATTTGGTTGCCATTTTCAATTGTTTTATGCAGAGGAAGGCGACTGACTTTTCCAGATTAAAGGTTATCCTCGACTGTACATTAGATCAACTGAAAATCCTTAAAGATGCTGGTGCAGATTGGTGTTCTGAGGTTGAATCGACTGTAAAGCGTCTTGAATCTGATTATGCGATCAATGTTTATGCTTCTGTAGGTATAGCACGAAGAGGCAGTACCACAACAACTACCTCTCTTGAAGCTTTTCGGAAAGCAGTGTTGATTCCATATGTCGATAAGTTGACCGAAAACATCCAAAATCGTTTTTCTGATAAAGGTGTTTCAGTGATTATGGCAATGTCAGTTTTCAACCCTGCAAGTTTACCTCAAGCAGATGACCCTGCATTTCGTACTTATGGACAAGAAGAAATCACGCTATTAGCTTCTTTTTATGGAAAGGAAGCACATGTTGAATTTCAAAGTGAAAGTTTCCAGTTTCCCCCTGTTATTGATCAAGATGGACTTCTTTCGGAGTGGCCTGTATTTAGAAGAGCATTACTTCATGAAAGACAAATTTTCATGTCTTCAGAGAAGCTCACCAAGAGTCCTACTTTCCAGCAGGTATTCCAAGGAATTCAAAAGGCTGATGCATATGGTGGAATTTTCCCTGAAATGTTCAAGTTGATCAACATTATGCTGACATTGCCAGTCGGGACTGCCACGGTTGAGAGGTCATTCAGCCAAATGAAGACGATAAAAACCAGACTCCGCAATCGTCTAAACGACACCAATCTAAAGAGACTCATGCGAATAGCAATTGAAGGTCCAGAACTGAAGTTTGTTGACTTTGACCAAATTCTTGATGTATTTACTGAAAAGAACAGGCGTATAAGTTTATGAAGTTACCTTTTTAATTTATGTATGAGTTTATGAAGTTACCATTTTAATTTACTGTATGAGTTTCTTTAAATTAATTAATTTCTACTCAAATCCTTGGGGGGGGAAAACTTGACCTTGGGGGGGGAAATCCCAGTTTTCCCCCCCTCTGTATGAAACCCTGTGGTCTATGCTATTATAGAACTTACCGGGTCTAAGTATTTGGGAATGAGTTCATTCATCAAATTAGATGATGCCACAGCTGCTTCAGATGGCTTTATGACACAGCAATTGCCTAATAAAAAGGATGATAAGGTTGAAGGTAATAATAATGATAATAATAATAATAATAATAATAATAATATGGCAGACTGCTTCACAACAATGAAGGGGAAGAAGGTGACTAGAACTACAATTCTAGAGTTTGTTTACTCATTCAAAAAAAAAACAGAGGAGAGGAAGGGGGCGGATGGGAGGAAGGGTGTAGCCAGGGATGTATTTCGCGATTAGTGGAAAATGGCGCCTGCCAGATTTTGTCACCAACTTCCCAGAGACTATTATAGTTTGCACTACAGTTACTTCGCATACAAAAACTGGGAACAATAGCAATAGAAAGAAATAAGTCATGAGGACTTTAACAGATGGAAACAAACAAACAAATGGCAGGCTATACATGTAAATAGAGAAAGAAGAAGAGTACTGTTTGCCATTGACACACTCAAATTTAACTGCACAGGATGTACAGCGTGCAGTCAAGAGTACTGTAGATACTATCCTGACAGCTCATCTTCAATTAATAAATACTTCAATACACATACACACGGGCATTGACAGGAGCTAGACTTGATTATTCTATTATATCACTCACAAAAATGATTACATACAGCAGTTCGAGTTGGGGCGCTCATTTTAATCATGGTATGGATTGAATTGAAAGGATAGTGAGCTATGATGGAGGGTTCTCTTTGCGTGGCTACTTTTTAAAATTTGAATAGAAGGAGCTAGAGGTCAAAGGGCATGCCGGGATTCTCCTTTTCATACCCAGACCTCTGGAAAGAGTTTAGAATGTGGTAAATGAGGCCACAGATTTGGCGTACAGAGAATAGCATTGAATTATAAATGCGACCTCTACATTTAACATAATTTATATGACTGTTAAATTACAACCAAAACATAAACAAAGTAAACAACAACAAACCTCCTGACATCTGATTAACTAAGACAACCATATGCAAGGACCACATTAGGAGGTGTTGGGGGGGGGGGCAAAAATTTAATGAAATTTAATACTTTAGGCTAAGAAACGCCTCCTGGCGGTTACATAGCCGAGCTAACATGTTGTGGTGTTTTAGTCACGTGTAGTTTCACAAATGAGGCCCTTTCACGGTCAGATTTATGGCGACCAGTTTGGTAATATGAAAATGTATGAATTCTATTCAGCAAGAGGTGAATTTTTAAAGCAAGTAGCGACAAACTATATTATGCGCATGTACAGAGTAAAACTAAAATCTCAGACTTACAGTTAAATACAATAACCATATGCTCAATTTCTGATAGTCTCAGAACTGGTACAAGGTTCAAACAGAGTGCACAGCTTATTCACCTTCTAGTTGTTGCATAGGTGTCCAGAAATGCTGTAAAATGTCCATCCCATCCCTCAGTCCCATGGAATCGTGGGACAATCCATGGGATGTCCACCTTTCGAGTGTGTCCCTCTGTCCATCCCATCCCACGATCTCATGGGGAATTCCACAAGATGTCCACCTGTCCCTCCTATGGATGCATGTGTATCTATTGTGTATCACACGCTGGACAGCACTCATTCTGATCTTCAAAGCCCCATAATGGGGTTGACAGATAATTGATTGGTGAGCATTTCAGCAGCCATATTAAAACAAAGTTTTAAAAATACCAGTACTCTCATTTCGATTATTTTAATAGAGAAATGTATAAACAAAAAATGGGAATGTTCCTTAGATAATCAATTTATTAACAAGACGACTACTATAACCCTCTCATGCATGCGTGCTGAGAGTAACAAAGAATGGCCAACCAAAAGTGTCATATAGCGCTATGGACAATGAAATGGTTAATTTAATTTTGGCATACATCCCGTAGGACTCTTCTATTGGTCCGACCTTAGTCCTATAGGACAACTGATAGCAATACTGGACAGAGAAATAGACAACTGGCGGTACAGTTCAATATCCTATAGCAACGTAGATTTTAACAAACAAGTAAACACTGATCATGGACCAGGAGTAACATAAAGTGTACCAAACGTTTATAATTAGGTGCAGACTAAGATATTAGGGCACCTGTGCATGTTCTGAATCAATTGACCAGCTAATTGATATATAAACCAACTAATCAATATGCAACATAGGATGATAATACAACTACAGATAATTAGAATACGTATCAAATCTTGAACTGAAAAAGTAAATGTTAGTTACTTATTAAACATATACATTGTATTGGTTATATGATCGTATTTAGCACTTCAACATTATATTGGCTTTCAACACAAGCATGCACCATGGGTGGTGATGGTGGTAGGTGGGGTACTTCCAAAAGGTGCACACCACAGTTCACCTTCATATGAAAAAATCATAATAAAAATAAAAACCTGGCTTACTTTTAATAGCACAGAGCTATTGCTACAACTCAATTATAGCACAGAGCTATTGCTACAACTCAATTATAGCACAGAGCTATTGCTACAACTTAATTAAGTCTTATTTCATGCCACATTGGCTTCCTCGTATGGCTTAGTGCATTTAAGACTTATTGTAGTTGGTAAAGGGTTTACTACACAAGACGTACTCGATTCTTACCACAACCAATTAACTTTTGATTGTTATGTAGTAATACTATCGTCATTAAAATTAAATCACCCGTGCTGCTTATAGAGAAAGGGGTCTAGGAGCACTCTAGAGTTTAGTCACTTCCAAAAGTTATCATTACGAGAACAAAATACACGCTAACTGTAACTTACCAACTATTTCAGTGGTTAAGCTCTCGCAGATTCCCATCCTCATATTCTCTGCCGCCAATTCAATCTTCTGTCGCTCCGGGAGAGAAACTATAGTTAGTAACGCGTTTTTGTTACGGATCGCTAATTTTGTCAGTTGCACCTATTCCTTTGGTGACACCGTACCTATTTCATGATATTTGGTATGGGTCACTTTCAATACAACACTAATTTTGCACCCGGTTCAGGAACTTTTTGAGCAGCCCACTGCTAAAATTTAAGGAACTTTCGTGTCGGTTTCGGCTCAAAAAGTTCCAATTTTTGTGGGTGTGTCACACGTAAAGTGGGTGTGGTTATATCTACCGCTTATCGCTGAGAATATGGCTGCTAAAAGAATTCGCTTGCCGTCTCTTAAGGTTACTAAGAGGCCCGCGTACGGGAAGAAAGCTCTTAAGTATTTAGAGCGTACTGTAGACTACGACTCCGTCGGGGTCCCAAACGAAAGTGTTGAAAACGATTTCCCAGATATTTCTACTACTGGAGAGAACATATTGCCATCTACTTCTTCTGAGCCAACATGTTACCTACTTGAGTCTAAAGCATCAACTGCTGGGTGGGCAACTATCAGGGGGTCAATTGAAAAAGCAATAGTTGAAAGAGCAGTCCTTCCACAGCTACAAACTTGTCTCAATTGCCCAGATCCTGCTTCCATTTGGTGCAAACGATGTGGACCCAAGAGTTATTTCTGTGAGGAGTGTTTTTTTAATTTACACAGGAAAGTGAACATTTTTCATGTAGCAGAAATTTGGAAGGTATGAATGTACTAATTTACATGCAACTGAGGGTTTCACACAGAAAAGTTGAGAAGGGTGGGAAAGGAATTGTATTTAGAATGAAAATGAAAACTGGCAAATTTGAATATCTACATAAGTATAATTCAAGTAAACAATTAAAAAAAACTTAAAGATATATTTCAAATTCAGCAGTTGTGTACTATAAGGCCACGCAAACTTTGATATTAGTTTCTCATCATCACCCGCTTCAAGTCAACATCTCAGAATATATTTTCATTAATTTATTTTCCAAACTTTTATATAACTCAGTGACTCAGTAATTACAATAGAAGACTTGTGTGATAGTGTGCCAAGTTCATTAGTTTGATTCCTTGGACTGTCAGGTGGAAACGGGATTTACCTTCAGCCATTTCTTTGCAGGAAGCACAATGAATTAACAACAGCCCACCCATATTCATTTTTTGGTGAAAGTTTGAAAATCAACAGTCTAGTTTGCATGTAAATTTTTTCATACTTAAGATAACTTGTGTGTTAAATTATTCAGTATAGGAAATTGCCTTGTTCCTGTCTCTTTCCCCTTCTATTCTTCATGTTTTGGAGGAAATAGATCATGTATATTAATAAATTAATAACCAGCTTGTAATTATGGTAATTAGACACATCAGAGTTTTACTAGGATTTATCTTCTTGGTCTAGCATGAAAATGGTCCATTCATTTTATTCTTTTGCTCTCCTTACACTCATGCCTTATGCCAGGTATACATAGGGGTACACTAGGAATTCTAAATAATCCTCACCAAATATTAGTATTGTTGTACTTGGTGTTTATAAGTTAAAGATTGTTTGAATTAAACGTGTGGAATGAAGTTTCAGTAAATGAACTTTTCTAACTTCTATATATATTATAGTGAATTAAAATGATTCAGTCATTCTCGGCTGAAATAATTATTACGAATAAAAATACTTTTTTCTGAATTTTCAAAGTCAATTTTGGTCAAACTGCACTGTTCTAGCTATTACATTACTATTTACATCTAATTAATAAAATATGCCCCTAAATGTGACTAGTGTGCCCTTCATCAAACTTCTACATAAGACTTATAAATGTTGTCTTCTAACATTCAGACCGATCACTTTGAATCATTTCAAAGAGAAGAAGAGGTATTTATAGATGTTCTCCCACCGCATGAATGCAGTACGAAGCACGCCATTTCAATCAAAGTCATAGATGATTATGGTAAGTTTTATTATACATAAGGCATAAATATTATTACTTTATTTACTGTGCAGGTTTGGAGCATAGTTTGCTGTTCAACATTTGCAACTGTGAACCTGTAGCTGTGACAATGATCAGAGCTGATATTTGGCCAGCTAGCCCAACTACTCCAAGGTTTGGTTTCACTTTTGCTCTTCTTGATTGGGCCGAGGCATTGTTGTTAGAAGCTCAAGTATCCCTTCAAGATTTTTGTAAAACTTTGAAGTTTAGACGTCCATTTCACAGCATGAAGGTACAATGACTGAATATGGTAATAATTGAGTTCATCAAGTGTGTTTGTTTACTTTTCAAGGGAAGGAATATCTACTCTACTCTCATTAATGCATTTGAAGAATACAGGTACGGTATAGTATGTATAATTGTATGTATTGTTATTGGTGGCAAGCAAAGCAAGCTAGACATTATAGGGCAGTTACAAGTTGAGAATCAGTGATATTTGTTTGTTTATTTATATATGTGTGGGTGTGTATGTCATTAAATAGACTGAACGATTCCTTCTTTGTGATTTACGGATGTTCATGTGAGAAATCACATTTGTAGATTATGCCCCCCATCCTACGCCACTGAAACAACCCAAATGAATGTAGCCTTATTGTTGTATACAGATTTTTTGAAGGCAAAAATCATCTTCTATCAGATTCTGCCTTGTTTGAATTACTTATACTCAGTGGCTCACTCGCCATTTTTACTGAATCACATGACTAGTAATAAATTATTGATGCTGCTTCCCCCCTCCTCCCCCTCCCCCTCCCCCTCCCCCTCCCCAGATTTCTCAAACATAAATTGAGGCATTTGGACTTCATTTGTGAAGGCCTCGATTCAGGGAATGATTGTCCAGCCTGTCCAAAGGTACCTATTGTAATTTTGCTGTTTATTTAGTAATTTTAAATGGCTAATAGTCTGAAGGTACAATTGTGTTCAGCATGGATGGCTTGTTGGGTTTGCCTCGGAAAAAGTCAGCCGGAATCAGCCATCGACAACCACTACATGAGAACTTGTTTTTCCAGGATCAAACAAAAGTTGATAGTTTTGTTTGCGACAGTGCTCCAAAGAAGACTACATACGATGTTAGAATCATATAGTACGTATAAATAAATTGGGTTCATTATTGTGTGTTTTACAGGGTTGTAGCAACTTTCTTGCTGGAAATCCTTTGCGAAGTTCAAATAGATACAGGGCACTCGATGAGACTGCTGTTTTTGGCTACTGTTGCCGCCATGAATTTCCAGGGGAATTTATTAATTTAAAGCATGGTGAAAGGTATGGTGCATTAGTCTTACAGTACCTATTTTATTTATTTATTTTATTTATGTATTTATTTTTATATATATAATATACTTAGATTGGCTTATGGTGTCTGGATATTGCAAAGAATCCTTGAAAAGACTCAATCAAAACAAAATTTACAAGTTTTTGTAATGTATGACATTGCATGCATGCTGTCTCGCCATCTCCAAGTAAGAAATAAGTTCTAATTTTGGCAGTAAGCTTATTAATGTATGTGCATGTGTGTGTGTAGTGTCTTGGTAGAAGTGATATTCTAAATAATATCCACCTGTGCCTTCCAATATTTCATTCCTATGGACACAAAGCATCCTGTCAGGTATTATTATGATTGTAATATCATTGGATTTCATTAAGAATATGTTGCTTGGGCAGGGCCTCATATCGTAGACTACACCCATTTATTACATGCACATAGAACCTCTGAATCATCACTCAAGAATACTATGCCATAACTCGCTCTGCTGATCGTTCAGTTGCCTACATTTCTTTCCCTTACATACATGTATGTACATTCAGTAACAACTAATACATACAGCACACTCACTAATTTACTCCTTGCCGTTGTGAAAATTACGTGTGTGCTTAGTTGTTACACATGCACACATGCACGCTCCATTCATAATTTAGAACTGACTAAAGTGGGTGGGGGAGGGGAGGAGGGAGTGCGTATTTCTATTTCTTCACCACTGTGAAACGAATATGGCTTGCTGTTTGTGCTCATCACATCTGCTGTATCTGGATGATTGATTGATTGACTGCTGTTGAGAACCTGGGCTGAACATTCAATTCTGATGAATATCTTTTGTACATAGCGAATGAATCATTGCACAATCAGAAACAATCCAGGGTTTCCTATAGATGTAAGGAGTTTTACAAAAAAAAATTAATTCCCCATTCCTAGAGTACTCTGTAATATTGCCGTTTATATTGCCATTTGTGTGTGGGTTTTTTTGTTTTTTTAAAATTAATTAATTAATTAATTTGCCCAGACTGTTTTATACACCCAGTTTTGTCATGCTTCCATGTAGCACATAAAACTCAACTTGGTTCTTAGTATTGAATCATGCTTTACTTTATAACTCACCACTGATGATGCTTCAATTATTCTTGTACAGGTTTCCTTTAGTCCTCGCAGGTGTGATGGTGTGGGTTTATGCGATGGGGAAGGTATGGAGAGGCTGTGGTCTTACTTGAGGAGGTTTGCACGACTAAGTAAGGAAATGAGACCATCTCATCGTATAGATGTGCTCAGTGGTGCACTAGTTTACTATGGAATTCAAAAGAAGGAAAGAATGGGTAAAAATTAAAGCTTGATGTATTTGTCTTTCATTTTTTGTTGTTTCTTGCTCTTACAGGTACTCTGCTTCTGGTCCGTTTTGAACGTGCTATAAAGACGCGAGCTCTGGCTAAAGAGACATTGAAGGACTTGGTTCCTGGCACATTTGAAGGTAATGAGTGTGTTTTGATACAAAACTGAATTTTATGGTCACTCCCCTATAAGTACACTGGTGATGTGCTTGAGCATAAATGACGAGCAAGCCTAAAACTACACTATTGTTAAATGATTGATTTTAACTTCTAACACTCAAGCTACTAAAAAAAAAGTCAAGTTTTTTTTATGATGTGTATACGGTAAAGGGGTTTCAGTGCCATAGTAACCACTTGCCGCAACTGTTTGAATTGGAAAAAAAAAAAACAAAAAAAAAAAAAAACAAGTCAGATTATTTGTAAGTGTTTCTTTGTGATACTCTTCAGCTATTAACTGTAACGTACAATACATTCAACACATTCACACCACTGGACATACCTACACAAGGCTTACCTTCGTGGTTAGTCTGTGGCCAATGAATTTTCAAGTAAGCGCTGTTGTGTAGAACTATAACTATGACAAATGGCCCCACAAAAGAAATCAAAGCGGTAAACTATAGACTATTCAATTTCTAGGGTGATAAGATAATGATCGATAAACCAGACGATTCTGTTTGGTGAAGTTTGGGACGGGGTCGAACACCGAGTGAACACCAAGCAAACACATAAGTACGTGAGGGTCAAAGTACGAATGATATACATCGTCCACACACAAGGTTTCATACAGCATTTTTTCTGGGTGGGAGGGAAGAGTTAAGGAAGGAGGAGGAGGGGGGGGGGCACACGTTCATTTGACCACACACACTTTTTCTGAAACCACACCCATTTGATTATAAGTTGTCTCAGGTCTAGAATTAGTGACATCAATCTTGGAAGACTAATTGAAGGACCTCAATTAACTGAAGTGAACCTTCACCAATTATTAGATCTAAAAGATATAATTGTCACTATATATAATTCATAAATTGTTTTTAACTATTTAGTGCAAGAGGTCGTTATAAAGCAATGGATGATCAAGGAAAGAGAAATGTGTAGTTCTCTACCAAAGTCAAGATATAGTAAGTTATGTGTGTCGTGCGTACACATAATTCACGTATAGGCATATGACCTAAAGCCTCAATAAGAAACTCCCCTTTCTGTCAAGCAGTGCCCCGTTTTTGTTGTTGTTTTTAGCAGGATGTACTGTATTTCAAGTACTTCAGACAAACTAAACTTAAAAATAAAATATCTGGGCATTATTTAGAGTGATTATTTAATCAAAGAATTGTGGACCGGTTCAGGTGGCACTTGTGGGTTAAAAACGCCACCAATTGTGGGTTAAATGCTGACACCACGGTCCACAGGCAGGGCTCGGCACTCAACGATAAAGGTAAGCCACCAAAGACTCCAACAACGATTACTTAGAGACTCTGAAGACCGCTGCCACCAGAGTTCTCCCAGGTAGCTAGCCCTTTCACTGAAGTCACAAATTCAGCTTTTGGGTTTAACTAACATTAGGGGAACTGAATGACGCATGCGTGACTAGGGTTTATAAGTTCCAAGTCACGCATGCACACATATAAATGGGGGTGTGGTCCACGGAATACATCCGGACACAAAATACACAACTTGACCTGCGCCTACACTAAAATAACAAAATACAGAAATACCTACACAATGCTTATAATACACACATAAATGTCCTTGTATGACACACACACAAATGTTCTCAATCTCCATGCTTTCTCTTCTATCTTCTCTCTGTCTTCATCTCTTTCTCTGTCTTTCTCTTGTCTGTCATCTTCTCTGTCTCACTTCTTATTCCTCCGCCCACAGCATTGTTAATATTTAAATGGATTAACTGCTTTGGAGGCTGTCACACTTACATAGCCATGAAATATTTAGCCGAATAACCATGGTTTCTTTTTTGCACACACCAAAACTATGGAGCTCGTTTCACTTGCCCATTGACCATAAACCCAATTTATACAAGAGAAGCAATTAAGAGCTTGGTATTATCTGATCACATATTCTTAGCAAAGCTATTTGAAAGAATATTAGCACAGGAAGTTTATGCTTATAAACATTTTGAGCAATTTTGATAAAGTTGTGATGAGTCATTTATATTCCGCCCATTTGTGTACACGTATGGTAACTACTAGCTATAACCATTGAAACATGTATGTCTACGCTGGACCCAAGAGTGCTTTGCTCACTTTTCTCACTTGCAAATAATATCTTTCTTGATTGAACAATACAGTGCACCATTCTTGAACTATACACATGGGAACATTCATTAGGAATTAATAACACTGTACTTGAATATACTATGTATGTTTCTATTTAGAGCCACCTATTTGGCATGGAATTTATTTTCAGACACTTCATTTGTACTACTCGACAAGGTATTTTTTTTATGTCTGTGCCAATGTGTTAAACAGTATAAATTATTGCAGAGCTCAATTGACATCTGGTGATACAGAGTCATCCTCCTATGCTGAACTTCTCTTAACGTATGTGCAAGTGAATGTGTTGTGCATTCTCATAATTTATGTTCACAATCTTTCTATCTAGATTAAATCGTTCTCTGTTGGAGCTAGAAAAAGAACATTCCGTACCGCAGCGATGGCTTCCAACTGACAAGCAATACAAAGAATGTGAATATTTCATCATGTTGAATAGAAGGGAACAGTTGCTCGTGGATATTTGGAATGCTGGTCAGAGACGGATGTTTTTACTTCAGCTCAAAAAGAAATACGCTGGCAAGTAGTTGCTATTTTGAATAGATGGCATGTGTATTCATAAGTTGCTTGTATTGCTATAGATGGGCAGAAGATAGCAAAAAGACTTTGTGCTCAAGTATCCAAAGAAACTCGGCAGATTAAGACACTGCTAGGAGAAGTAAATGCCTGTTCAATACTTGATGGTACGGGAGAGATGTCTTTGGTCGAGGCACTGGACCCAATTTATGTTAGAGCGCATTTGAAGTCTTTCAGTTGCACTGGACAGTCCTTAAATGAAGAGGAACTATGTGCTATTAATGCTTTTTTAATGCTTTGCCGGAGCAATGAAGAAATAGATCTTTTAAGAAAAGATGCCCAAAATTGTGTAGAATATTACAAACATAAAAAGACTTGTATTACACGTACAATCAAATTATTGATGAATAGTTCTGACCAATATGCGAAAGGAAGTATCTCACTGCTCTACTCGTATTTGAATACAGTAGAGAAATTGCTGGATCAAAGTCGTTCTGTTCAAGACAAGATAGCTTCAGGTGACTTCCATAATGCCTCCTTTGATGAGGAAAATGATTCATTCAATGAGGAGGAGGAAAATTCTGACAATGAATTTTGTATTGAGTGATGAAACATTTTACACGTGTTGTTATTTTGTTGTTGTTTTCTCTCATCAGTTTGGCAAATCACTATTGAATATTGTATTGTGCATAATACTAGAGGACATTGTGGTCTAGCATGGGGTGACAAACTGATTTGAAGAATATCTAGTTTTGTCTTCAGGTGTAAAATAAATACACTCACTGAACTTAATGATTTATGCACTGAACATTGGCTTAACACTTGTTGCCACATAGGAAATGCATTACAGTAAACAGGGCGTGGCTTAATTAAGGCAATATTTTCTCGTGTCACGTTGGGATATTAAGTCCCCCTCCCCCCAAGGTTATACCAGTGTTTATTGCACAAGAGACTCATTACTATGGTATTCACACATGAGCAGTACGCAACAAAAATTTATTATTCATTTGGATACTGCATAATATCATTAGTCTGATTGACCATATTAATGCTTGTGGTTGCAGCACTCAGTGTTAAATACTAAATCAACAGAAGATACTCATATTCTCCTTCATCAAATTAATATGCAGTATAAAATGAGTTATGTATCACAAATCATTATGGATTGGAATAATAAATGTTTTTGGCATTTGTAATTATTTACAATTGAAGACACTCCCTCTGAATTAAGCTATAGAGCAGCTTGTGTGTACACAGTAGTACTTCTCCATATACCCCCCCCCCCCTCCCTTCATTAGAAGCAACTTTTGGCAGTCTGCTACAAGTTTTATACCATAAATAATGTTAATGATGTGAAAGTAAACACTTGAAGACGAAATAATATCAACCTGTTGATTTGAACACCTAAAAATCAACAAAGAATATTGTATCGGCTCATTACTAAGTTGATAATGTGGTAAGTACATTAATTAGCAACTATCATTGTGGTGTATGCAGATATTTTCATATGCACATCAAACACAATAAAGGCTGCATAACTCAAATATCTGTACTAGTCGCACTGTTCTAGTAATCATTCACGAGTGTATTCTGTCAATGCATAGAGCCTTTAGTTCCTCTAATACACTCGCCCCTTTCATCAATATAATTTCATTATGAATTAATTTGAATAACAGTGTAGCATTGTTTTTCAAAGAGAAAATGTGGTGTTTTTGAGGTGAGAGGAAGAGATTGAGATGCATGATAAAGTTAATTGTGAGATATTATAATATCAATGTTAATGAAGAAAAACATGCTTGCATATGTCACACATCCAATTAGCTCTGTTGACAGAGTCACAAGAAACAATATCGGCACAGTCAAAATGGAACAACTTCTTGCAGCTTCTACATTGAATCATTGGCCGTAATGAATCTTCAACCATCCTACATGTGCAATTAATTGCATCTCTGGATGACCACTTAACTATTTTGCCAAAGCCCACTCTTTTTGCCTTGGATGGGAAAGAAGTTAAAAATCCCTTCTCCAAACACTCCAACAAGTGAGATCTCAAAACTGTGACATCAAAAATACAACTACAGGGACTTCCTCCGTAAACAAGTTCTGTTGCAAAAGCCACAGCAAACAATCCACAATCCGATGAGTTAGACTGCTTTTGAACATCTGCTAGGTCGAAGTGAAACACATCTTCTTTGGGTTTCAGTAATGAGCATATTGCTTTTTTTGTCTCCGCATTAATGGTTTCTAATGTACTATCATAAACTCGCGCACAATTACGTAACGTGTCTGACTGTGCCACATTGGAAACACAAATCCAATGGTTTCCATTAATATTCATTAGTTGAATAAACTTGGAATTCCTTGGAATCGGAGGAAAGAGAGCATTTCGCTGTGAACACAACGGATGGTTCCAACCATAAATATCTTCGGACTGCCTCTGTAAAAGCATCTGGGCTGCCTGTATAATGCGATCATTGAGCCAATCTGTTTTTGATTCCAAAATTCTCCTGTCACAATGATATAATAGTAGGGAGGGTCGCCACATTTCAGGACTAGACTTAACCGGGCTGTCCGACACTTCAACAACTGATTTAGATGGAGTTGGAGCCACAGTAGTTGTGCAAGGGGTTGGTAAAAGAGTAGTACGAACATTTTGGGATGGCATTCGCAAGAGTATCTGGGATGCAGTCTGAAGCAAACAAGAGATTGGTTTTACCATTGGTGATGCATGCGCAGCAAATTGTGGATTGGATGTACCTGTCGTGGATTGGAGACTGGATGTATGTGGCGTGGATTGACTGGATGTACATGGCGTGGACTGGAGATTGGATGTACGTGGCTTGGATTGGAGACTGGATGTACGTGTGTGTGGATTGGAGACTGGATGTACGTGGCGTGGATTGGATGTACTGGCTTGGATGTACGTGGTGTGGATTGGAGACTGGATGTACGTGGCGTGGATTGGAGACTGGATGTACGTGGCGTGGATTGGAGACTGGATGTACGTGGCGTGGATTGGAGACTGGATGTACGTGGCGTGGATTGGAGACTGGATGTACGTGGCGTGGATTGGAGACTGGATGTACGTGGCGTGGACTGGAGACTGGATGTACGTGGTGTGGATTGGAGACTGGATGTACGTGGCGTGGATTGGAGACTGGATGTACGTGGCGTGGATTGGAGACTGGATGTACGTGGCGTGGATTGGAGACTGGATGTACGTGGCGTGGATTGGAGACTGGATGTACGTGGCGTGGATGGAGACTGGATGTACGTGGTGTGGATGGAGACTGGATGTACGTGGCGTGGATTGGAGACTGGATGTACGTGGCGTGGATGGAGACTGGATGTACGTGGTGTGGATTGGAGACTGGATGTACGTGGCGTGGATTGGGGACTGGATGTACGTGGCGTGGAGGAGACTGGATGTACGTGGTGTGGATGGAGACTGGATGTACGTGGTGTGGATTGGAGACTGGATGTACGTGGCGTGGATTGGAGACTGGATGTACGTGGCGTGGATTGGAGACTGGATGAGTGTGCAGATGTTGTAGAATTAAATGTTGTTGAAAATGATGATGCGGAGGAAATTGTTACAGTTGAGACAGGACTACTATGTGTTGGATGTGCTTGGTTATCTTCTGTATACACACAACAATTAAATCGCAATTATATACAATAGTCCAGCAAAACAATTTACTGCAAATATAAAAATGTCCACCAAATATTTTTTTTTTCTGGAAGTACATAGAAATTTAATCAATGAGTCTTTAGTGGCAGTGTGTGGCAATCTAGTAGTGACAGATTTGTTTCCTCAATGACAGTACATTAATATCTACGGTTACTTTGGTCGAGCAAATCTAAGTACTCAAGAGTTGCAACAACCAAAGCCTCTCTATATTTCATGCCAACAATCACGTGTTCTACATTCACTCTTCATCCAGTCATAACCCACAAAACTTACATTTAATGAAATAAGAATACTCTACTCAGTGTTTATAATATCTTGTATTACATGTGTATTATTATGTACAATTTAGGTCTAGTAGGAAATTTTTTATATATTTATGACGATTAACAGACAATTTTTCATTTACCGTGAATATTAGAGGAAGCTGTTGAGAGAGATGTAGTACATGGTAGCCAGAGAGATCCTCCAAACACATTCTCTATGATAGCAAAATAATGTCAATAATATCCACTTTATTCTGGCTACTAAAGTAAGTTAAATTAAAAAAATAACATGTAGCAGGCAGAGTCACCAAACCATTCCTCATACTCTGCCACTCACTCTAATCACCTCACGTAAACCTCATTTAATACTGTATCCCTTTACCGTTTAGACTATCCATAGGCCATATACCCGCCTTCTCAAGAAAGTCTGTCAACTAGCGGGCATAGCAAAGTTAGCAAGTGAGTCACAGGGTAACACAATAGAGATTCCACAATATTCTCTTTTTTTTGCATATGTGCAACCCATTTCTTTTTTCACCCATGTGACTAGTTGGTAAGGTTTTCGTTTAAACAAACAAATGGAGTATAGTAATAAACCTGTAGACCATTCTGTAATGACCTTCCAGCTTTAACCCTTTCGATGCCGTAACCGCATATATGCTGGCGAGAACAGGTCCGCGTTCTCCAAATAAAAAAATAAAAATCTATTTTAGATTAAGCCATCATTTTTTTTTATACATAAAGTGGACGTTGTACTTTCCTTAAAAACAATATTGAACCCGTACGGGTAGGTTAAGTATTTTTTTAATGTCTGAAAACGGAGATTGAGAATTTTTTTGACCGAGAATTTTCAGAACGCCTAGCACTCCGTTTTTTTGTTGCCTACGGACATCAAACACTCAAAATAGAAAGTATGAAGCCTATAGAGAGTCCCTCAGCATTTTTGAAGAATTATGGATACATTTTTTCCTACCGGACATCGAGAGCAATCGATTAAGCTCCTTCCTCGAAGACTCGATCCTCGAAACCTGCTGTAAGACGGGCTGGTTCAAGTTCATTTTCAGGCTTTTAGAAGTATATTTTGCTTGTTATAAGGCTATAGCTACCTACTTTATATGCCTGGCTGTTTGTTTGTGGACTTTTGCGGTTGCTTTGCGGTTTAAAAATCAAATTGAATTCTAAAAGACGCCCGAAGTGCTGAAGAAAGTTGGCGTCGAAAGGGTTAAAAATCAGGCAAGGCCCTGGGAAGACCTAAAACACCTGAACTTTTGTTTATTTGTCAACTGCCAAAAAATATAGCAGACTCTGAAAGACCACACATACTACCTACCTACATGTAACTTACCTACAAGTACCAATGATCGCATGACATCAACCACTTGAGGTTCTGTACATTTTGTACATGTAGTGGTATATGCTGTCTGTATGTCATCCGCAAGGAAACCATAGGCAAATGCTCTGTATCCAATATTCTGCAGCTGTTCCATCTACATACACGCAAAAGAAAAAGCACGACTCATTAACAACTAGTTTGGTCACATAAGCAAGTAGGTTTGGTAATTGCTGGTGATAACACAATTAGTGTGAATAGTTTGTACCGCCAGTGCTTACTATCAGAAGTAGATACAAATAGAAATGGTCAACCTATTTCCCGCCAGTTATTAAATTTACAATTGCATTTAAATACACAGAAAAGTATTGAATACCTTCTTCTGTATCATTCTAAAAATTTTCGTGCCTTCTTTTATTCTTTGAGCTACTGTCATGCTTTGTTCCTCCACCAGTTCTGATGCAACAGCATTTAGTCCGGTCTTTTCTTCCACATCAAGAGCCTCATATCTCACACTAGCTGCCATAGTTAGTGCTGCAGCTCCATTCTTTCTGGCATTTTTGCCTTCTGTATAGGTAAACATATGATTTGACTATACAGAAGAAATCAACAATAGCAACTAGATAAGATGTTTGACTGCTAGGCATGCAGAGGTACACATGTACTTCATAACCAAACTCTGTATTTACTATGAGCATGTTATAGCTACTGGATACTGAGTGTACTAGTAAAAGAAGCATTACAATGGCAAGCAAATAATGACTAGTCGCTACTGCATTACAGTCATCATACTGATTCTAAATAAAGAACAATAGCCAACAGACACAGCCAAGAACAAGCAAATTAGATCACAAATAAAAAAAAAAAATGCTCTGGGCTACTAGCTGTATAAAACAATCGTTACAATATAATTAGCTATTACTAGGGCCGACTTGGATTTAAATTTTTTTTGTTAGGCCAGGAAGTAGATGTGACCTAACACAGGATGTAGGTGTGTCAATGATCAAGTGTAAAGCAGGGTGTATCGAATAATACTACATACTAAGAACTAGCACAATATAAGATATCAATAATTTTGTTAATTTCTGCAGGGACCATGGAAGCAAGATCACTTCAAAGAGCCCAATTGAAATCAAATGCTTGAACTTCAAAGCACTTAATCATAAATTTCAGAGAACACAGTCGGTAGTTCATAATAACAAGCAAAGGCCAGAGCTCGTCTGATATTGTAGTGGCTGGAAGTGGACAAAATTGCATGAACCGAAATTCTACTACGAGATGACCACGCAGAGCACGAGTGTTCAAGCCCAGGGCGTACTTCACCAATTAAAACTACACAAACATGGTGCGGCTCAAGTCGGACTGGTGGGACTAGTGATGCTGCCTCTGATTACTTTGTGAATATGCCAAGTGGAGGAGAGTCATACAGAAATACAAGCGCCCCGCACACGTTGATCATGTGATGCAATGTTAAGGCCTTCACTAGCCTCAAACAAGGATTATTGTACACCATGAATTGGTATATAAAGTATCCCAAAAAGGGACATCTTGTGACAGACAAACAATACTAGAGATGACTGTATATCTGATATATTACAATGCAATGACAGATGGCCAATGTACAGTAACCCTTGCAGCTGAACAATTAATCAAGCACGAAATCTCTATAATTAGAACAAACAGATTGTAGGCAGGCTTCAGGAATTTTGGTTTGAACTGGTATATGGCTTGAGGAGGAGGGCAGAGGGACTGGCTATACATGTGTAGATATGCACACATGATGCAATTTACACATGGATTAACTTAATTCACATCAAAACATGTGTATGAGCTGGGGGGATGGGGGGGGAGGGGGGGAAGCTGTCCTCTTTGTTCACCATTACTAAAGAAATTATGGTTGCTGTTTTTCTTCTTTCTGCTTATTGGTATGCTTAAATTCAGCAGGTGATCTTGTCCAATCAGCTATATTTGTGAAGGGGGTGAGGGCATAATCCTAATCCAGTGTTTCTCTTTTTATCAAAAACTAGTCTATTGGAAATAGATATACAATACATTTTTAAGAAATCGATCGATTTTTTCTCGATATTACGCACGCCGCGTTGTGCCCGGTTTTCCCATAGACGGTCACATATAATCTGCCTGAAAAAATTCACCCCAGAAAGGTACGTACCTTTTAATGTTACCTACTCTGCCTTAGGGACATGCCATAGCTGGGCTGTACACAGAAAAGGGACAAAACAACTTTCCTAGATTTAGGAGGGGCAATGAAAGTAAAATATAACACATTCAAAGACCCTTATAGTTGATATCATGACTTCATGATGCATAGTCAACATAGTCTGGCATAGCCGACCCTATACATTCTATTATTGGGGACGTGGGGAAGGAAAGCGTCTGGGGACATGGCCGTACTAAATTTGTTCTAGAGGAATGTGGAAGTGGTAAGTGCCCTGCCCCCCTCCCCACTTTGACATCTGAATTTCTACCGCAATAGATGCAGATCGACTTTCCGACTCTTTTTTTTTTTTTTAAGTTTCTGTAGCTTTTGCTGACAGATTACTGTGCTATCACAGAGTTGCTGGTGGAGGTGATCACACCTCTAGTGACACGTTCCAACAGACTACAATCTGCTTTGAGTGTCTCTTTTTCCGCCATGCTTGCTAAACCTAGCTGCGAAAGAGTGGCCGACACGTACAGGAAGTTAGACAGAAAATAGCCATACTTGCTAAACCTAGCTCTGAAAAGGTGGTCGACAGTATAGGAACTTTTATATGTGGTTGAGGAGGGCCCTTCCCAGTAATTTGCTAATGGTAATTGACCGCCGCAATGTGTGCAGCAGAACAAATTTGGTACGGCCATGTCGCCAGACCCTTTCCTTCCCCACGCCCCCAATAACAAAAGTAAAAGGGTTGGCTACGCCAGACTATAGTCAGCATAGTCGTACTAAAAGATTTCTAGGAGGAGGCAAATACTTTTTTAATTTGACATAAAGCAACAATCCCTCTCATTGCACAAATGCTCTGGGTTAGCTTCAAATTAAAATTACTCCGTATTGTTGAATTTTTTTACGGACTTTAAGTACAAAGAAAAGAATATAAATAAGCTGCGTATTCATTTTGGATTTAGCTGTAGTGGTGGCTTACTCAGAACTAAATACATTATAGCAAACATTACCAGGAAATCCCAGTAAAGTTTTTTTTTTAAATCTTGCATGCTATTAGTAGCTTTCATGACCATTATTAGATAGCTACGTGAATGCCCCAGTTTGCTGCTAAAGCTTAATCACATCCCAACATAAAAATATACCTTCAGAATGCCCAAATTCTTTCTGAAATATCTGCCATGCAGAAAGCTTTGGTTTCTTCAGTGGTGGTAGCACCGGCTCCTCTGACAGTGCATGGCTTCGGACATAATTTTTTTTCTTCACCCACCGCTAAAATAATGCATCAATTTTGATAAAATTTGTCTGAATATTTTAAGATCATCTTACTTTGACTTGTTCTACTGAAAGGCCAGTTTCAAGTGCAGCTTTCTCTAACAGTATTAAGTCTTTTCTTGAGCACCCTTTCATTCCCATTTCATAGTAGTATTTCAGCCTGTTAATCTGTTCTGCGCTGTGTCTAATAGGATTCCTTCCTTTCTCAGTAGGTGGTACAGTTAAACAGGATTCATTGCGGCATTCCTCATCCATGACGTATTATTCCACTACACATACATATGGCTTCTAGAAAGAAAACGGATGTAGTTGTCATTAGGTAAGCCGTGGCCATGGCCACACCCACTTTACGTGTGACACACCCACAAAAATTGGAACTTTTTGAGCCGAAACCGACACGAAAGTTCCGTAAATTTTAGCAGTGGGCTGCTCAAAAAGTTCCTGAACCGGGTGAATTTTGTCAGTTGCACCTATTCCGTTGGTGACACTGTACCTATTTCATGATATTTGGTATGGGTCACTTTAAATACAACACAGTTGCACCTATGCCTTTGGTGACACCGTACCTATTTCATGATATTTGGTATGGGTTACTTTTAATCAACATACACAATAATTATTTATTATTATTTATTTAATATTATAATTTTCATTTTATTATTTGTTGTGGAAATGTTTGTTAGATTATGAAAGTCGGGCCGAGCTGGAGGTGTTGCATCCCTGGCCGAAGAAAGGAAGTCTGCCAAGTATGCACATCTGGCACCTCAGTTTATTATACAGCCAGTCGCCATAGAGACCTCAGGCGCCATAGGGCCCTCTACCCTATCTTTTCTAGAGAAGTTAGGCAGACGCATCCACCGCTGGCCACGGAGACCCCCGCTCTACACAGTTCCTCCTTCAGCGGCTGTCAGTAGTGGTACAACGGGGAAATACGGCAGCAATTTTAGGCAGTACAGGCAACTAACTTATTCATCATATTTAATTAATAAATTTACCATTATCTATTTATTATGACTTATTATGTTAATTAATACATCATATTATATAGATTAATAAAATTAAAAAAATAAATAAAATAAATAAATAAATACAATCAAATAAATATACAAGTAAATAAATATTTTTTATTTTTTATTTTTTATTTTTATTATTTAATTTCATTCTTTTATTATTATTATTATTGTTGTTGTTGTTATTGATGTTATTATTTATTCATTTTTGTAATTACATGATCTTTTGTCTTGCCCGCAAAATTTTAGATGTGTAACTAATTAAATACATAAGTAAAGAAATAAAATAAATAAAGAATTAATTAATAAATAAAAAGTAAATGTATAAATAAAAATACATAATAAATAGAAACATAAATAAGCAACATAAAAATAAATAAAGCATAATATAAATGAATATATATAAATAATTTTATAGACCATCATAAAATCAGGATATCATATTCATTCCTTTATTTTTGCCAAAGTTTTGTTAGTGCATAATTTCAATTTATTAAAATGCTTTATTTATTTCTTATTATTTATTTAGTTGTTTGTGAGCTTGCTTGTCTATCAATTTATTTACTTACTCACTTATTTACTTATTTATCTACTTATTATTCTTATTTATTTAGCTATTTACTTATATATTTATTTGGTTAGTATGTTTTTAAATTACTTATTTATATTTCTTTATTTTTCTTTATTATTTACTTACTCATCTATTTATTTGTGTTTTTTACATTACTAGATATTTAAAATTTTATTAATTTATTTATATATTTATATATGTGAGGGGCTCTGCAAAAACCAGGTGTTTCCCTAAAAATTCAAAATTGAGATTTGGGCATTTTCAGAAAAATCATACCTTCTGCTTTAAAATAAGCTATTTGCCGCCGGCGTGCGCTTGAGCGTTTTAAACTTACACGCGTTTGAAGTCGGTAACTTCAAAATGTTTATTGTTCGTGACACTCCAATTGGAAACTCGCGGAGAATGGCTAACTTTAGAGTTCCCATTTTTGACATGCTCACTTGCCAAGAAAACGATCACTTTAGAAAATGAAACTTGGCAGAGCTTTAGACAAAGGTTAGAAGTTTATAATTATGGAAAAATATAAAATTAAAAAATAATTCACTTTTTTCATACTTTTCGCCGTAATGTACAATTGCGTTTTTAGGGAAATGTCTGGTTTTCGCAGAGCAGCTCACATATTATATATAATATATAATACTTATAGCACGAGTCAGAGTACAATATGGGAAAATATTTTACGAGCACGCAAAATATTTTCACTAGCCAAAGGCGAGTGAAAATGTGGCGTGAGAGTAAAATATCATTCCCATATTGTACGACGAGTGTGATAAGTGATTTATTGCTTCTTTGAAATTTTTCTCAACCGGTTACAATACAAATTTCATTGATTTTACTCGCTACGCGCGCGCTACAAGTAGCGTACAATATAAACCGTACAATATGGGAGAATACAGAACGCTCGCGTGATGCGGAAATATTCAAGTAAAAATATCAAAGCTGCAATAAATATATATACATTTACTTATTTGCTTCTGTACTTATTCATGTTATTTGTATTGTTTTATGAAATATATATTATTATATAATATTTAGTTTTCCTTTATTAATCATCATAGTTAACAAAGAGTTTTCCATTATTTGTTACAAGACATACACAACTGAGTTCACAGCTGAGTTAAAGAACACTTTGTCAACTACTATGTAAACTTCCACTTGAAGAGTTTACAAGCAATTTGCAGGGCCGTCCATTGTGAACTACTTGCACACTTTTTGGCAACTACTTGTAAACCTCGAACACTTGTTAACTCGTTGCAAACTTCAAGTTCACAATTTGCAAACTACCCTTGTAAACTTGGGCTTTTGGCCCACATTGGAGGGAACAAGACAGAAATCTTTCAATACACAGTCTTGGCCAGTATTAAATCGTTTTTCAATTTCTCTATTAATTCATCTATTATAGGAAGCGTATAAGACTCACTCTAAAGAAATCCTCAGTTTCCTGTTCTGGCAGCTGAGACTGGGTGGAGGGACAAGTATGTTGTCTGTTTATCTCAATGTTCAATTTCAGGCCGTAGCCAGGGGGGGGGGGGGTTTAGGAGTTATCAGTACACTGTAAAAATTATAGCGTGAAAACCCACCAAATTCACACCAAACTGGTGGTGTGAATGCCCACCACCTATGCATAGTGTGTCCTTCACACTTTCTTCCTAGTGTGAATGCACACTTAGTGTGAAATTCACACTCAATGGAATAGCATGGACCCTTTACCGAACATTAATTATATTCATGTGCCGGCAAAAACCAATGCTATTATCATTGTAATCTACCTTATAAAAGTTTTGTACACTTGTGTGCTAGATAAGAGAGTTGACTAAGATTTTAGTTGTCTGAGTAATGAGATCTGGGATTATACCAATCTCTTTTTGGAAATAAATGTTGATATGTGAAACTAGAATCAATGTAACTTAAAATAATTCAGCATTAATGTAAGTATGAGTTCATAGTGATTATGGTGAGAACTCAAACTAAATTTGGTGTGTACTTCACACCCAAACGATGAAGTGTGCGCATCACACCATATTTTGGTGTGACTATTGTTACAAGTGATTCACGCTTAATTTGGTGTGAACTACACACCTTTTGGTTTACAGTGTAACCCCCTTTGAAATTAATGATATTAATAGCTGGAAGTTTTGCTTCCCTGAAAGACCAATATTTATTTTTTTTAAAGCTGTTGTACAGCTAACACACTGATGGAATACAGCTTTCTTCTAATATTACCGTATTTTGTGAACAACATTCGATACATTCAACTTTCTTAGCTTGCTGGAATCAAATTACAGCTGTATTAAGAGATGTAATTAGCAGCTGCATTGAGCATATAGGTACCATAATTACTTACTCCACATAGTGAGTTCAGTCATATGCAGCTGATTTTGCTTCATTCTGTTTCCTGATGAAGCGAGCTAATAGTGTCCTTTCTTTCAAAAAGACAAGCAGTTTGTGAAGATGAAGGTAAAAGGTGTGGTAGCTTTAAATGATTGTTAGATATTAATTTTATTTTAGGTTTGCAGCCAATACAAACAGTAGAAACAGCATCACGTTCAGCAGGAACTTCTGATTGTGTTGTTAACTCCTCAACACTGCTTGATTTACCTCCATTTAATGATTTGGGAGCCATATGTGACTCAGAGAAATCTATGTCTGTCAATTAGTTAGGATGAGAGGTTTTCACTACTATTTCAACATGTTACACCACCTGCTGTTTTCCCCTCTACTTTTTCTAATGGATTTCAGTGTAGGTTTAATCAGTCTTGGCTGAATAAGTATCCTTGGTTACCTTATAGCTCAAAGTTAGACGGCATTTTTTGTAGTCTATGTGCTATCCTACTTTCTGTTTCGGACAGGAAAGATAAAGGTGTGCTTGTAAATAGGCCCTTTTCAAATTGGATCAAAATTAACAGCATATTGGCTAATCACTCTTCTTTACGTTACCATCGAAATTGTCTTGTAATGGCTGACACATTGAAGTTATCTGTTGAAAATCCATCAACATGAGTGGATGTAATGTTCAGTGATAGTATTCAGAAAAAGATTACTGAAAAAATGAACATATTCTTCGACAGATTGTAAGAGCAATTCTATTTTTAGGAAAGCAAGTTTGCCTTTTCGAGGTAATGCTGAAAAAGTTTCCCTATCCAGTAATCCAGGTAATTTTTTGGCCTTGTTAAAGTCTTTTGCTGAGACGGACCCAATATTATCTAACCATTTATATCATCCTCAATCCAAAAATGCCACTTATATTTCTCCACAATCACAAAATGGCATTATTAATGTCATTGGGTATGATCTAATTTTGGTATTGTTAATGAAATATAAGCTTCCAAATTCTTTTCTGTCATAGCAGATAAAGTTTCAAGTCATGGTGTTGAACATTTACCCATATGTCTCCGTTTTGTAGATGATCATTGTGAGATTCGTGAAGTGTTTATTGATTTTGCGAAGTTAAAACGTGTTCGGGCAATTGATATAACAGAAGTTATTCATAGCATTGATAATTTAGGGCTTAGTTTGTGCAACTTACGTGGCCAAGGATATAATGGGGCATCCACAATGAGTGGAGAAAAAGGTGGTGTTCAGGCCAAAATTCTAGAGAAACAACCAAAAGCTCTTTACTCATTGTGCAGGCCATTCATTAAACCTTGCCATTTTAAAGTCTTGTTCAATTCCTTCAATCAGAAATTGCATTGACGAAATAAAAGCAACAAAAGTAGCTTCTCAACACTTGTATAACACGATGGGTGGAGAATATTGAAGGATCTTGTGGAGAACTGAACTTACAACCTCAACAGCACTCCACAGGAGCCATTAAACTATTTAAGTCATTAACATTTTCATTCAAACAAGAAACACTTTCACACAGATCATAATATCACATTAGTAGCTGGAACTATATTTAGAATCATTCACACTTAGCTAGAGACTATTTTTAGAACATGAGCAGCATGAGTATTTAAGCAAAGCTGTTCATGGTTCCACTCACTCTGCGTATGTCTATGATGTCCTTGTGTATTGTCTTGTTACTGCAGGGGCGGCGTCGACGGTCGGGCCACTCGGGCCACGGCCCGACCACTTTTGAGTACAATACTTAAAGAGTGGGTGTGGCTAATTTCCCCTCATAGCTTTAGTGGGTGTGGCGCATAGGTAAGTTTTAGACCGCGTGGTCTGACCTCAGGTCTGTGCCTCTCGCTCTCTGGCTTTTATGGCTTCTTTACCTTCTGAAGAGTCTTTGCCTGAAACTCCACATCAACCGGCATCATTCTCTTTTCCTAAGAGAGATTTTGGCAAAAGGAAGCGATCATTTCAGGCGAGCTGGTTCCATTCTTGGTCCTGGTTTGCACTATAATGAAGCTAAAGACTGCGTCTTTTGCCACCTTTAAGGCCATCAAGGAAAAGCACATTGTATTAAAACCAGGAGCAACAGATGCTGCATTTGTAAGTTTATGTCATTTTTTTGTTTTGCATAGATATAGAGCTAGCTAAATTTCTTATTTATAGTTGAGTCGAGGTTTCAGTTACTGGAAAGATGGAATGGTGGCATTTCGGCAGCATGAGAAAAGCATGTGTCACAAGTTAGCTGTTGAGAAGTTGTGTACCATACCAGCAACTTGTCACAATGTAGGTGAAATGCTAAGCAACAGTTTAGCTGCTGAGAAAGCAAACAATCGGCATTGCCTTCTGAAAGTTGTGAGTGGCCTAAAATTTCTTGCAAGACAGGGCTGTGGAATACGAGGGCATGATGATAAGGAAGGCAATCTACTTCAACTGATGAAACTTTTTGGTGAAAATGATCCCAAGGTAATTTGATCATTGCATTTTTAGTATAATAGTAAAGTTTTATTAAGTTATTTATTTATGTTTGTAGTGTCATGAGTGGAAGAGTGAACGCTATTTAAGCCATGAAAACCAAAATGAATTGTTAAAAATCATGGCAATGAACATATACTACGTTCAATAGCAAAAAATCTTCAAGAAACTGAGTTTATAACTGTAATGATTGATGAGTGTGCTGACATTACCAACAAGGAGCAGGTAAAAAATGTTATTAACGTTTAGTGAAGTCAACTATAAAGAATTGTATTCAATGTAGGTTGTCATTGTGCTAAGATGGGTGGACGATGAGCTTCAAGTGCAAGAGGAATTTATTGGTCTCTATGAAGTATCCACTATTGAAGCTTCTTCCTTGGTTGCTGCTATTAAAGATTGTTTACTTCGTCTAAATATTTCTCTTACTAAAGTTAGAGGTCAGTATTATGATGGGGCCAGTAACGTGAGTGGGTTACGAAAAGGCGTAGCTATACTGTTATCCAGGCAGAACAGCCTAATGCCTTTAATACCCATTGTTATGGTCATAGCCTAAATTTTGCTATTGCTGATACTATAAAGAGTTCAGCAACCATGAAGAGAGCTCTGGATATATGCCATGAAGTAACTAAATTAGTGAAGTACTCTCCGCGTAGACAGAATGCCTTTAACAAGCTTAAGGAAGAATTATCACCTGGTAACCCAGGTGTGCGTACGCTGTGCCCAACTAGATGGACCGTACGGGCTGATTCAATGAAAAGCATTATTCGAAATTATTCAGTTCTGCAGGAGTTATGGGATGAAGCTATACATTTTGTTCGAGATAGTGAGGTTATAGCTCGTATCAGAGGTGTTGCTTCTCAAATGCGACTGTTTGACTTTTTTTTTTGGACTTGTATTAGGCGAAAATTTGTTGCGTAACACCGACAATTTAAGTCGAACGCTCCAAAAAAAATTATTCAGCTGCTGAAGGTCAATTTACTGCAAAGAGAACAAAGGAAGTACTACAGAGTATTCGCAGTGAAGAAAGCTTTAATTTGTTTTGGGAGAAAGTAATATCTCTGGCAGCTAAAGTAGATGTAAATGACCCTGTCCTTCCACGTAAAAGAAAAGTACCAAGACGATTTGAGGATGGAAATGCTGAGCCAGAATATGATGAAAGTCCGAAAGACATGTACAGAAGAATTTATTATGAGTCACTCGATCTTTTGGTACAGGCTATAGAAGATCGATTCAACCAACCCGGCTATAGAATGTTTAGCAACTTGGAAACACTGTTAATGAAAGCTGTTAAAAAGGAAGATTATTCTAATGAACTAGAAGTAGTATTAAAAGTATATAAAGATGATTTTAATGCTTCAAACCTTACTACCCATCTCAATATTCTTGGCACAACTATTTCCAGAGAGAATTATTCTATTTCTGACATACTGACATATTTACAGAAATTATCATCTGCTCAGAAAGAATTAATGAAAGAAGTCATTGGCCAAGCTTATATTAATTATGCCTGCTACGAATAGCACGAATGAACGATCCTTTAGTGCCTTAAGACGACTTAAAACTTATCTTCGTTCAACAATGGGCCAAGAAAGATTGAACTCCCTAATGATTATTCATGTTCATGAGGATTTAACTGAAAAATAAATATCCGTGAAATTTGTAATGATTTTATTAGTAAAGGTGAACGTAGGCATCAGGTGTTTGGAACTTTTTAACCTTATTTATTGTAATCATTGCTCTTTATTGTGTAGTTTTAATACTAATATTATGAAGTAATAATAATACTAGGTTATTGTGAACTTAATTTTTACATAAATTAGCTATCTAACACTACATTTTAGTAGCTGATACATATGATCGAGTCAATAACTGCATTAACTACTTCCGCTTCCTGTCTTTAAGCCACACCCACTTCCTGGCCTGACTACTTCAAAATTGGCGGAGCCGCCCCTGTACTGTACATGTTTTTAAACCTACCTCCTGCCAATTCAACAGTTTGACAATTCAGTATCACTTGCCACAGAAGTCTGGTGGCAGCAACTACTAAACTGCTGCACCAATAGTGAGAGTTACAGAAGCTTGCCAACCCCAGACAAGAATACTGCAAATTCCCACAGATGGGAGCATTTTTCTTTGGCTCATCCCTTTATGATTAAAATGTGTGAAGTCATATTGTATAGAGATAGCAATTTTCCTCTTTATAGTGATGGGTCATGGACAGCAGAAGATAAGAAAAATGCTCTAGCTCACATGAAAGCTTTAGAATCCTTTGAATTATTTGTATATTGCTTAATCACACTACAACGTTCTTTGTTTTATTTTAAGGAAGCTGCAGGAAAAATTCAGGCTACAGATAACGATATAGTTTCTGGAGTAACAACAGTCATGGAGTCATGTGCTGACCTGAAGAAGCTTAGAGAAAATGTTGAAGACTACTCACAGCGCATTTTTTAACATAGCTCAAGACGAGCTGATCAATCAAACATAGCTGTATCAAAGCCCCATACAAGCAGCCGCCAACAAAATCAGCCTAACCCAGAACATAGTTCTGTTGCAGACTATTTCAAAAAATCAATAATAATTCCATTTTTGGACCACTTAATTAGTGATATTTCTTCTCGTTTTACTGCTCACAGCAAAACAGCAGCTTCAATTCAAGAACTACTGCCCAATAATATTACACCTACCTCATCCTTTGCCATGATAGAACTAGTAGTGTCCTTTGTGGGGGGCGTAGAGATCAGGACTGCTTATTGAATCCAAGTTTAGCTGGAGCCTAGGTGACGTCCCAGTCCCACCAGAATCAGTCTATGGAGTTGGCGTCTTCCTGTCATTATCACCCAGAAGCCTATCTATTACCCCTAACTAACCCCGAAGTCGTTCAGGAAGTTATACTGAGTAATTAAGTATATTAGCCAAAGTATACAGTAGGTGCAGGATCTGACACAAGCAAAGACTAACTGAAAAGGAGGTTGGACTATATGTCAATTTATAGCCAACCACCCCCATTTTATTGTATTTTTAATTAATGTAGCTAAATTTTCTCCAATAGTACCATGTTTGCACATTTAATAAAGGTTAGAAACAACTCCTGGATTTCTTTCTTTTCATCAACCAATAGAATTATTATTAAATAGAGCTCAGGCACAATAGAGCATTTTCAACGGAGTCAACTTTAGAAAGCGGCTACAAACAGAATCCTTTTGTTTACCCGTATCATTTGACGAAATTTAATTGCATACCCTTTGAAAGTTACGACTTGAACTTTACTATTGTTATTGTTTGTGTGGTCATTTATTTTTATCCTGTGTCTTTGCTATAATAAAAAGTGATATACTTTGGGCTGAGAATAAAGTTCACCACCCAATATTAATTACTTGATGGACAGACTTCTTAACTCGTATAGCTAACAAAAGGAGCATGAAATGTATAAGCATGCTTGGAGCACTGTTCTCGTTGGAAATGAAGTTGGCCAATTCTAAGTTCCACGTTGTGTTATGATGCACAGTGTCCTGAGATAGCTGAATGCCCATAAACTATTGCTTTCTTTGTGTCAATTTCTACCTACAGAAGCTTGTCGGAAATTAATTAGGATACTGTCGAAGTGGGAGCTTATTATTAACCTTCAATGCATACACACAAGGCTTAAACTAGTTTTATGACCTTTGCATTTGTATACATGTATACATAGCAGATTGAAAACTGCAGGCTCTGAAGTTTGGAAATTGATACCTACTTAGGGATGGATTTAGGGGGGGGCACGATTGGAGTCGTACAAGCCTCCATTTTTATCTTCTTTTTTTTTTTTGCTACTGGCACTTCATTCATTTCTGTCTTGGACAGTCATATTACAATGCTAATTATTGTATGAATGAATATTAAAATATAATTCTGAACAAAATACAATCTACCCAACATTACAACATAAGTAGTTAATCCCTTCTTAAAATGAGCCCCCCCCCTCCACCCCCTAAAAAAAAAAGTCCTAGGTCCACCGCTGATACTATAATTGTCTGACTATTTCAGTCTAATTGAATTAAACTTCAATGTTAGCTGTACATGGGGCTTTGACCACACCATTTTTAACCATGCCCCTTCATAAGAAAAGGAAGCTTTGCTATTTGCTGCTACTATTGTGACAGCCCTGCAATGTAAGAAACTCTATTCAGAGCTCTAAGAATATAAAGTAAAATCAACAAAGAACAATTGCTTGTTAGTAGTAGAATGTCCTTTGTGTCTCCTTCCACCAAGGTCTATGATAGAGCAAACATCACTAATTGTAGCTGAGCTATCTAACTTGAAAAAACTGCAACATTGGGTAGTGCTAAGAGTTTTCACCTCTGTTTATATTTGTAGTTGTCTGCTCAGCAAAAATTACTCGACTATTCTCTGTGCTCTTATTGAATATAGCCACATGTTTATATAAATAATAGCAAAGGTGATCATGCTATTTGGGATTAATAGCATGAGTAACGAAATTGAAATAGCACTTGGCTTTGCCTCATGTTATTTCAATTGCTTTATGAGTGCTATTGATCCCTAGTAGCACAAGTTACTCGTGCTATCATACTCATTAATAGTAGGCCAGCTTTTTTCAATCATTTGCATTGAATGTACACTCTATCTTTCACTCACTATATGTCAGGATTAGCTTCCTTTAGAACTTTGTTTTCAACCTATAGCTCTTCCTAATCTGTTGAAAAAAATCCTGTCTAATATGGGTAGAGCTTCTGCAGTAAAGAATGACTTTCCAACAAACTAGCCCAAGTAGACTCTTCTTCCAAAATGAACAATACAGCTGAATTCAAAATTAATGCCATATAAAATTGCATGTTATATATCAAACATTAAATAATAAGAACAAATAAGCAAATTCCTTTTGCTGAGAACATTGCTGAACACTACTGAGAGAGAGAAACATCTGAATACTGGTTCACACTGGAGAAGTTACTAGATAGGAAAATGCAAAATTAACTTGGGTGAGCATGACTAGTAGGTTTTTACAAATTATGACAGCATACTTTTGAGCATGAATGCCCTTAGCATAAGGAGCATTAATGCTAGCATAATAAGAGAATAATGAAGGTACATACTCAAATTTGATAAACCTTTCCTTCACAGATATTAAAGATTTAGCTGCTTTCTTTGTCTATTTTCTACTGTTTTGAAATAACTAGCAGTATCTTACTTTCTTGCTGTCCTTTCAGATCGATTTCTCTTAAAATTAATGTGTTTATAAATATGATTCATGTGGTGCTTTACTTCTGATTTTTACAAACTAAGCAAAATTAATTTCTTTTCTCACGACCAAGAAGTCATCTTGGAAATTCTCAATCACTCCTCAGGCTTAATACGTTATTCTATCACACAAACTACCTAAGAATAGTTTTCAATTTTGTTGAGGGCTGATCTGTTACAACTACTTATCATGCCAAGGTCTTTACTCCAAGAGAAACTGGAAAATAATATTTGATGTTAGAATAGAAGTGTGAACTCTTGGTTAGATGGAACTGCAGTATTCCAAAGGCAGTTATGATGCCAAAGAGGGAAGCTTGTAACCATGTGAAGCACTTACACCATAAATTTGTAACTCATGGTCATCACCATTTACCAAGCATAATTAGGAGCATACTTACCCATATTAAGTGGCATAATTGCTGGAACAGCATAAATGGAAGGGGAAAAAAAAAAAAAAAAAAAAAAAAAAAGAGCTTATTCCTAAAACTCTAATGACTGGTACTAGGGACCAGCTAACAACAGGTACTAAAAATGTTGTACACACCAACAACACTATTAGCCATACTACCCCGTCATCTGTATAAGCAAGACTATAAAACACTTTGAATTCATATGATCTGCAAATCCCTCCTGCTATATAAACATCCTACAGAGCAGTAATACATTCACAGTATAATGTATCATGGAATAGTAAACTAATGATGTGCTTCAGCATAAAATGGTGAGCAAGCTGGTCTAACTGAAATTTAAATTTGAATGCTAGCTGCTAATAATAATAATTTCTCAGCTTAATATTAAGTATTATTCTACAGCCCTTATGCACACTTGTTCCTGGATATACCAGCACAAGTCTTACATTGTATTCCCTTCGTTACTTGACTTGACTATATGACTAGGATTTTCAATGGGTAAGTAATTAAATTCCGAGGATGAACGAATTCGAGGACGAACGGATTCCAAATTAGCCGCTTTTCCAAACTATGCCTCTTTCTAAATACTCTATTGTAACTTGGTATTCTCTTAGTGACTTGACTATTGGACAATGGGATTCCAAAGAACAAATCTGTTACGTAGGCATATACACTGTAAAAAACGGGGTGTTTAGTTACACCCTAAGTGGGGTGTACTGGAACACTTTTTGCATTGGGGTGTATTGTTACACTCATAGGGTGTACTGTTACACTTACACTGCGAAACACTCTATGATCATACCAAAAAGAGTGTATTTTTGTCAGGAATAATAGGTAACACCCTTTCAGGAATACTTTTTTTTACATACCAACATTTTATAATGAACCTGTTGACTTATAATAATTTTCCATTATTATTTGTTGTTGGTTTTGTTTTATTTGTTGTTTCATTTTCCATGCAGCAATAAAGGCAAGCTGGTATAACATGGAGCTGTGGATGAAGAACATAAATATTCATACTCGTTACTGTTGTACTGTGCCAAGTATATTTTATTCATTTGATCACAAATAAACTGAGAGTCATTAAAAAAAATCTTTACTAGCCAGTCAGAGGGAGAAATGGTGAGCTTTAAGTTCTACAAAAATGTGCCTTGGTTTCTGCAATTTGATAGCCTCTCACCACACTCCACACTGCTTGAAGGTAAATTCTTGCATTATATTATTAAACAAAATTAGAAAGCTAGGAACTGTAACATGGCTGATAATTAATTGAAGAAGAATCCCTCATAAGCGCAAGCATATCCAGTGTGCATACTACTGCACAGTTTTATAACTGGTGCAGTTTTTTACTTGATCACTCAGGTCCCAGGTCCTTCCAGAGAAAGGCACAATTAGATAAAGACCCCACCTTGAGTTTATAATGTCCCTCCAACGGCATTGATGAAAATGTAGCTACGTTAAATATTTGTTAGGCTATACTGTTGCGTAGACATAGGCGGCTCTGTGCATCTTGAACTACCGCCTTCAGGCCCTAAGTACTTCGCTTGCGCGAGACGCCGGATCGTTAAAATATGGCTGTTCCTCCTCGCAAAGATACTGCATTTTCTCATGGAAAACCCTTTTCCAATTACATGTAGGTAAGTATCGCCGGGTTAAATAAGTTTAAAACGCTTTACCATATAAGTAAAACTCTCGACTGGAAGTGGTCGTCTAAACTATTGTTGCGCGCTATAATAGTCTACTGATTCGTAATACGGCTACGCTACTACTGTGTCTTGGTGAACTTGAAGGAAGCTTCGCTGTCTACCCTGGCTTATGCTTCTGGGGTAAGTAGTTTTATGGCTAGCGGTCAGTGGGTTTCTAAGTATTTTAGCTGCACGGGGTCACCCAGGTCATTTTTTCCCCCTTGTGTTTCCTGAACAATTTTTTCTAAGCTATATAGCTACTGTTAATTAATGAATGAAAGTAAAGAGCAAGGGTGGCCTGAATTATGATAGTGATATTTTGTTTTAGCTATATATTATTATGACAAGGGCTCGTCAGTTTGTTTGTTCCATAGTACTCTTGAAATTTTTCATTTCTTTGAAAGTGTGGGTGCTTGTTGGAATGGTTTCTAGTTGAATTGTTCCAAAACATGCTCCACCAAAATTATCCTCACTCATAGTTTTTCCCATGGCCACCCTAACATCCTTTAGTGTGCTCCTGGACAATGAAGGGGAGATAATTATTGCATACAACTCAACGTATTATTATATTTTCTACTTTGTTTTAAGCCCATGGTTTCATGCAGGTTATGAGAGCCCTGGGATTTCCACCCTAATTTTTTTACACCTTCTGAATTTATTTAAATGTAAGTTATGAAAAAAATGTAGGAATTTGTAGTAGTTTGTTGAAGTTTTCGTGATCATGACTTCACCATTTTCATGTGGCTAAACGGTTTTTGTGACTTTACAAATCTTTCTCTTATCTCTCTCTCTCTCCCCCCTCCCCCACCCCCCCAGTGTAAATCGTGTATGAAGTCCTGTCATTCTAGTTCATGCAATTCTGATAAACTTCAGTGAAATCATTTTACTTATCTGCTTATTCTTCATTGAGCTGTTGTTGAAGGACTTTTTCAGATTGCCCATTGCTTAATAATTATGGTTTAAACAGTTTATTAAGTGATTATCCGTTTTTATTATGTATCTCTGAGGCAATGTCAGTAAATTTGTCAGTTCTCTAAGCGTACAAGTGCTAATATCACAGCTTCAGAAGCACAGTGTCATATTAGCTTGTATAACCAGGTTTCGTGCCGAGGTGGTAGGGGCACCCTGAAATCCCCCATCTCTTCCAAGCCTTAGTTCCCCCTAGAATTTTAATTTAGTAAGTAGCTACAATAGCTATAAGCTTTAATTATGTGACAAAGCACAGGTTAGTATAAGATATATACACTTTCACATAGGCATGCCCATCAAAGCAGTATGGGTTTCCAAAATGAGACTGGCCAAGTACACCAGTGTTTCCCACCCCCAGCGCAGAATCCAGTATGACACCCTGATAGCTTAGTCATCATATGCTTTTTCTGAAGTAAGAGTATGTTCTTTCCCCAATTTCTAATGTCACTATGAAGCATTTGTGCATTTGTCAGCTGATGTTGTGAGAATAGGGAACAAGAATTTTCTTCCGTTGGCCAAATATATTGGCTTCCAGTATTCAGATGTGCAGTGATGGAAGAAAAATGGCCATTTTTCACATGCAGTTCATAGAATATGACTAGGACAAGTCATAGGAGCCATGACAACCACTAAGACCATAAGCAACTTGGCATGATACAGTATAGTATTGATGACCATTACCAAATGTAAGTCTTATGACCTCATAGAGGTAGTTGCAGGTCTTATAAGTCACGATGTGAGTTAGGGACTGGTAGACAGTTAATTTGCTTATTTTTTTCAACAGACAATGTTGGTTGGTGGTTGTTGTTGTTTGTTTGTTTGTTTGTTAACCCTAAGCGCGTATGCGCAAGAGGGTTGTAGTAGTTTCCCTGTCAGTCTGTCTGTCATGCTCTGATTTTGGAGATTACTGACAATTAACTGTGATTTAGGTATGAACTTATTCAGAAAGAAGATTTAGGTCCTTTTATTGTGCTACTTTTTTTTAATTTGGGGCTCATTGTTGATAAAACGTGAAGCTTTCAGCTCCACATTGGTACCAGCTGGGTAACTCCCCCTAGCGTCACGTCATAATCACTTGACTTCTTGCAGCCCGCAGTGTAGTTTGCTTTATGCTCAGGGAAGTTAACCGATGGATTTGAATGAAGTGAAGTTCACATTGAAAAATTATAGCAGTGAGTGTTTCTGGCTAGTTTAGCTTCTCTTTTGAAGACATCATTTCCATGTACTGTTTTCATTGCTTGAGCTATATTGATGCCTCAATAAATAGCTAACAGATTGCTTTGTTCTTTTTGAAGGAGATTATATTATTATAATAGCTAGGTAATGTTTAATAGCACTGAGGGTTCGCACCTTTGCTGCTTCATTTGTTGTGTTCTTGTTTTGTTTATTATTCTTATTTAAAGCTTATCTGTATTATATAATTTATAGCCAGTACACAATGTTTTTTGTACGGTAGTGAAGAGGTGGTGTAATTTCACAGACCATACACACCCTTCCTTCTGCTGGGGGAAAAGGCATTATACTTGTGATGTGCTTCAGTAAAAAAAATTGACATATAAGGTCAAAGGGTAAAATTCATCTTTATAAAATCATCATGCACAATTTGTTTGAACAATTTACACGGCCAACTTTTTTAAATTAGCGTACAAGCAAAACAAGCTTTTCCAAGGAATTATTGCGCTGTATACATCCTAACTCTATATAAGACTTGCTTACTAACAAAAGAAACAGGAAGGAACCTAAGAAGCTTAACACAAAAAGCAGCAAATGTATATTTATTGTTTGTTCTTAGCTAGTCAGCACATGTAACACACAACACTCTCACATACGCGTGTTCTCTGGATATACTAACACAAGATTAACATTGTAGTCTCATGGTAGCTTGGCATGTTGGGCAATGAATTTTCAAGTACGAACAGTGATGACAAACAGCGCGTTGTTAACCAAGGTAACGAGTGAACACAAAAAATGTGAGAGTCAAAGTACAAAAGTTACATACATACGCCCAAGCATATATGATGTATACAATCATATATCCCTGATTTTTTGTGTTGTCCCTGATAGTCTCTCGCTCGCTGCCAATTATTGCATATATAATTACCACGGTTGAGCTTTGTGTGTGTGTGTGTGTGTGTGTGTTTGCATGACTTTTAACTTCATTCTCATATTCTACCACTGCTCTGCATTTTATCACGTGATGCCAGGAATGATTCTCTCTAAGACAGTTGCTAGCTGTACTAACTTTAGCGATGATGTTTCGGCTTTCATGGCTTGAAGCCGTAGTACTAGTGGCTGGACCCATCGGTTTGCTTCCTAACCACAGCTATATGGTAGGTATTGCTCTATCTTGTGTAAAACCAGTGTTGTTGTTTTCAGGGAGCGGAGGGATGGGGGCTTGTACATCTCCTTAAATCTAGTTTGCCGCCCTTCTCCCACCCCTGAGGGATTAAAGACATCCTAAAATTAATATTTAATTAATAGAATACATTGAGATGTGATTTTTTTCCCCCAAATGTCAATTAGTCATCATTAGATAACTGTTCTGGTGAATTTAAAGCAATGTACAATGGCTAACCTAAATCTTAGTCAAATTTAATCGGCGTCATTTGTAATAAACAACTTTCCAAATGAGCAGCGTAAGGCAGGCAGTGGCAAGTGCATTGGGTATGCTTAGCTTGTATTATCTATTGTGCTGCTAAATTATGACACTGAGCAGTAATATCTTTTGGGGCTAAGGAAATGATAAATGTGGTCTTATTGGATAAAATGCTTTCTTCATGATTTCATCAATTGATAAACTTTTGTGTTTTTTTTTTTGTTTTTTTTTTTGGTGTCCAGGGGCATGGAAGATTATTTGGAATAGTGAGGCTCCACTGCACTTGAGTTAGACAGGGAAGTACTTTGCTTCCCTTTGCTCCCCTCCCCCCATCATCCACATATGCACACACACACACACACACACACACACACACACATCCCAGATATTAGTTTGACTTTCGTGGAGACATTTGCCCCAATTTTTCATAAAGTTTTGTGGTAGTTAATATATATATATATTATTCATTTGATACAGGAGAATATCACGAGTCTGTTGGCTTAGTATTTACATATGCGAGTGCAAATACTGCCAATCAGACAAGTGATATTCTCGGGTATCCAATGGATAATAAATTTATTAGGTACTGCTCATGCGCGAATACCTTGGTAACAAGAAATTTACCTAGGGGGACGTAATAACCCAACGTAATAACTATGAACACAGGTGATATGGAAAAATATTGCCCTAAGCCACATCCTGTTTACTTTAATGCATTTTCTATGTGGCAACAGTTATCAAGCTCTGTTCAGTACCTAATAAAATATAATACATATAATTTGGAAGGTGTAAATTTTAACAATTTCTACTATACTAAACTAGCCTGTTTCTCTTTAAAAAAATGTCTACATGTGTTAGAATTACAAGCACGAAAACACAAATCCGAGAATCTTGAATTATGTTGAGCTAGTTTTACTTGAGACATACACTTTCAATGTAGGAGTGTGAAGTGGCAGGTGTAATAGTGCAGTGACTACTCCACTGGTGTACACGTGATGACTCCTGGACTTCAAAACTAGAGGTGAGGAACTCTAGAATGACTTCTTAACTCCAATAACAAGAAAGAGGCCTTGTGAAATTATTTTTTTATTTACTATATTTATTACTCATTTTAATTGGCTTGTGAATATTTCCATTTAATGCACACTTAGACAACCTGAAATATATAGGGAGCGACTTAGAGTCTGAACTTTTAGAACTCTTGTCACTTCATTTACTAACAGAATAATCCTTTGAAACCATTTGTATGTGTGGCCGGACACACACACACACACACACACACACACACACACACACACACACACACACACACACATTATATTGATTCAACTCTTCATTTGTAAAGTATTGAATTTAAATGAAAGGTGAAGAGTTCCCAGACCATTTGGTCAGTGACCTGACGATAGCCATGCACAATCACCTGGTCTCACACACGCACACACATAGCTACAGTAATGAAATTAACGAAAGTGAAAGAAGAAAAGTAATGGCTACACATGATAGTTTGTCATTTGTTACCAGGGGCTGGAGTCAAGTGTTTCTATGGTCCTGTGATTTCCAGATAATGTAAGATTCATTAACCCTTTCACCGCCAAGTTTATGATGACCAGTTTGGTAACATGAAAATGTAACTAGTGATGTGCTTGAGCACAAATGGCGAGCGAGCCTAATACTACACTGGAGTGTTAGACGTTAGGTTTTAACTTCTAATATTCAAGCTACTAACAAAAAGTGGAGTTTTTAAATCATGTATTATACGGTAAAGGCATTCAATGCCATAGTAACCACTCCCCGAAACTATTTGAATTGAAACAAAAAACAAGTCACGTTCTTTAAACTTTTTCTTTGGGATATTCTTAGTAATTGTTGTAACTTACAATACTTTCACATAACTGAACATACGTACACAAGACTTAACTTCATGGTAAGTCTAGTTGACAATGAATATTCAAGTAAATACTGTTGCGTAGGGCTTATTATAACTGTGACAAATAGCGTATTAACTTACCAGCGCAACTAACTCGATAGAAATGGAACTCCAGTAAGTTTTTTTAGTTTAAACTGCACCCACAAAGAAATTCAAAGTGTCAGTAAACAATTCAATTTCTAGGGTGCTACGGGTAATGATCGTTAAACCGGATGATACTGTTTAGTGATGTTTGGGACGGGGTCGAACGCTGAGTTAACTCGAAAATACGAGAGGGTCAAAGTACATTAGAGTTAACTTTTGTCTAGAAGTAGTGTGGCTGTCCATGTCTTCACTATAAGTCTTAAACGAGGAGGTCGTTTATTAAGGGGCGTAGCTGGGGACATGTTTCGCTATAAGTGAAAAATGGCTGACATGCCCCCTTTTGTTAAAATATTGGTGAGGCCATTGCCGTACCTGTTCCAACTCCCCTGTGATATGTGACTCGAGTAACTCGCCATCATTTGGCTAATATTATAGTCCTGTAATCATTTTATGAGTGCATACATATTATTACACCCTGAGTATACTTGTCTCTGCCCACTTTTGTCTTATAACACCACACACTGTCTCCATGTGTGTCTTTGTGATGCGTACTCTATAACCAATTGAACGTGTCAGTCTCTGCTGGCATTCACGACCTGGTACTCATTACTGTTGTAATATTATGATTTAGTACAATGCATTCTAGTAAAGATGTAATTGCAATAGATTTTTAAGTAATTATGCACTACGGGCTGTTCAATTCTATTTAGTGCACAATATATGCACTTGACGTTATATAGAGTGAAACTTAGTTTAAAAAATTGGATTTTTATAGCTAATTCTTTACACATTCAGAATATGAAATCTTGTGTACATATACACGCACACACACATCTGCACATACATGTGTGATGAGTATACTGTCAACGTGTATACCCATTTTGTGCTGTAATGGGCTTCCTGTATCACCTAGATGAATAATGATTTGGTGTAAGAAGATAGGAGTGATATAGGTGACGGTGTGTGCATGTGTTTGATAGTGTTCATGTGGTGCACAAAAGTATCATTTCCTCCATTGTAACACCCATACGTAAGTATATATAATGCCCATGTTTGCTAAACTGATCTAGCACTCAGCTCATCCCATCTAGTTTTTTAACCCTTGGCGCACATGCATGGTAGGATTGCAGTACTCAATTTGTCTGTTAGTCTGTCTATTAGTCTTTCTGTCACACAACAACAGATCTCAAAGACAGTGGCCTTCCAAAGATTGAAGAAATAGGCATCACAATGTTGCACTGGGAAGTTTACGTTGCTTTATGAAATACATATTTTGACAACTAAAACATTAAGCATCAGATGACCAACTAAAGTACATTATGATTGGTTTTTGGGGAAACTGGGCTAAAAGTCGTATGCATTTCACTGGTCATTATACATACTCAGAGTGGATTGTTACAGTTGGCCATTGGATATTTGCTGCCCAAGAGTGCTTGATATCCAACCAAAACAATAACTGGTCGGCTAGTTAGCTGGCCAAAGAGATCAGATCTGGTTATAATCATGCGTTTTGCGGGTGTGCTTTTCTGGCATATCAGTTAGCAGTTTAGCCTCCTTTACCGTTCCTTCAAAGTTCAATGCGAACAGTTATGGTTCAATCCTGACATGGACACTTTTTTTTTTTTTTTTTTTTTTCTTTCTTTTTTTCTTTTTCTTTTTTTTTAACTGGGCATTCTTCTTTTCTTTCTTCCCTTTTTCTTTGCACTCTTGCTTCTAGTTTTAGTTTATAATTTTTTATTTTATTTTTTGCTTTATTCCAGATTTATTTTTCCCATTACAATCAATTCTTTAAATATGATTGATCAATAATATGAATTAATTTTACTCATTTTGAAGCTTATAAAGCAATACAAATATGTACTACATGTCCTACCACAGTCTGTAAAGCAATGAAAATATAGTAACAGTTGTCATACCAGATTTTTTAATATCAGACCAAGCTTAAATTGTTCTGACGTTTGTCTGAGCATTGATGTATAGTTATCATCCACACTGCATACATACATACATTCATATTATACTTATTTTTTATTAACCGTACACTAGCGCAGCAGGGTAAAATGAAAGCATTCATTTAATTGTCCGTAATATTATATTATATGCTCGATATCTTCACAATAGTATTTTCAAGTTTATGACCCATGACATATTTCACGATATCACACACTGCATTGCACAAGCTCATTACCTTCAAATACACTGGTAGTAGCAATCGCCAATCTTACTAGTTCCCCAGCTATCTTTCTCTACAAGGACTATCTATCCAGATCAAAGCAGCCGCTATACATTAGCTAAGAGTGTGGAAGAGCCCCTTTTGAACTAACACTGCCAACTTTACAAGCTTGGTTTGCAGTGAAGATATATACATATCAAGCATAGAGTATACACAGGTGTAGCAAGATAATTCATTCTCAGGCTTTATTTTCGCTCATCTTTGGCTCATGAAAATAGTCAGCCTGCTCATGAAATGTCTCACCACATCACACTGGACTCATGTAACAATTATTATATGTGTGTGTATTGTATGTGCGTAAGTTTGTGGACAACTTTTTTTTGCAAAACTTGAATTTTATGAATCAAGTTTTTAATTTTTAAAATTTTGCCCTAATAAGTATTCTTGAAAATAACCACTGTGATTTTCCAAATTACTGTTTTCTCGCAGCACTATTGCAGTTTGGATTTTGTGTCTGCTGTTACTGCCTGAGCCAAATAGCTGAGAGTTAGGCAGCAGTGATTTTGGAATCAACATGCAGAGAGTCTTTCACTCAATTAAGACTGCTATTGACGATTATATGACACGTATGCAATCGTTGGCAACTCTTCACCACAGCTATTCCACCTCATGCAGAGATCCTTTTAAACACATTGCATGGGCGTATATGTGTTTGTTTTCTGTGAAATATTATTTCTATTGTGTTTCAACTAAGGCAAGACTAATGAATGTATACAATTACACCTTAACTAACATATTATTTTGTAGGTTAATGTGGCAATCTTTACTAATTTTTTTGTAACCGTTCCTATCAGTCCACTGTTAATTGCATCTGCTGAGTTATTGTGTATCAACTGTAGCATACTTAAAAAAAAAAAAAAAGCTGTAGCACTCACATCCGGTGCTCACCTGTTAAATTACCAAAACCTCACTTAATTTCAATCGAACTGTCAATCTCATGTCAAGGTAGGTGGTCTCAATGATCAAAGGTCACCTTTATTCTATATATTAATAGATGGATATTTTTAGTTTATCAAGTGCTCTAGTGCATATCTGAGTATTCATAGTTGTGATGTCAAACATTTATGATCCACCAAAAATGGTATAATATATACATATTTTTTATTCTGTGTGTGTTTGTTGTGTATGTGTGGACAAAAAGGGAATATCCAAGGGTTGCTGGTGCAAAAGCAAGCTCATGGTCCAAGATGATGGAGGGACAGGATGCGATTTGAATAGAGAGAGTAGACATGGTATGTGACCGCACAGGACAGGAGTAGCTGGAGGGGAAAGTTAATAGCAGGACTGGAGAACAAGGCAAAGAGAGGGCTGGAGAAGGAAGAACAGAGGAGGAAGGCTACTGCTCAACTAGATGTACATGCACCCATAAAAAGCAACTCTTGCTAACGGATCTTCCAGACCAAGGATGAATTGCCCCTGCCCCCTCCCTCTCCCTCACGATGACTGGAAAAGACGCTATGAACATTCCAGCTTAATTTGTTAATTTACACCTGTTGTCATGCATTCTATCATATCCCACTTTATTTGTACACTTCTTCTTGAACTCACAATCATCAATTTAGTTTCATGTCATTAATTTGATTTCTAATATACTTAGACTTTGATACGCTATGGCGGTTGCTATGACTTTATCAGCTGTAAAGAAGAGCACTGAAGTGAAACCCCAGCGAAATTCTAGTAATAATAACATACCCTATGCTGCGACCAGTGAGGAGACCATTATAGGTTTCGAATAATTCAACTCCTAGATTCCTTTACTTTATTGGAAACACTAACTCACCAACTCACTTACAATTCAGTTGTAACATACATGCAGGCGAGAAATTTATCAAGTTATAATACTGATCTCTTGGAATGAGATGTATGAATAATATACTGTCGTTATACCGCCTTATAATGGTTAGAATTTCATAACCGGGCATGTGATTAAAAAAAAATGACCTGACTCTGAACAACGGCAAATACACATGAATGTATCCAATAACTTATAGTATACAAAGACCAACCTACTTTCTTTAGGAGTCATGATCATCTTAGGCAATGCATTAAAAGTACTGCTTGTCATGTGAGTAGCAGATGTTTTAGTTGAACTCCTCACGATCACTTCAAGCATGCAGTAGACTTTCAAAACTTTCACTATAATTGAACGAACTCTTAACTTTTTTTAAGAAGCTAACATTAGTAACAATTATCAATGATAATAATAATAACAATACATGTAATAATAATAATAATAATATCCATTTAAAATTATTAAAAATCCAAGGATTGATAGGCACAACCCAAAGCGACCCATGAGCTGAACTGCCACTGAGAGTTTCTGGAGGAGGTAGCTAGTACCATATAGTTCACTAGTTGCCAGAGACACATCTGCCTAGTGTTTTTTCCCGGACTTTCTTGTCTTATGCAAAAGCAGCCACACAACATGCTTATCTGGTGACATGACTCCTGTAAGAGTGTCTGGACAGGTGGAATCATCCTATATAAAAGGTTTTCCAGCATTCCATGGCACTAAAGTCATGCAATCCGGTCATTTACCATCGGATCTGGAAAAGCCAGGAGGTTTCAATATCTGGAGGGGACTTTTGCTGCTGACAAAGTGGGATGGATGATCTCATTTAAGCAGACATATATGTATATGGAGTTTGCTAGGTGAGAGTTTTTTTCGTGGGGAGTTTGAAACTGCTATGTGCTAGCTCTTGTGAGACTATTAGTGACTGTACGAGCATTAGTGTTACTTTGGCTCTTGCTAATTCAGCGAGATAGCGAAGCTGACTCTCAGTCGTGTTCAATTGAGATTTCAGATAGGGTATGTGGACATTGTATGCGTATGTCAAAAATATTCGCCCGCGCTTCTAATTACGTAAGTTAGGTAAAGCGTTCACAGTTCCAGTATTTTTCCGAGTACGGAGAATCCTGCTGCACTGTGCGCCTTACGCAACTTTATTTCAACCAAAAAGTTTATAGCTACTCTCTTCTTGAAACAATTGTGAAGTCTTTGTCAAGCTGCGCTTATTTGCCACTGCTTTCGAAGTTTATTCAGGTAATTCTGTTATTGTTAACTCTTCATGCCTAATCATTGCTATTATTTAGCGATTTCCGAAGGAAATCATCTTTACCTGTACTCATATATTTACTCGCTCGCCATGCATTTGCGCTATTCGAGCGCAACTAGTAATAGTAAAATTTGGTACCCTGAGCTTTCTTTATTATTTTGGATAGGTGATATAGCTAATAGTTTTCTAGTTGCACTTACGTTTAATATTTTAATGTGTATCGTGTGTATGGTCTCATTTTATAGGACCACACACAACATGAAAGGTTTCATAAAATAGTAATTTAGATTGGCACTATGCGAAACCTATCTAGTCTATCCCACTCAAGATATACTGAAGTGTAGTAGAGCTTAAGGATGCTAAAATAAACTTTAATAGTGTTTTACATTATTTCTAACAGAGCCATGAGGTTTAAATGATCAGATAGAAATTAGCTAACTGTAATAGAAGCTTTGAAAAAATTAAGATCACAAAATATCTGATGATTTACGACTGAATTGTTGACTAGCCAGTTAAACATTAGTAATAAGAAAAACTATTTTTATTTGTTATTATTAGTTTTGCCAAATACCAAGATGGTCTTATTCTACTGTGTATCTGCTATAAGTATTAAGAAAAGAAGAAAAATGAAGGAAAAAACCACTTGCAAGCTGCTGTAAGTATGGAAGCCTGTATTGTAATAGTGTAAACTTCCGATTTTTTTTTTTTTTTTTTGTGATTGATTCACTTTTGCCGGAACTGGCATGCCCTCATCACAGAAAGGGTGGAATCAGGGAGCCAAGCTTATGAATTATCTATTTACTTTTATGTTGTCATTGCAACTGCAAAATTATCATTACAAATTCTGGAACACAAGCACTTGATAGAAACCTAGTTACAGTATGATTTTTTCTTACCTTCCTCACTAAAGTCACAGCTGTGGCTGACTTGTGGTAACCACATACCACTGGGCTGACATTAGTGGTAACCACAAATCAATTGCTATTGAAAAAAAAACCACAGCTTTGCTGCTGTCACAAATGAGTGGGTGATGCACCTTTAGCATGTCTTCATCATTGTTGTGCAATGTATAGCTGGCCTGGTGGTGTATAAATTATAGTGTGAATTGAAACCACATTTCTTGTTTCTCATCAACTATATTGGAAATTGGGATATGTAGTTGACCTAGAAAAATATTGAACCGGTTTATAACAAGTATAGTTAAAGCAGTGGGCGTGACCTGCATAATACATTTTGAAGTGGCTGTATCACCCAGGAAGGTGCAGATGAGAAACAAGGTATTTAGCTTGTTTGGCCTAAAAATATACTAAGACTTCATTCCATAAATGAGGAGGAGGTCTGTTGTCAAGTTATGTTTTATTATTATTTGTTTGGTACACTGATGTTTTTACACCGTCAATAGTTGCATGCAGTGTGTGTGCATGCATTGTGTTACAGAGTTCAGTCTGAGCTGTATATGGTGTATGTGGTTAGATGTGTGGTGGCTTGTACCCGAAACCGTGAGCAGCTGTAATTTTTTGGTGAAGTTGATACTGTAACTACATTTTCTCCACTACACAATTCAATTCATTGAAGTGAGATGTGTCAGGAGGTGTACCTAGGTATGTATGTGATTTATTTGAGGCTATTTTTACGCACAAGTATGATCAATGATCATGACCCACAAAGGTTTAAATTTCAGTCTTCTATATAATGCATTTAATTACAATGAATTGTAGTCTAAGGACATTGAGCTGTGTGTGTAATGTATATAATAGGGTATGTGGACATTGAGCTGTGTGTGTAATGTATATAATAGGGTATGTGGACATTGAGCTGTGTGTGTAATGTATATAATAGGGTATGTGGACATTGAGCTGTGTGTGTAATGTATATAATAGGGTATGTGGGTTGTGTTGGTTTGTAAATGATGGTGATTAACCCTCAGCGCTCATGCGTGAGAGGGTTATAGTAGTCATCCTGTCTGTCTGTCTGTACGCTCTGATTTTGGAGATTACTGACAATTAACTGTTGATTTAGGTATGAACTTACTCACAATGACGATTTAAATTTAAGACCTTTTATATTATGCTTTTTTTATTTTATTTCGGGCTGATAAGCTTCAGCTCTGCGTAGGTACCAGCTTTTGTGGCAACGCCCCCTAGCGTTACATCATAATCATGTGAGCAAATAATTTCTTGCAGACATTGATGTAGTTTGCTTTATAGGGGAAGTTAACGTTTGGTGAGAAACTGGTAATACTGTGTGACTACAATTGAAATATTGTACATTCAACACCACCTGATATTTAATTACTCATTACTACTCAATTTCTCATTTCTTCAACTTCATGGGCATCGTCATTGTATTTCATTGCCAATCGTACAGGATACCCCAATTCTGTAATGTGATGTTTCACCGTAAATCATGGCTCTGACATTGCTTGGTCATGTGGTCTCCACCACCCATGTAGGCTCTGACATCTTGCTTTGGCTTTTTAGTTGATGGGGGGGGGGGGGGGGGGGGGGGGGGGGGGGGGGGGGGGGGGTGGGGTTGGTGAGGGGGGGGGGGGGGGGGGGGTGGGGGGGGGGGACGTGATAGAGTTGTTTGTTTTGTTTGTTATGTTTGTTTTTCATTTGTTTTTTGCATACTTTTTCAAATAACTTTATCCCTACGTATATTCCTAGGGACCCAATTTCCTGTAGACGTCCACATATCATGTTTGACACCGGGTTTAAGTTATTAAGTAGGGAATGGGAGGGAATTGGTGATGCATTTGAAGCTCTGTACCTTTTCTTAAACAAAGATCTTGATATCATCACGTGCTACTGTGTAAATAGGACGTCCATGTGCTGTGTGTACGTAATATATTGGTCGACGTTCCAGGCATGAAGCGAGGGATTGAAGTGAGTAGTTCCAGCCTGCCATGAAGCTATTGGGAAGATTGAGGAATAGGTTCCTTGCTCATGAACAAGTAAGCAAAAAAAACAAAAAAACCTTTGCCCATGCATTTATCAGCTCATCAATAATGCTCATTTTTCACTAGACATTTTTCCAACGTTTAGTCCTGATTTTTTAATTTTTAGGTGGTAGAACCCCATTGTCATATACGTATGGCAGTTACATGTATAGTCACGTCGGCAAGGAATACTTGAGTAGGGTTCCCAAGTGACCCACCCCCCTTTCAATCTCATGACATGCATTGATATTTAATTAATTAACTTTTAGGATTGTCAATATTTTATATAGGGAGGAGGTCTAGCAAAAGTTTTCCCCCTCATTTTCCTTTTGCATAAAGTATTTGTCTGAGCAGAATTTCACCCCCTCCACCAGCTGAAGTTTCTCCTTTCCCTTCATTTTTTCTAGATGAAGTCCCCGAAATTTCCCTACAAACAGATGAATTATCCTTCCACACACACACACACACACAAATGCAAATGCAAATTCTCTTGCTGCCGCTAGGCGGTCACGCGCACCTGGCAGAGCCAGGATGCCTGTGCATTAAGCAGGCACTGTGAGCCGTGCAAGCAAAGCTCCTGGAGCCTGGCTAGGAACTCGCAGGAGAACAGGCCTTTCCTCACAGCAAGTGGTGTGGGCACCGGAAGTCCCACCTGTACCATTGCTGTTTCATGAGAAAAGGCCTTGAATTTGCACCCCAGCAAATGCCAGGTACCCAATCACAGCTGGGTGGACTGGTGGGGCTGGTGGGAGGCAGATGGAAATCAGATGAAAAAATGCCTGAGTTGGGCTTGAACTCAGGACCATGGGCCCTGAGCCCAGGACACAACCACTACACCACACAGCCACCACACACACACACACACACACTCACTCACTCACTCACTCAAAAACTATTGTTGAAAGATCTTGCCTTCAACGCCTTAGTAAACTGTTCTTAAATGTGCAAAGGGTATTTACAAGCAAATTGGGAATGAAAGCTTCACCTTAAATTGGAAGAAATTGTGATATTTAATATTTGTGTATTCTCCCTCTCTTTCTCTCTTTACTTTGTACTTGCAGGATTTGTTGATACAAGTTTGCAAGTTTTATGAGAGCGTAAACATCAGTGAAGACGAATCTTATGAGAGAAATATAAACTAACATTTTATTTTATGATTGTCGTTGTTTTACGATATTGACTGTTTCTAAACATATACATTGGACTTAGTGGCTGGTAATTTTTTAAAATTACATTCTTGAAGTTTGATGATTTTTACATTTGTGTGTGGTATGCTTCCAATCAGATATTGGGTGATACATGTACACTCTTTGACACAATCTTAAATATGTTAGTTGCTAGGCAAAGTTGGAATAATGATAATTATGTTGAGTATAACAAAATCAAAAGATTCTCATGTAATCATAAACATAGCATCTAGACTAAGCTAATGTAACATTACATGTGGAAGAGGAAAATAAAAAAAAAAAGCAATTTTAATTACCCAATTCATATACTACATCAATTTGTAAATCACAATGACTACTAACAGACATTTAACAAGATTTTATTATTCTGGATACCACTACGTAAGTTCTGATTTTTTTCTGTTTGTTTTTATTTTAAAACATGCCTACTGGTTGATACTCATGTGTTTTAAGTTCCTAATGGATAGAAGGGCTGTATAACAATACAGTAGTGAATAGGAGCGATCAAAATATTCTCACAACTTCAATAACTTATTGTAGTATAAAAAATGAGGACTATATGTTCCAAAAGTTTTTGGACTCGCAAGTTCTTCATCAGTTGATGTTGAAGCTATGTTTTTTTAAAACACAAAGATAACATGAATGCTGAAGAGTGAGAAAGTAACCATGATCCTCCACTTCAAGCTGGACTTGCTGTATGAAATGCGGTAACCATGTTCCCCCCACCAACCATGAACCCCAACTTGCAACGATGAATTATATTGAACTAGCGTGGAAACCATGAACCCCAACTTGCACCGATGAATCCTGACTCTTTAAACACGTTCCTATCACTAATTAAAGCTTGGCAACCATGAACCCCAACTTGCAACGATGAATCCTGACTCTTTAAACACATTCCGATCGCTAATTAAAGCGTGGAAACCATGAACCCCAACTTGCAACGATGAATCCTGACTATTTAAACACATTCCTATCACTAATTAAAGCGTGGAAACCATGAACCCCAACTTGCAACGATGAATCCTGACTCTTTAAACACATTCCGATCGCTAATTAAAGCGTGGAAACCATGAACCCCAACTTGCAACGATGAATCCTGACTATTTAAACACATTCCTATCACTAATTAAAGCGTGGAAACCATGAACCCCAACTTGCAACGATGAATCCTGACTCTTTAAACACATTCCTATCACTAATTAAAGCTTGGCAACCATGAACCCAACTTGCAACGATGAATCCTGACTCTTTAAACACATTCCTATCACTAATTAAAGCTTGGCAACCATGAACCCAACTTGCAACGATGAATCCTGACTCTTTAAACACGTTCCTATCACTAATTAAAGCTTGGCAACCATGTCCCCCAACTTGCAACGATGAATCCTGACTCTTTAAACACGTTCCTATCACTAATTAAAGCTTGGCAACCATGAACCCAACTTGCAACGATGAATCCTGACTCTTTAAACACGTTCCTATTACTAATTAAAGCTTGGCAATCATGAACCCAACTTGCAACGATGAATCCGGACTCTTTAAACACGTTCCTATTCTAATTAAAGCGTGGCAACCATGAACCCAACTTGCAACGATGAATCCGGACTCTTTAAACACGTTCCTATTACTAATTAAAGCTTGGCAACCATATCTCCCAACTTGCAACGATGAATCCTGACTCTTTAAACACGTTCCTATCACTAATTAAAGCTTGGCAACCATGAACCCAACTTGCAACGATGAATCCTGACTCTTTAAACACATTCCTATCACTAATTAAAGCTTGGCAACCATGAACCCAACTTGCAACGATGAATCCTGACTCGTTAAACACGTTCCTATCACTAATTAAAGCTTGGCAACCATGAACCCCACTTGCAACGATAAATCCTGACTCCTATCACTAATTAAAGCGTGGAAACCATGAACCCCACTTGCAACGATAAATCCTGACTCCTATCACTAATTAAAGCTTGGCAACCATGAACCCCAACTTGCAACGATGAATCCTGACTCTTTAAACACATTCCGATCACTAATTAAAGCTTGGCAACCATGAACCCCACTTGCAACGATAAATCCTGACTCCTATCACTAATTAAAGCGTGGAAACCATGAACCCCAACTTGCAACGATGAATCCTGACTCTTTAAACACTTTCCTATCACTAATTAAAGCGTGGAAACCACGTTTGAAAATAATAACATTTTTTTACATAAAAACTTAAAAAAGCTCGGCATAGACAGTTCAGAAGTGAATGGAACAGTACGTAGTGGAATCTGTGAATTTCTGTAATCACTGATGACTTCAGGCAAGACAACTTCAGAGTGGACTGCACTACATAACATAAAACATAAAACGTCGGTAAAATTTAATACATAACAGTTAGATGTATAATATTTATTGCACCCAGAACATTTTTACTTGAATATTTCTGCAATACCCCAATATTAAACAATTGCCATTAAATGCTTTACTACATTACATATGTACATAGTGTGTGAAGTCAATGAATATTAAATATAACCAGTTATAAATAAACACATTACTATTAGTTGCATGAATGGAATATTTACTGGTATGCTATATTTTAACGAGCCAATGGTGAGTGCAATACAGCTAGCGAGTGAAATGTCAGGCAGTATTTCATGACCAAGGAGTGAAATAAGTAGTTTATTAGAATGTTTGAAGAACGTAACAACAAGAGTATACTGCCTTTCTTTTCCAAGCACGCTTCCCACTTGAAACATTGCAATAGCCTACGGACAAGTTTATAAAACATATCCAGTATTGAAATATCAGAAAAGCTACACACCATAGCTATGGGAGAATATCATGATCCGTATCAAGCATTTAACATACATACACACACACATTATATATAACACTTATAGCACGAGTCTGAGAGTGTGATAAGTGATTAATTGCTGCTTTGATATTTTTTCTCAACTGGTTACAATACAATTTCCTTTGAATTTACTCGCTACGCGCGTGCTACTTCGAGAGTTCAATAACAAGCGTACAATATGGGAGAATACAGAACACTCGCGTGATGTGGAAATATTTAAGAAAAAAATAAGGCTGCAATATATATATATTTAAAGTTGTTAAAAAATACCTAAGGAGGTATATACGTACCACTATCATTATCATACACATATCAATCCATTCACTGGATGTTGTTTTCACAACATGTTGTTTTCACAACATGAGTATACTAGTGGTGTGCTCAAATACCACAAATGGCGAGTGAGCAGACTCTTTACAAAAAAATAGGACAGAAATCCTTGCGGCAGCAGGATTCTCCGCCCTCGTTAAAAAATACTGGAGTTGTGGACGCTTTACCTAACCCTAACTTACGTAATTTGCGGGGCGGGCGAAAAAAAAAAAAAAAAGGAGATACGTGTCGTATGCCACATACAACATATACCCGATTTTACATTCAACACCACCTGATATTTAATTACTCATTACTACTCAATTTCTCATTTCTTCAACTTCATGGGTATCGTCATTGTATTTCATTGCCAATCGTACAGGATATCCCAATTCGGTAATGTGATGTTTCACCGTAAATCATGTCCAATGCTGTTTGTGGCTGGAGGAGGGAGGGAGGGAAGGGGTGTGCAGCTAATAACTACTGACTATTCAATTCAATCACAAGGAAGGTATTTCCAACAGAGGAAGTATAATTTTAATTTTTGGAATGAATATTCCATGACAACAGTCACATACTGTTTTGGATAATTATTTTTGACCGTCTATAGGAAAATTGGGCACAGCGCGGCACGCATAAACGTCGGGGAAAAATCGATTTAATTCTTAAAAATGTATTAAATAAGCCTATGGAAGGGAACGGTTAGGGTGCATATATTGACAACGGCTGAAGCAACGGCTTTAAAATTCAGAGAGCTCATTATATGGATGAGGACGAATGTGTAAGTGTACAAAATTTGTTTTGATAGGGCCCGCGTTGTGCCCAATTTTCCTGTAGACGGTCACATTTAATGAGTTGTCACGCATTCAGCTGCTGCGGTCACTTAGCAGGATTTCATACAAGATTTTTCTTCTTCATTTGGTGCGTGTTTGTGTGTGTGTGTGTTTGTGTGTGTGTGTGTGGGGGGGGGGGGACCTCCCTCTCCCCCATGTATGAAACGAAATCACACATAACATACTCACTAGCAGAATTTCATTTTTACCAGCAGAATTAAGTAAAGCGACAGTAAAAAGTTCTCCTACCTATACAACTTCTCCCATCCAGTACAAAATGTCTAAGCTGTATAATGTCCACGGGCATGTAAGGAGGCCCAAACTTTTTCATGGTGTTTGTTTCAAACTCCATTATGTCTATTCGACTTGTACAAGCGAGATGCATAAATTAGTAATAGAATAATTTGGGGGTTCGGGAAAGGGGGGCATATCGAGGGTGGCTAGCATAGCTATTCAAACACAAGATAGGGTTTCCCAGCTGTAAGTTTCTAATTGAAGCGCGCCATGAACATCCAATTGAACCCTTCTATGGTCCCACCATGGTGCCATGGGACAATTGACGACATTACTGGACAACACTCATGTAACACAGAAAAATAAGCTCCAACTTGATAATCAGCTGCATTGTACGCGGAAGTTGATTGATAGAACAGAACTTGACACAGCTAATTAAGACTGTTCCAGACAGCACCCATAAGCAGCACGTATGCCACAGCATCAAAGTAATCCTATCTGGGCTCTGTCATCTATCACTAAAGACAGAGAGATCTATGCTCAAGAGTGGTGGATGATGTGATTGAGGAATGTATCATGGAAAAAGAAAGAAAGGAAACCAACAACAAACATACCAACAAAAAACTAGCAAAAATATTTGTAACGATGTGCCAGCCAATTCTAAATAATGCCCCCAATGTGCACGTGGATATGTAAAGCATGTGCAACTGACGGTCCAATTAGAACTAGAATACCATATGAATACCATATTATGTGCAAAGCTAATTTGGATAATAATATACACTTTGTCGTTGAGTACAAGAACTCTAAAAAAAAAACAACACAAAAAATAACACTAAACAACTACAACAACAACAACAAAAAAACACGCTAGGAGGCATAGCTGAATATTAACTAAATATGTACATATGTGACCGTCTACAGGAAAACCAGGCACAACGCGGCACCCTTCGAAATTTTTGTTGTTGCACTTACAGAGTTGTCGGCGTCCAGATATTGAGCTCTCCAAGTTTTATCGTCGTAGCTTAAGTCGTTCCCACTATAATAGACCTAACCGTTCCCTTCCGTCGGCTTGAAACAATACATTTTAAAGAAATCGATCGATCTTTTCTCAATATTTACGCACGCGCGTTGTGCCCTGTTTTCCTGTAGACGGTCACATATGTGGACCTGAGTTGCCTTGCTCAAGCATAATGTGCTATTCAAAAGAACTGGTCAATAACATTCGCTACAGGGTAGAGCTACGGGCAAATGTGTGCAAGACAAATTGTCTATGTATCATGGGGGGGGGGGGGGGGGGGGGG
>WLWD01002535.1_pt1 | contig 62622 bp, 36 predicted proteins | sample 6712731 | NCBI WGS metagenome assembly WLWD01 (sample SAMN12718690, study PRJNA576275) | sponge metagenome | isolation source: marine sponge | host: Mycale hentscheli | place: New Zealand: South Island, Marlborough, Capsize Point | collected 2014-11-01
TTTTATGTGAGAGTTGTAAGATTAATGTACTTTTCTGGCAGCTGGCTAGCTGGCTGGCGGCGTGGAAGGCTTTAGGGCGCTTGGGGAATGGCCTCTGCATTACACTCAATTGTAACAGATAAAGAAGCTGAAATAGTCAAACTACTATTAATGAAAGATGAGTTACTAAATATGGGTCTAGCTGTCACTGGAGTAAATTCTAGTGAAGCCTCTCTTATCTGTACTGATGACTGAGTTGTAAATGACAGCAATGGAGTTGTTGATGTTGCACTTGATACTCTCCAAGAAGGAATGACTTGATGTTGAGAACATACAAACTCAGCTACATCTGAATAGCAGAGTGTTCTGGTACTATTCACTTGGTGGAGATGAGCTGCACATACTGGAGTAAAATAGAGAGCTCCTTGAAATACTAGAAACCATAGTATACTATAAGAGTAAGGTGGTAACATTTTAACTTAAGAATAGTTCTGCAATATTATTGAGTAGCTCTATGTACATATAATATACAACTTCAGCGGGGTAATCCAGCTCACTACCAAAGTAGGTGATGTGCTTGAGCACAAATAGTGAGCCTAAAACTACACTAATGTTAAAATATTGATTGTAACTTGCTACAAAATAAGTAGAGTTTTTTTTAAATTATGCATATACCTTATATAGTCTCGCAAACGAGTTCCGAGGGTCTGCGGAAGTTCAGTACAAGCAGTTGTTCCGCCAATGTCAGCATTTTTTCTAAGGCGCGCGACGACGGGAATTTACGATTCACAACTCGCAATGGTTTACTCACGTTGTAATAAAAGCCCAATGATCGATATCTGAAGCGTGTAGAGCTGAAAATGAGTCTCCTTAGTTAGCATCATTCATCAGAGCGATCTAAGACGACTTGGGTACAAAAATTGCTAGATAAATAAGTAGAAGCATAGTCTAGCGCGCCAAACTCTTTACCCAAATCGGGAGGGTCTGGCCCCGCCAGACTAGTAGAAGCAGTGAGTGATTTTGTTGGTGGAAATGATGCTTTTGCTTCCCTTCCAACTGGGTATGAAAAATCAACCATGTGTTTGATTTACTATGAGGTCAGTAAATAATTAATATGAGTAATAAATTAGCTACTATTAATAACATCAGATATTTTAGGATTATATGGAAGTATTACTATATGCATATCACCTCACTTACCTCTCTGATGATGGACCAGATTGCCAAGTATAAACACAGAATATATTAGATATACACAGACTAGTGCACAAGTAAAGAGAGCTGTGCTGAATGGTAAAGTGCAACTTGTATTTTTCACTCCTCAGAGTAGTATTTTAAATTGTACATTTAGAAGTATGCTATTATCCAGCGTCTACGTGCAGTAGATGATGTACATTGTGTTAGCTAGTATGACCAGAATTTGCATACTTGTGCAGCATCATATTCCTAGTCATGTCAAAGTTATTGCATTAACAGCCCCTGCAACAAGTGATACCTATCAAGCAGTCACAGACCAAAAATTAAATTGAAAGTGAGCCAAAAAAGTTACTGAGGAGGAGTTGTTTTATCATTAAAGGAAGAAGCAGCTAGAAGCAAAACGGGACAAATTTCCAAAGACCATAGTGTATGGACAAACGTGGGTCTATTTATTATAAGCTGAAACAATCTTTGGGTCACAACTTCACTTATCCATCAGGGTACCCAAACAATACAGATTAATGGTTGCTTGACATGTTTACTGCTGTATCAACAGTTTCTAGGAAGGAGGAAGTTATAGAGACATTTAAAGAAACCAATAGCAAATTGTGACTAGAAATTGTCACAACAGCTTTTAGTAAGGGTATTGCCTGTCCAATTTAAGAAGGATTATTCACTGGGGTCTTCCTACTACTGTAGAGGAACAGTTCAGGAGACAGGATGCTCAGGAAGAGATTGTTAAAGTGCAGTTGCAGTTCTGTACAAGGGAATTCGAGGCAGAAAAGCAACTGCCAAGATCAAAACGTATGTGGAAATGAAACTAAGTGCAGGCATCGACTATTATTCCGAGATTTTTTTGCTGTTTTCTGGGAGCAGTTTAACAATATCTCAATGCAATTGTTGTGATGTATGTCAGTCTGTGTGCATGTGTGACCATTGTTCATTATAAGTATTTCATTTCATGGCTAAATTCATTGTAATCTGTATACAATGTATACACAACTTCAATTAATTTTTACTAATAATTAAAATTTGATCATATAATTAAATAATATATTTTCTACTAACAGTGACTGGTAATTCAGATAGTCAGAATGGTTCAATTTTATACTACAGAAGTTACTACTACTCAAGAAAATGAAGTAAGAAAGTAATTTTGTATTTGTTTGCTAAAATTAGCTAATTGTCTTTTGTTTTGTAGCTGAGAGTTTGATGTCAAGAATTACTGGTAATTGAGATAGTCAAAAATAGCTTAAATTTGTAACTACAGAAGTTAACAATACTCAAGAAATCGAGGCATGTAGCTAGTAATTCCATATTTGTGACCATCTACAGGAAAATCGGCCACAACGCGGCCCCGACGAAAATTTTTTTTTTGCACTTACGCACTCCTGGCAAGCAGATATTAAGCTCTCCAAGTTTTATCGCCGTAGCTTTAGCCATTCCCGCTATATATCACCTAACCGTCCCTTCGTTAGGCTTATTTAATACAATTTTAAGAACTAAATCGATCTTTTTGCGACGTCTACGCATGCCGCGTTGTGCCCGATTTTCCCGTAGACGGTCACATTTGTTGGCTAATATTACAAAAATAATACTGGCCTATATATTTTGTAGCTGAGTTTGTTCAAGAAATACTGGTAATTGAGGTAGTCTGAATTGCTCAAGTCTGATACTACAGAAATTACCATTACTCAGGTAAGAGTGTAATTTGGTATTTGTGTTTGCTACTGCTATTATACTGTTCTGCATGAATTAAGCTAAAATATAAATTCTGTAGTAACAATACTGTAGTTTTAACTTTACCGAGCGAGCGAAGCAAGCGAGATACTATTAGGGATGGTTAATGCAAAATTTGGCGAGCGAGCGTAGCGAGCGAGACAGTATTAGAGGCGGATAATGCAAAATCGGGTACATGTTATTGGCGAGTGAGCGGAGAGAGCGCGACAGTATTAGGGGTAAAATGCGGGGTAAAATGCGCGCGCGGGGAACTTTTTTCTCCAAAAAACACGTCTTTTTAGGCTTGACCCCAGTTTATTCTGAAACTACAGCAATAAGCAAGCCTTACTTTATACTTAAGCTCCAAAGTGTGAGAAAATTCATGCTAAAAGGCTTATTTTCAAGAAACAAAAAGTTGATTCGACCGGTTACTATGGCATTGAAGACCCTTTTCCAGACTGAATTTCAACACTTCCCGTTTTAGGGGGGATGTATCGCGTGGTTGTTCAATTTATAGGTTTAACAATATCAAATAAACTCGGAATATTGTCAATACAAAACTCAGTGAGAAAGTGATGCACGTGACGACTGCAATATGACAAGACTGACAGTTCAAAGTTCAGTGTTTGGTAAAGGGTCGATGTCCATTCGAGCTCCACCACATTACTTTCCTACCAGCGATACCAGAGAACGAAGAAATCAGATAGATGAACTGGCCAGTGCACGCGACGACCCGAACGTGTAGTGTGAGTAAGTCGTGGCATCTCTGTACTGGGCGGTGGTTGGTTAGAAGTGAGTGGAAGTGATGGAGGAGCAGAAGAGTTTGGCGTATGTGACTGAGGAACTTTCATGAAAGCTGGCTCCTGTCGACGGAGACGGTATCTCGACGTCCATTAATGTCCACTGTATAATATTTAGCAGATCGATCCAGGACCTGGAATGGGCCGTTACATGGAGGTTGGAGTGGCTTGCGGGAAGCATCACGACGAATGAAAACATGAGAAGAGTTTTGAAGTGCTGGTAGTACTGTCGACAGGGTGTGCAGCAGCACGAGGAAGAGTTGCTGTAAGACTCTGCATCCTGTTCCGGAGTGCTGTCACATAGGTGGTTGGATCTGAGTGCAGTGAGAAGAATGCGCCTGGTAGACGTAACGTTGTGCCATACACTAGCTCAGCGGCGTTGCACCCTATGTCTTCCTTTAAGGCCGACCGAACCCCAAGGAGGATGAGAGGGACAACATCTGACCAATGTTCCTGGTTGGGATGACCTTTGAGTGCTCCTTTCAACTGTCGGTGGAAACGTTTGGCACAAGGATGATATGCGGCGTGGTGCGCATGTGTTTGGTCCCGAAGAGACGTGTGAATGCTTGACATAAGTGAGACTCAAACTGACCACCCCGATCTGTCGTGACTGTGTTTGGCGTGCCGAAACGAGATATCCATGACGTGATGAATGCGCCACTGTCTCGGCTGTGCAATCTGCGATTGGGGTTGCTTCAGGCTAACAAGTAAAACGATCTACACATGTGAGGAGGTATATACATCTGCGAGACGAGGGCAGGGGTCCGACGAGGTCTATGTGTACATGGTCAAACCGTGCGTCCGGCGTAGAGAATATGCCTGGTGAAGGTCGAGTGTGCCGATGAACTTTCGGTTTCTGGCACTGCACACAGGAGCGAGCCCAACGCCTGACGTCGCTGTTGATACCTGGCCAGACAAAATGTCGCGTTACTAGGCGTTGTGTTTCTCTTATCCCCCGGTGAGATTGACAGTGCAGACAATCGAACACGTGGCGGCGGAAGCTTTCCGGCACCACTGGTCGCGGAATCCCAGTTGAAACATCACAGAGTAGAGAGACACCAATAGACATCGCTATCGGAACTTGCTGGAGATGATGTGAAGAGTCTGCTTGCAATGTGGAAAGAGTAGGATCCTCGAGCTGAGCGGCAGCCATGGCCTGGAAATTTATGATCGCTGTGGTATTTCCAGTGTGAAGAGTATTCACAGGTAAACGAGACAAGGAGCATCTGCTGCTGCGTTGTCAGAGCCAGGGACATGGCGAATGTCTGACGTGAACTGACTGATGTAGTCGAGGTGACTAGACTGTCAAGGAGAATAGCGATCCGGTTTGCTGGACATTGCAAATGTGAGGGGCTTGTGGTCTGTAAGTACGAAGAACTGTCGACTTTCCACGAAGTGTCTGAAATGTTTGACTGCTAGGTACACAGCAAGAAGTTCTCTATCAAACGCACTATAACGTGTCTCGGCTGGTTTGAGACTCTTGGAGAAGAATGCAAGTGGCTGCCATTGTCCGTGGATTAACTGCTGGAGGACTGCGCCTACTGCCGAGTCTGAGGCATCCGTCATAATGCAGGTTGGTGCTCCCAATTACGGATGAGATAGCAGCGTGGCGTTGGCTAGAGCCGTCTTTATAGCAGTAAAGGCTGCCGTAGCATCTTCACTCCATACCAAAACTTTAGGAGAAGCTCCAGAAAGAAGACGGTTGAGTGGATGCAGCAGGTTGGTTGCATTGGGAATAAATCGTCGGTAAAAATTTACTAAACCAAGGAACTCTCGTAACTTGCGCTTGGATGTTGGCCGAGGAAATTCACGAACAGCTTGGATTTTATTCTCCAGTGGACGAATACCTGTGGCATCCACGTGGTAACCTAAGAAGACGAGTGACGGAACTCCAAACACGCTCTTGTGAACGTTGATAAGAATGCCATGATTGTCTAGACGTTGTAGCACACAGCGGAGGTGTTCCATATGTTCCTATCGAGAAGAACTGGTGATCAGGAGGTCGTCTATGTATGGTTAGCAGAAGGGCAAGCCGTGCAGCACCTGGTCGATGAACTTTTGGAATGTTTGTGCCACATTCCGCAATCCAAAGGGCATGCGTAAAAATTCGAAAGGACCAAAAGGTGTGGTAACAGTGGTTTTAGTTACATCCTCAGGAGCCACCGGAATTTGGTGGTATGCTCGGACTAAGTCTATGTGAGTGAAGATGACTGTTCCTTGTAGATTGGCAGTGAAGTCATGTAAGTGAGGTATCGGGTATTGGTCAGTCACGGTAAGTTTATTGAGTGCACGATAGTCTCCACATGTGAGCCAATCTCCTGGCGTGCGCTTCGGCACCATGTGGAGTGGAGATGCCCAACTACTGGAAGAAGGCTGGATGTTGCAGCATGTGGTCGAACTCCTGCTTAGCCACCTGTAAGCGCTCTGGAGCTAGCCGTCTCGTACGTCCAAAGACAGCAGGGCCAGTCGTGTCGATGTGACGAGTCACAGTGTGCTTGATCGGGCGATCAGTGGAGCATGGCTGCGTGACTGACAGGAATTCGGACAAAAGTTTGAGAAATGGGTTGGTGTTGTCCTGTGGAGTAACAGTGAAACCGGAGAATAAGTGATCTCGACAAGTAACTCCTTGAACTCGTAACTGTAGAATCGGAGAGTATGCAGTGGCGCATGTCAACCAGTAAACCAAAGTGGTAGAGGAAATCGGCACCAAGCACTGGTTGAGGTACGTCGGCGATGATAAAAACTCATCGCGTAAACCTAAGTCAAGAGTGAGTGAACGCAACCCAAAAGTTGGTATGTTCGAACCGTTGATGGCTTGAAGGCGTAGTTCTCCTGGTCCGGCAGAATGTTCAGCAGAGGACGGAGGGATGATGCTTACTTGTGCGCCTGTATCAACCAAAAAACGGAGAGCTGTAGATTTGTCATAAACGTAGAATAGGCGACCTTTCGGGGATGGACCGGCGACACTGGTCGCCACTAGCGACCGGCCTGGAAGTTTAACTTTCGTGTACAGGGTGATCGACATATTTTTGCTTGGCTGCCAAACTTGCGATGATACCAACACAGGGTTTCCTGATCATCAGGTGAGTCGGATGTTTCGGCTGAGTTGGCAGGGGGTGTAGAGGGGCGACGCGAAGGACGGTTGGACGAGCGAGAAGAAGATCTGGTGCGAGACAGGTTGTGAACCAGCTTGCTCAAGCGTGAAACTTGTTCACGAAGCTGATCGGGTATATGTTATATGTATATATGTATGTATGGATGGTATGTATGCCCCCCCCCCCCCCTTAAACGCTCGCGCGGGGAACTTTTTTGTCCTAAAAACTCAGCTTTTTAGGCTTGACCCCGGTTTATTCTTATACTACAGCATCAAACAAGCCTTACTTTAAACTTAAGCTCCGAAGTATGAGAAAATTCCGGCGAAAACCCTTGTTTTTCAAGACACAAAAAGTTGCTGAGACCGGTTACTGTGGCATTGAAGACCCTTTTCCAAACGTAATTTCAAAACTTCGCCGTTTTAGGGGGATATGTAGTGCCACTTTTTTGTTGTCAAGAGCCATTGGTAGTCAGAATGCCGTAATGTCAATGCTAAGGAAGTTACTACTACTCCAATGAAGCTGAGGTAAGTACGTAATTCCATATTTGTTAGCTATATATGCAAAAATAACTCGAGCCTTTCTTTTTTGTAGCTAAGAGCTTGTTGTCAAAGGTGAGTGGTAAATTCAAATAGTCAGAATGGCTTCAATTTGATACTACCGAAGTTACTACTGCTCAAGAAAATGAAGTAAGAAAGTAATTTTGTATTTATGTGCTAACATTGATTGTATTTTGTTTTTATAGCTGAGAGCTTGTTGTCAAGAATGTGAGGTAATTCACATAGTCAAAGTAACTTATATTTTATACTACAGAAGTTATCAATACTCAGGAAATCAAGGTAAGTAGTAATTCCATATTTGTTGGCTAAAATTAAATACTAACACTGTTGTTGTTGTTTTTTTATCGTAGCCAAAAGCTTGTCCAAGAGTTACTGGTATCTGAATGGCAGATGTTTGATACTACAGAAGTTACCATTAATAAGGTAAGAGAGTGATTTTGTATTATTTGTTTGCTGATATTATAGTGTTTGCATGAACTAAGCTAAAACATAGTAACAATACTGTAGTTTTATGTTACTTAATTATCAGGCTCGCTCGATATTTGTGCTCAAGCACACCACTAGTTTATATATGTGTGGACGAACGTATGCCATTTTGTACTTTGACCCTCGTGTATTTTTGTGTTCGCTCTGTGCTCGACCCCGTTCCAAACTTCATCGCCACTAACTCGAATAGAAATGGAGCTCCCATAAGTTTTTTGAGTTTTAACTGCACCCTCAAAACTATTCAAAGCGGTAAGCAATTCAATTTCTAAGGTGATAAGGGTAATGGTCGCTAAACCAGAGGATTCTGTTTAGTGAAGTTTGGGACGGGGTCGAACGCCGAGCGAACACAAAAATACGGTGGGTCAAAGTACAAAATGACATACGTACGTCCAAACATATATATAAACTAGTGGTGTGCTTGAGAACAAATGGCGAGCGAGATTAAGAATATCACAAAGAAAAATTTAAATAACGTGACTTGATTTTGTTGCTTTTTCGATTCAAACAGTTGAGGGGAGCAGTTACTATGGCATTGAATCCCCTTTACCACATATGCGTAATTTAACAACTTGACTTTATTTTAGTAGTTTGAATGTTAGTTGTTAAAATCAATAGTTTAACAATAGTGTAGTTTAAGGCTCGCTCGCCATTTGTGCTCAAGCACACCACTAGTTTAGGCAACGTGAAGGAAAAGGGTCTGTGAAGCTAATGCTCAACTTGTGCAGCCGCAATGCGCAAGCACAATGACGTCAGATATCAATAATTTACGCGCAAATATATAAAGACCTGTTCCGCTTTCCAGGTCTTATTTTTTTCTATGGCTTCTTCTCTACTCCAACAGTTTGTGTTGGCTGTGGGGACCCAGCAAACCCAGGTTGCAGAAAAGTGATAAAGGAAGAAGTGAGAGATTTGTGTCCTCTTGCAAGTGACATCTTCACTGAAAAGAACAAGTGCTCTCATCCAAGCTTTCAGAATCCCAGAGATACTTTGCACTCCATAAATCATGAAGTATTCACCGAATAAGTAATTAATTTAAGTGGGTTATATGAAACATCATAATGTTATATAATAATTCATGGTATTTGAATGAAAGAAGTGAAATTATTGTCACAATTACCACATGCACACTGACTATAACATCAATCACTGCACAAACACAGAGAATTTTCATAAGTTCTAACATAATTATCAAAGTTATTGAATAATTCATCACTTCTGCATGTGACTATTTATCATATAAGCAGACATTAGCATCAATGCAATGCTTCCCTTTAACTCGTCCAGTTTCCTGAACATACTCTTCAATGTCACTTGGTGGTCCATAGTGAATTACTTTGCGAACATCAAGGACAGTCCACTCCCATACCGAAAGCAATTGTGGCCACACCAAACGAAGTGTTGACTTGGTACAAAAAGATGAACAATTGCATATTGGACAGTTTGCTCAGTACCACTCATATACATATCTATGAGATGAAATCCTGGCAAGTCAGGCGAACCAGGTGGAAATGTAAATCCGGTCCCAAGGTACAAAAAAAAATGTTGAGCAGTCATTACGATTCCTACAGTATATTATGACTCTGGGACATTGTGGGCCTTCTTAGCTAGTTCTAAGGTTTTTTCAAAGGATAACAATTGTGTAACTGTATAGGTTATGTTAGTCTTGGTGGGCAGTTTTGCAACTACCGTTTCCTTTTTAATTCCTAAGATTCTGGATACATCATTTCGAAGATTGATCCCTACAAATATTAAATTACATCGTTAATTATTTAACTAATTTTTTCAGACTATAATTGGATAAAATTATTTACAACTAAGAATAGAATAATTAGCAGATACCCTTAGATCAAAGGTATTCTGAAGAAGTTCGTACTTAATAATTTGGAATTTAGTTTAAAGCATTTTTAATCCTTATCATATTTTGTAAGAAACCCTGCAGGGCTTAAAGGTAATTAAAATAATTATAGAATTTTTAAAAAATATCTACGTACTACACTTACCACTTGATTATGAGCCTCATCTACTACAAAACCCCAAGATGCTTAGAGTAAATGTCATTCAAGAGAACCTTTTGCCACCTCCTGCCAAAATAAACAAATTGGTAATGACCCAAATCTACACCATCTCTCACTTTACAATCTTTCTGATCAGCTGTTATATAACAAGCTTTGATTCCTTGTCTTGAGAGGAAATCTACCTGTTTTAATGAAGTAAATAATAATAGTTGTCTACTAGACACAAAGAAAGGGTAGCTACTAACTTGAGTTTTCATGATGGCAGTGAAAGGTGTTACTACTACCACAATGGATGGAGCGCCAGAAGGATTTAGTTTATCATATTATAAAAAAGGCAGACTTTGAAAACAAGCGCTTTTCCCATATCCAGTCGGTACAATCACAAAAACGTCCCCTCAGGTTATTCCACACACAACTTCCCAGTTGCTCAGGCTTTAAAGTCTAAAGACTTCTTGGCAGCATCAATTACATTAGCCATTCGTTTCTATGCCATTGGGCATGACATGTAATACCTGAAATGCTCACTCGTCACAATTGTCTAGATACTGCCATTATAATTATGTGCATTTAATTAATTGTATGACTAGACAATGTCATTCTTTAACGCAGAAGCTCTACCCGTATTAGGCGGAACGTTTTAGGAGGGGTCGTGGTTGAAAACGAAGTTTCAGCAGAAGCTAAACCTGAAATACGGAGATAGTGAGTGAACGGTACAGTGTAGCTACAATTGTAAATGACTTTGGCCTACTATTAGCGAGTGATAGCACGGGTAACCTGTGCTATTAGGGATCAATATCACTCGTAAAGCAATTGAAATAGCACGAGGCGAAGAGCCGGGTGCTATATCAATCGCAGTACTTGTGCTATTAATCCCGAATTACCGGTTTCATACAAATACCACAAGCTGAGAATAAAAAAGTGCTATGAATTACATTGAACTTTATCCGCACGTGTTTAAGGGGCATTCGTAGGGTACCATCCATACACACATATACTAGTGGTGTGCTTGATTGGGGTAAAGTTCAATGTAACTCATAGCATTTTTTAACCTTCACCTTTCAGCGATGGAAGTGGCTCTCAACACTGCAACGATTCTGTTCATCATCACTATTACAACTGTAGCACCTGTACAGAATATCTACACTAGTCACAATGGGATGCTGGAACTTATAACTCTGATAGTGCCTATGTAGGTGAAGCACAAGTACAGAGAAATGAGCAGACTAATGATAGCTATTGTTCTATACTCTTGTCTCTTTAGGAATAATCATTCAGTATGTATGGACTCTGTCTTAATAGTTACCACAACAAGATCAAACTTCGATTCTAAAGTTACATGTCAGGACTATGATAGCAAATATATTGCGCTTCCAATATTTCCTCAGCAAATATTATATTGCTTTAAATATTACCTCAGCGAATACCCTTCCTGAAATGACAAGCACTGATGTAAAACTAATGCACGTGGTCAACCAGACTGAGTTAGTTGCCCCAAGTAAAAATTTTACCACTCATATATTTACTTGTAGAAGCTACAGTAACATTTTATGGGAAATAAATGGAAATAATGTAATAAGTTTTAATGAAAATGACGTAATAGGTGCTTACAATTTTTCATTGTATCACCTAAATTTATCAGAAGTGGAGTGGGAAGCAGTAATTGTACATAAAGAAGCTCCGAATATTTTATCAGTAATGATATGGACTGATTTCGACTCAGTAGGAACCTTTAGAGTTACTTGTCGTTCCAGAATGGATGAAGCTACTATAGCATTTAACCCACATACAACCCACAGTCCTACTCTTACATCTACAGAAGTATACTCAACAAATTCTACAGCAGCTCAGTCATTGAGGCAGAATTGTCCCCTATTGTGAGTTATACACAGAAAAATATGACAATAAACTAAACATTATAATTTCACACATTGTTTACTGTACCTGGTAACATATATTTAACACTTCATCTTCATGTAATAGGAACTACAAGAAAGTATAACCACTTTTTACTTGAACTTTTGGATAATTCCTAACCTAAGATTCTTATACTTTTGTGGTAAAACAACTCTAATGTTGTATAGCAATATTTTATTGATTATTTAATGTAGTTGACTCTTGAAACAGTAAGATAACGTTTCAGACTTGAAGTCCTTCATCAGCTCACAATCATTCCTCAACGTAGTAATGAGCCTATACTCTATTTATAACATTAAATATTATCAGGGGTGGATGCAGCATTATAGAGGGGGTGGGGGGAAAGTTAAGTGGAACCTTGACCACACCCATTTTATCACACCCACTAATTAATTTTTTTTTGGTTTCTTTCTGAATATTTCAATTTGTTACATACACGAAAAAAATTACACTCACTGACAACAATAAGGAATTAGAATTTATTGAAGCAAGTTATATAGTCATAATACCATCCGTCTTGGATGGCGACGGGAGAATTCATCCACCTCTTCCTCTGAAGTAATTTCAATGTCACGGTGGTAATATAGCATTGCCAATCCATTAAGACGGTCTTGTCCCATACTCCTCAGTGAAGTCTTGATCAATTTGAGCATGCTGATGGAACGTTCACATTCACAGCTTGTAACTGGCAATGTGCCCATTATACATAAAAGAGTGTGAATATTGGGAAAGAAATCACAATCTGCATGTACTAGGCTTTTCTCTGGAGTACAAAGGCTTACAGCTAATTCAGAGTCAGCTTTCCATTTGTGCTGCCAGGTCGAGCTCTGAATTGGATCTTTAGACTGAACTCTCTTTGACATTTTCACATTACAAACTGGCAATCTTGCTATCATAAGGCAATGTTAGTAGAATGCCAGCACAAGCATGGGTAAGTGGTCATGGTGTAAACGAAGTACACTAACCACAGAAAGAAGTATTAAATGCTGGCTGTATTACATGTTTGTGCCTTGTGCATGTGTATCACATGTAGGTGTGTGTGGTGTGTGTGTAAGGGAGAGGGGGGCCAGGGCCCCCTGGGCCCCCCCTTCCCCTGGATCCGCCCCTGATTATTAATACTTAAATATGAGGTGCTGTCATTTTCTACTACACACTACCACTGTAGAAATGTACTCATGTACAAGTCTCTTTCTTACTATTTGAAATGTCTATTCCAGTATTATTATTACTATTGTTATTGTTGGTTTGCAGAGTTTCCTTGTGCCTTTTTTCTGTTGGCATAACTTGGTTTTACTTCTAATAATTTGTAAGTTATTAATGTGTGTACATTGTTTAATTTACGACAATAATGTATTTAAAACTAATAAATAGCAAGTAACACTATAATAATACAAAAAACAACAACAACAAATTAAACATAGCAAGCAAAAGTTTTGGTAGAGCTAATGCCTTGGTTAATATATACATTATAAATTGTGTGACATAAAACTCATTGTTTATGTGAAAAAGTTCTATAACCATGTAATCTCATTCATTCCATCTACTATGTATAGTTCTGCCAAAAGTACTATATTTTGTGTTTCTTTGTAGTATTATAATGATTACAAACATATTATATGATCACTTTTTGCACATTCAAACTTATATCACCTGCAAACTAGTACAAAGACTTTGGTTAGCCACAAGCAACAATAGAGCTCCTATGCTGTTAGATGCTGAACTAATAATAATAGTGAGCTTAATTATGTGGCCATACTGCCAATAAGGTTTTCTCTCCCTCTCTCCTTCTTCCCTCCCTTCCCACACACACACAGACACACATGTTGATCCTTAGCTGTCAACACCATCTAATCCTTGATATAATCAAGTCTGTTGGTTTTTGTATTTTTCAAAATGAAAGTCTGGTATATAATGTCATTTGAAATAATTAAAAGAAATTTATATTCTACTTCAATTTGATTTATAGCAATGCACTTCACTAATTAATCATGAACTAGGCATAATAATAGAGACCATCAGAGCCATCAATTCTGCTCGAGATAAAAGGCAAAACAATATTGCTAAGATGTGACCGCATTGACACTGTTAAAGTGATTCTGTTAGTGTGTGCGCGCATTAGTGCACAAGTTGCAGGGGCATAGGCAGAATTTTCAAGATGAAGGTATGATCATGATCTTTACAGACAAATGTTTAGAAGTTGGTTAAAAATAACTTCATTCTCAAAATTTCAGCAAGGAAAAAACAAGTTCTCAATTGTTTATCGTAGCAATTTTTCTACCATATTAAATTCTATATTTAGCTTAATAAAATAGCACATAGCTACTATCTGCTTAAAAAATGTGGCAATTTTTTGAAATTTTTTTCCAGTTCTAGTTATGTCAAGGCATTTATGATTCAAGGATTTGCTGATCTTGACCAAAATCCAAAAGAGAATGGTGAACTAGCTGATTTTAGTCTTTTTTTTTCTGTTCAGGAGAGGAAGATACAGCTATTCCCATGATACAAAAAGAAATGACAAAAAAAACATCAAATTCTTATTAGCCATGTCAAATATTCTATTTTGTGTTACATTCCCAATACAAAATAGACGGGAAGACATTAGGTAGTTCAACATTATTATTTCAAGCATACTTCTCACAATGAAAAAAGTTGACGCATTGAAGAGCAAACTTCTTTAATTGACATTTTTGGCAACATTAAGCAACCAATATTACTCTATAATTGAGGAACTGTTCCACTTCTGATAGTTGCTCAACAATCATAGCACATATTTTGCTACTAGAAAAGTTGATGAAGCCACATATAGATGACTTCGTACGCTCCTACACATATATTAAATATCTTAAATATTTGAACCAGTGGCTGCTCTTTTGTATAAACAACATACATACACACAAAAAAAAAATATAAAAAATATAAAAAGAATGAATGTTTTGGATTGGCTTTGTTTTTTCTCCAAAGAGATAATTTATTTTTAAAGGGAGGTTCTGCAGAACCCCTCTCCCCACGCCCTTGAGTTGAGGGACCAAGTGACCTGAGGGTGCCAGTTCACTGAGGATTGAAGTGAGAGTACACATCTGTTGTCTGTAATTATGATGAAGGAATAAGATAACATTTAAAACATACATTAAATTCTCTAGGTCTGTCAGGTTTCTGACATTTGAGTATTGTCCTATTACCACCTCACCTGACTGAGGATAGCTTTTTCCGATTATTCTGATTACGGTGGTGCAAATGGGTGGAATGAGCCTTATAAATATGTGACTGGAAGGGAACATCCTATGTCTCTTATAAATTCTTATATAAGAAATATTGCAAGATGCTACAAACATCACATTAATCTTACAATTAATGATCTTGCAAGATAAGCAAGATAATTGCAAAAGGTTAAAAACAACAACAACATAACATAGCTAGCTAATAACTTAGACGTTCTTACAAAGTAAATTCTCAAGATTATGTAAGATTATCGTAAGACTTTTGAAAATGTTTTAAAATTATTTCCATTCTCACTTATATTATCTTATCAAAACTAGGACAATTCCTGCAAAAATGTAGTCTTCCATTATTATTTTTTTTGGCTTTCAGTTTTAGAAGTTTCAGGCATTTGTCTTCTGCTTAAAAGCTAATTCACTGATGGGTCATTGGTCTTTGGCTAGCAGTTTCAGAGTTTTGTACCACATTTAGAATAATTAGCTATAGTTCACTATAATCTATAATATCTCTAGTTCATGCATAAAAAAAATCAAGCAATATACATTGCTTTGCTTTTGTACAACAATTATACAACAGCCCTAACCTCAGAACCACTAGTAACTGGGTGAAGTATGCATATACAGCAAGTGAGGCGAGCTGATTTTTGTTAACTTGGGCAGGTCTGTTGTTTCACTACCAAACATACACTCCTGCAAGTTCACACGTATCCTAACTCACCCACGCACGCACACACACTCACACATGCACACACACACACACAAAAAAAAAATGCAAATGCAAAAATGCAAATTCTCTTGCTGCCGCTAGGCGGTCACACGCACCTGGCAGAGCCAGGATGCCTGTGCACTAAGCAGGCACTGTGAGCCATGCAAGCAAAGCTCCTGGAGCCGGGCTAGGAACTCGCAGGAGAACAGGCCTTTCCTCACAGCACACACACACACACACTGAATATGCCACATGAAACTAGACGTGAAATGAGTTATCAATGAGAGCAACTAGAAGTGTTTCCATAATCAACATACAAGTGAACTATACAAAATGGGTAGTGTCATTGTTCCTTTAAACTTGATTGCAGGTTGAACATCCAGTAGTGATTATGAAGTAATTCAAGGGACAACCAAGGCCTACAGTGGTCTCCAAGTGGATGTGTTTTCACACACATGTATGTGTAATATATACAATTCTTAGTATAACAAAATAGTTTCATATATAAAAATACCGAATTACATGTGCTTTATTAATTATCTAAAACTAGCGATCCTGACAATGACCAATAGCACATATGCACACTTACTCAAACCATGCATATCATATACACATACACTATACATAACATGTAACTCGACACATGCACACACGACATATATACATACAATACTCCACACGCCTACTAGTTAGGTGAGATGTGTCAAAACTACTTCATATAAAAAAAAGACAACAGCAATACCACCAGACATCTGCTTATCATTTAGTACATGTAATTGAAATATAGAACTAGAATAAGCAAATTATAATAACTCAACAAAAACAACAATTGAGAAGGTTTTACGGTACACAAAACTTATGCATGAAATAAAAAATAACAAACGTATACTATATTTATTGTCTATTTAATAACCTAGTTGTATACATGCACTTACTAGCACACATGTTATTTCTCCTTTATCTTAAATCTTATATCCAGTATATAAATACACAAGAAAAAAATGGTTGTTTCGCTCTTTTTGGAGCTCGTCAGTATAGAGTAATCCAGCCTTACTGGCAAATATCTATAGACAACCATATGTCAGTCCATCTCTGACTCTTTGGCAGATGATATCCTGTGAACCCAGAGAGGCGTGTCTGTGGACATAATCTCTGTGCAAGGAACATTCCTTGTCTCATTAGAAGCCACTAAGGAGGACCTACTCAATTAATTGCCTCTTCAGCACTTTATTGTTATTATTGTTTGTTTATTTCCTTACTAAAATATATTATTGTGGTTCATTGAAATGTAATACATTGTAATAGTAATAAAAATAATAATAACAGTAATAATAATAATAATAATTGCTACTGGTACACAGGGTTGTGGCAATTACAGGAGTAAAGTAATCAATTACAATTACAATTACTTAAAAATTTTGCTTCTCAATTACAATTTCAATTACCAATTACACCTGTAAGAACTAATTACAACAAATCTGTTAGCAATTACATACAATTACATCACATCCGCCTCCTCAGGATAAGTGGTCATGTAATAGGGCCCACAAAGTTTGTAATTTGTTTTAATTCATCAATTCTTCTTAAAAGAGAAAAGTTTATTTCTATCTACATTAAAAATTATAAAAACTGAGAATTTATTTTCTTGCTAGCAGCCATGTGCTTTAGAACTGACCCTTTACCAAAGTGGTCTTTGACCCCAACTACTTGCCAATTACAGGTATGCAATTACAATTACAATTACAATTACTGCAGATGGTGTAATGATTACAGCTAATTACAATTACCAATTGCAATTACCACAACACTGCTGGTACAACTGGGACTGATAAAATACCATTTTATTTATTATTTTTCTAATTAATCTGATGTACTCTCTGGCAATCTTCACATGCAGCTCCCAACAATCCTGAACTGGTAGCTTCACATTATCATCTCCTTCATCCCCATAGCACACACACATGAATCATGTATCAAACTAGCGATGAGCTCAATAGTGCGGCTACAATAAGTGAGGTAGAACAAAGTAAAAAGGAATAATAATAATAATAGCTAGTAATAATAACATTAGTAATAATCTTTATAATAACACGTTTGTGTGTCAGAAACTACAACGACTACTACGATGGTGACCGATCGGTGTGTGTATTCAAGAACAATTCACAAGCTATCAGAGTAGGTAAAGTGTCGTCATTACCTCAATGGGGGAAATCATTTGACAAGGAAAGAAAATTTCCATCTCAGGCTCGAATCTGAGACTATCAACTGTGGAGCGTGCACACACAAACCAACTATTGGGACCTCACAGCTTAGAATAGTTAGAAGTGCCTGATTAATTTATTGTGTCCTATAAAAGCTGCACATGGTCACTGAGCTGAGTAAGAGAGGCAGAGAAGTAGGAGAATACAAATGTAAATATAAACACAAGCAGGTGAGAAAAGCTGACTGATGCAAATTTTAAGTTAAAGTAAATACACTGAAAGGACAAAAATACTAAAAAAACCCCCAGGAAATGTAGACAGAGGAAGAGAAGGGAATCCATTAGTTGAAGAGAGGAATAAGAAAAACAGGGCCAGGATGGCTGAGGAAAATAAAGAGAGCACAGAGGGAAACTATGGATAAAACTACCTCACGTTACTACTCCAAATTTGCACAAGTTAATACGTGAGGTGCCACTGTGTGGTGGAATACTTGCTAGTAATAATAATAACAACAAGAATAATAACAACAACAACAATAATAATAATAATGATAATAATAATAATAACAATAATAATAATAATAATAATAATAATAAACCCTTTCGTTCCGGATCCCGCTTAGAAGCGGGAGACTACCGGTCGGCTTCTCCGAATTAAAAAAAATAGCTACTTTATAGCTAGAACCTTCAGATTGCATACACAGGTGCCAATGCATTGGAGAAGCATCTAAAATAGCTTTCAGCCAGGACTGCTTCGACAGTACCTCATAGCAGTTGCGTTTATTTCGTCCTCGGCAAAAACAAAACAAAATATCGGTTCTCCGTCAAATTTTAAAAAAAGTTACCTTCTTCACACCAGCTTCATTAATTTATGGATCCAGTCATCTCCAGAGCTTTGTAGAAGCAGCGAAAAATTGCTTGAGCCCAGTAGCCTTCCATAACACATTGAAACAACCGCTTCTGTACCGACCAAGACTTGCGGTTTGACTTATTGTCTTCTCCTATTTTTATAAAATAGCCAGTTCAACTGGGCGCCTCCCCCCCATGAAATATTCTTAAAATTTCGTAACCAATAAGCAAAGTTAAAATGTAAATAATTCAGGTGAAGGCAAATGCTTTAATCATTAAGTTTATTGCTGCTCTAATTATTGTCTTGGTAGTTAAAGCCCATCTCCTTTCTCATCTAAGTTATGAAAGTTGTGACCCCCCTCAATATAGCACAAACTCAACCTCACCCCTCTTAAATTGATTCCCCTTCACCTACATATGTGTTATGTCTAGGCTTTTTTTTTTTTTGTTGGAGTTTTTATGTGTTTTATCACAGCTTCATGAGCTTCATGAATATGATTAACTTGATGTGGCATTTTGATAAGAATATGTGTATTCATGAATCTAATTACCAATCACAAGACAGTTTGGCTTTTCTACAATACTGATGACAGTATGTAGTATCATTATTTCACACCACCGGCATGTAGGGATTCAAATTATTTAATGATTCTGCACAGCACAAGGAAAGAGAACATCGTAATAGTATATATGCAAAATATTAATAATAATGCTGATATTGTTGTGTATTCTCTTATATTAATCATTCATCGCCCACTTAACTACAATTACAATATGCTATAATTGATCACAATATTATTGAGATTAGTCAATACATTTAAGCCACACCCACTTTAATGGGCATGTTCCTCCCCTATAGCCACACCCACTTCCTGGCTTGACCAACTAAAAGTTGCTTCCTATGGCTCTGTGTACCTGGTAACTATTCAAACTAAATTGCTATTTGTTGCAGGCCAACTAAATAGGATTTGAAGGAAACCCTGATCCTAATTAAGCCAAGTCACTGCAAAAACGACCATTGGAGCGAGAAATGTCATCAATATAAAGATAATAAGTTTCAAAATTCCCCCATTTGATAAGAGTGTCTGGACTAAACCAATCAACTAGCCAACCCACAGATTCCTCCTGGCCTGCACTTCACAATAAAGTGACTATACAACTTTCCATCAGTGGGGGCTCAGCAGGCTCCCCCCAACTTGGATAGGTAGGGGACAGATACCCCAAACTTTAGGATAGCGAAAGTTATTGCATTTTTTTTATTACAAGAACCTAGTAACTTGTTGGTAATTAATATTTATTAGCTTAGTAGCATCTAATTAGTTCGCAAACGTTTCAGCTCATGAGCCTTCATCAGTTGTGAGGTATGGCCATTTAAAACTAATAATAATTAAAATTAATTAAACAAGATAATGCATAGCCAACAGTTCATCATGTGCTACTTTTTTGCTAATTAATTACCTAGAAGTTATTAAAAGTAGCAATGAAAATCTAGGACATTAAGAACCTAATAGTGTACACACAAACACCAATAACAATACCCATCAATAGTCTCCTATTGTGTGGTCACTGTTAGTCTACATACATGAATACAACCAAATGGCAGTACTGAACCTAAGGGAGTAGTCAGTAGTTAAACTCTGCAACCACATCTGATACCATACAACACAGCATATACACAGTTTATCCCAAAACTCAATTTCAGCTGAACTAATTAAAGACTAAGACAGGATTGAAGTCTGTTTGAGACACCGGCTAAGAAAATAAATGTGGTCTGTCTCTTCTTAATTAACAAGGATGGAGTGCCACATCCATTGATCTGAGTGCCACGCCCCTACTCTGATCTGGTCCTGACAGGCCTCCCCTCTTCTGAACTGCTTCTGTCACGCTATGCCCCCACCCATTCCCTTCCTACGCTACTGTATACACATAATAGTCAGTCATCTGAACTTTAACACTTCAAGTAACCAAATACCTGAAATCTAATACAGTAGCACATGCAGACACGAAAAATTGCTTGTCATGAACACATCCTTTAATTAGTGATAATACATTTTCTATGTTGTTCAGTGATCAGAACTCCTCTCGGTCCTAATGTGTGTTTGGATAACTGGCTTTCGTACTATCTCAACATGCATGATGATGTAATGCTACACGCACATGCTCACTGCAATGCAACACTTCAAACACTGCACTATTATTTGAAATATGTATGCAATGGCAGGTGTCAGGTATCTAAAACATCATAACCACATTTTATAAGCAACCCACTCATACAGCTGATGTTAGGCAGAAACCCTGATAAGGGTACCCCACATTAAGTGAGGAAACCACACAACATGTATATTGGTTATGGATTGTGCAATTCAGCAGAAGTCTGCTCTATTAAATTTGACCAAACCACATAATATCATGACATCTACTAGTAACTTCACTAAATCAGAATATGAACAGGACAGGCAGCCGCAGTGGCCATAACAACAACTGTGTACACTAATAGTTGGACACAAAAACATTGTAAGTTGTATGCATGAACTGAATTCAAAGATGAACATACGCACGCACACACATACATATTAGTTTCCTAGGGGCATATAGTGCAACATGTTCCCACTAGCAAACAGGTTATTGTAGTGGTGTAGGAAATGCTTCAGTATTGGTGGGCGGGCTCCAAGGGCATGTGTTTTGTGATTTGCTGTTCATGTGACAAATCATATTTTAAGTTGTGGAAAAAAATTACAGTGGGGAGGGGGAGACTCCAGCTCCCACAGCCCCCCCACCCAACTGTATAGCTACCTAACTTATATATATATCTTACATTTCTGCACTTCCAATGACACCAAAAACAAATGGTTGTTTCGCTCTTTTTGGAGCTCGTCAGTATAGAGTAATTCAGCCTTACTGGCAAATATCTATAGACAACCATATGACAGTACATCTCTGACTCTTTGGCAGATGATATCCTGTGAACCCAGAGAGGTGTGCTTGTGGACATAAAATCTATGCAAGTATAACATTCCTTCTGGTTTGGTTAGTTGTGTCTGGAAGGCTAGCAGATTTGCACTAATTAAATCAGCAGATACAAATTTATAAATTTGTATCTGCTGATTTAATTAGTGCAAATCTGCTAGGAAAATAATCACTTCAAAACACTTATAGGAGAGAATAAACTTAATAGGCCATCCCCCCCCCCCCCCATTCACACACAAACACATGTGCACACACACAAACACACACACACATACACACACTGTCCCTCTCACAGCACATAAATCTCAGAATTCTGACAGTGATCCTGAATAGACAAGTTTAGTAATTTAATAATGCAGAGTCACTCCAGATCAAGATTGAAGAACAAAAACAAAAAAGAAAAAAAGAAAAAACAAACAAACAAACAACAAAAAAGAGTGTTTTTATCTGTGTGGTGGTAAAAGCGAACCTTTTGAGCTACGTATTATAATCACCAAGGCTTTCCTGTCCAGTATTAATCAGGACAAGTATAAACAGAACTAAGTCATATCTCCATTAGGTTCTCCTCTCAACCCACTGTACACACACTCTGGTGGAATGCATGTGTGGGGGAGGTTTGTAAGGAGATTATAATCTACTCTGTAAGACAAAGGGAGCTCTTTTGCCCAATTAATCATCACTTGGACAAAAACCTGTTACTTCAATAGGAAGTGGTTAGTGTTCTCTAAGGCAGTGCTGACTCAGTTTATTTAGTTTAGAAGTGGGTTTGTGTTATCCATAGCTATAAACATCCTGTCCCATGTACATGTCAATATGTGTGTTGACTAAGAAACTTTCAATGTGCACTAACACAAATGGTTCAATGTTCACTCTACATGTATATGTGTGAATATAATTTTCATTGATTTAATGAAGCGATGCAAGCAACAATAGTTGATGCTTTACTTTCTTCTTGAGAGAAGTATCATCTTCTGATGTGACACCTATGCCCTTGAGAGAGAGCAGCAGGGCTTCATACAGGATTGTTGTCTGGGGGGAGGAGGGGGGGGTGGAATTTTCCACTGTTACACTTCAGAGGTGTCAAGCCAAGTAGTCTGAAAGCCTCAGAAGGCCCTAGACCATACGCATGAGTCCAGCTAGCACCAGTGATCTTGAGTCAGTGACTCAGAGTAAGAATGATGGCAGAAGTGACTCTGAGACAGCTCAGCCTAGCTGATTTTCAAACAAAAAAAAGAAGAAGAATTGTGCTTTGAGTTGCATTTTTTTTTAATAAAAGAATTTTGCTCTTAGTTATCGTTTATAATTATAATATAAATTCAAATTCAGACTTCTTAGGGTTGGGGGGGGGGGGGGGGGGAAGAAACTTTCTCTGGTGACTTAAAATTCCAGCCCCTTCCAACAACAACGAAGCCCTAGAGGGAAATGATATGAACAGTATACATAGTTAAGGTGGAAGTGTAGCCGTGGTAAGAATTCACACTGCTATTCATGCACCGCTGAACAAGAATCATTCTTACCATTTAGCACACAGCGTTAACACAAAACAACATGACTGAATGGAAAATGCTACACTGTGTGAGCCCCTTCAGTTGGCAGTAAAAAAACTCACAGATTGTTATAGTTTAGCAACCCTTACATGAAACTTCCGTCAAAACTTTTTTCCAAGTAAATCTGGCACTTTTTTTTAAGGATTTAGGCTCTGCCATAGACAAGCCAATGCAGGGTCAGAGTACATTGTCAGGCTGGTCAGGCTATGGCCTGGCCATTTATTCTGGGATGACGTTACATATTCATCCAGACTATGTAGAATAATGTACTGCATAGCAACTAATTACAGCAATGCTGTGAGAAGCAAAAATTGACACCACACGTCAGTTATCCACTGCCCAGCGAAAAAGGTGTGGTCATGGGTGTGGCCAGTACAAAGAGATATGCAATTAATTATGCAACTTCTATATAAACTTGTGCTTTAATTAAATTATGATCAATTACAATTGCAAATTACAATGACAAATAATTTCATCTTCCTATTTGCAATGTAAGTGTTTACCCCAAGGTGAATTGTCAGAATTTGTAACGTCATCCCAGAATAAATGGCCAGGCCATAGCCTGACCATGTACTCTGACCCTGCATTGGCTTGTCTATATACATTTACCATAGTTGGGATTCAGCATTGGAAGAAAAAGTGGAGCCTGAGTATTGCATGAAATTTGTGTTGTTACTTTATGTGAGTGTTTTTATTTAGAACTTCCCTAGTCATACCCCACAAAACTCTGCATTGTTAGAAAGCTCAATATTGATGACATGGGGGCTTTAAATGTGTGCTTTGAAAAGTAGTGTTTGTGTTAGATTACTTGAATCAACAATAGAGAAAGTTTTCAGTTTGAAGTTGAAGACTTCTCAAGGACTCTAGTGAGGGAAAAATTGGTAGCAACATTTTACTAAAAGTAGTGTTCAGCTCCTTCCTCTTCCCTTCACACCAACCCTCAAAATTTACAGGTCTGTCACTCACCAATGAAACATAAAAAGAATACTACTTCATGTTCTGTCTGTGACTAAAGAATATTCTAGATGTCCTAATTGGATAATAGGTGTGAGTCGCTGTTAATGGTAACCTCAGTCACAGCCTGCTGCTGTCTTTCCTCTTCTGTACTGTTGCACTGTGGGTATTCTCCTAGGGGAAATGATTTAAATTGAACTTGCCCATATAGCAAAAAAAAAAAAAAATCCAATTTACTAACACTGTGATTGATAGCAAACAGTGTTGTTGTTTTCTAAGCACTGGTGTAGGAAACGGAGGGGGAGAGTGGGAGGGGGGTGGAGTCTTTACCATAATTTTTTGGGCACAATCCAAAAATTTAATTTTTCCTATTAACTGTAAACTACAAACACATACTCTATGAGCCTACCCGTACCGAAACATCTTCCTACACCACTGCTAAAGTACATTCCCCAGGGTTACTGTAAGTGAGAAACAAACCACATAGACAGCATAGTCTATATATGATCCTACTAACTTGTAGAATACAGATTGTAGCGGGTAAAAACCTTTCCCAAATGTTTCAGTTGTTTTCACAATTACTAAATAATAAAGGTGAGACTTGTTTTGAAGCTGCCATTACAATGCTGAAGAAGATAATGGTTCATGATATTATAATAATAATATATTTGTCACTTTGTTTTTGCTGGAAGTTCAATGCCAGATGTACTGTACAAATAACAGCTGGTGTGACTTCATAGTCAGAATTGAAAAAGATATAAATATTACGAGAATATGTTGAGACAGAATGAGGTTGGATGACAATCATCATTGGTCTAATCACTATAATGCAGTTTAACAGCAGCTCACATTACAGTCTCTATACCACAGCTACCTGAGTGTGCCATAACAAACCACCCATGGGAGTAAGATAATGACCTTGAAGACTGAGTGGGTCGATGTAGCTAGTGGTTGGCTGTGTGGTGTAGTGGTTGTATCCTGGTTCAAGCCCAACTCAGGCAATTTTTCCTTTCCATCTGCCTCCCACCCCCTACAGCTGTGATTGGGTTCCTGGCATTTGCTGGGTAGGCTGGCCTCTCCTGTCTGTTTATCAGCAAAGTAATAAAAATTTAAAAAAAATCAATCAATAAATAAAAAAACTACCAAGAGGGTGATAAGAAACTACAGACCACTGGGTGGAAATGCCCTTGAAGACTGAGTGGGTGGATGTCCCAAGCAACCCAGCTTTCCAGGAAGGCTTTTGGGCTAGTTTTTATTTCTTTATTTCTTTATCTTTATTGGTCCACAACCCTTTGGCTGTTGCTATTATTGGACTGACCCGGTTGTAATGGAATAGTTCCTGCAGTGCATAAAGTGATACAGAAAACAATTACTTTCATTTTGCTGTGCTTTTAATAATTAGACATGGTGTATGGTTCCAGTTATGGCAATACGTAATGGTCGTCACGAAATATGAGGCATTTAAAGGTAAGATTACTTAACTATTTAAATATGTTCCTAATTTGCAAAAAAATAATTTAGTGCTTCTAATGAGCAGCCTAACTTCTGCTAAGTACTGTGTACACTTACAAACAAGCATGGAATAAGTGGAATAGAAAACATGATAGTGTGCTGCCATCATTCTCTTGTAGATCCAATGGTCTGTCTACCTAAACACACAAACACATTCTTTTCCTGCTTGCTATACATAGGTAGATGCTGAGCAAACCACATAAATCAACAAGATCATAATGCATTTTTAGCTAGCTGCTTGTATAGCTTAATTTTATAGGTACCTGTCAAAACTACAAAATGTAGAAACAACACTGAGAAAATCCTATTCCAGTAAAGTGCAATCAGCTAATTAGTTTGAAAAAAAAATGTATTATTTTCAAGTACCCTGCCACACAGTGGCACTTGATGATGTACTTTCAAATAATGAAAGCAGTAGCATAAGATTTATCATCCTCTACTACTTAATTTAGTTACCTCAGTTTCCTCTTTTGCTCCATTTCATTCTGAGGATTCTCAGCTTTACGTCTTTTCTCTATTCATCTCTTTTTTCTTGAGAGTCACGGATTCCTTTTTTTATCTCTCCTGATTCACAAGTTCTCTGTCCTTTTGATTGTGGACTTAGGCTCTGTAAAAACACCCATCACAGCTGATTAATTATTGAATACACACTGTCATCATTGCTACTGACATTCAACAGCTTATTATAGATGACCTATTGCAATCACATCACAAACTAATGCTTCAGGAGGACTGCAAGAACTCGAAACAACATGTAAGTTTTATTTACATATATAATATATATGTAAATAAAACTTACATTAAAACTTACTATTATATATATATTGGTGATCAGTATTTCTCTGTCTTTATATATTGAGACAGACAAATACTGATCATTTGGTATTTGTTTACAATTACCAGCCACATAATAAACATACACACATACTTACACCCACATAATTACATGTTCTCATAACCCACTTACACAGACTATAGTTCATATCATACAACTTCCCTTTCACTTGCCAATCACACATTGTATGCCCTTTTGTGGCGAACCCACAAAGCCATACAAGATACCTCAAGCTGCTTGCACCAACACATCCACTGACTTAGAGTCCATCCATATATGTACACTGTTACCAACTCACATACTTGTACATGCACACCTAACTACACATACACACACACATACATACAAATCACATGCCCTGATGTGTTTGTAACTGGACAAAACTGGCTCGCTCAAACACACACACACATACACACACACAGTTTATGCTATGTACAAGTGTTAGTAATATGAAACTAGGCTAATATTTCAGAGGTGATATAATTAGTTTATCCCTGTAATATACTCTGCTGTAACATGCCAGTAATACCAAAGCAAATGCATTCATGCATGTTGCTACTGACTGGTATACTCCTGTAACAAGAGAGAAAACAAAATCAGTTAACTCTAGTCGCTTCAACAACTTGGTTGGTTCCTTAGATCCTATCTATTCATGTTTGGCAGGAACTGGGCCGGCTATCAGGTGTCCCAGCTGGTCAGTTTGCGCATGCGCCTGGCCCGCGCCTGGCCCACGCCTGTGACCAGCTGGGATTCCCCCTTCTGCGGCGCCGCCCGCGTGATGGGTAATTGCTCTTCGCTGACTGGATCATAAACAGGTCCACTGTGTTAGAACTTGTATATTTTGTGCAAATTTCTTAATTTCTGTTCTGTGCACCAATACAAGTTGCATACGTATTCCTGCTTATGTTTGGCAAACATGACCTGTTTGAGTGGTCTACTCAGCAGAAGGATTGAACAATTATTATCAATTCAACATTTCCCATAATTAGATTCTTACAATGCATCAATTCAAAGTGGAGAGGATAACTCGTTATTGATACAATTGAGTTACCCTATAAGCTCATGTATTGCAACAAAAAAAAACAACAAAAAAACAAAATGAAATGAAAGAGGAAGAAAGATCACCACAGTTGGATGGCTTTATCAAAAATATTATAATGGAAAACTTTATTGCACATATCATGTACATAGCTAATTTTTTTTTTTGTAATTCTTTATTGCTTGACCAAAATAATTTCAGTCGTAATAAACTCAAGCAACTTTTACCAAAGGCAATAATGTCTAAATGGGTACTTTGTAGTAATAATTTGTGATTATGATATTCCATACTCACTGCCTATTCATTGTCAAATAATAAGATGGATTTATGCTTATACAGTACACTACATTACTTGGGTTAAGTTTTAATTAGCATGATATTGGCTGTTAGAATAAGAAAATTTGCTACACACATACTTGCTGTATGCACTATGAATGACACATACCTGTACCTAACACACAATTTATAGCTGGGATTGCACAATGTGAATTCTATTATAACCACATAAGTTGAAGCTTAAACATGTCATGTTTGCCAAACATGAGCAGGAATAATATGTTACTTGTGTTCATAACATAACACTAGACATTACATGTGAATGTTTACGTATGTATACGTTACGTGTGCACACATGCAATTACTAATGTAGTGAGAGTAGATTAAGAGCATAATCTCAACAACAAAAAGTACCAATATCCATCATAACACACAGAAACAAAATGTAATTTTTATAGTATACTAATTTAATCTATTAACACGACGAAATAGTTACACTTCCAGCCAGGTAAACAATGGCTTCTTATCCCCCCAAACAACCAAACAAAAAACAACAACAAAAAAACAAACAACAAAAAACAACAACAACACACACACACACACACACACACACACGCACGCACACACACACACACACGCACACACACAATTTTATCAGACTAGTCCTATCCAGCAATGATGAGTGAGTTAACTAAACATTATTTTATCATAAAATCACCCAGCAATTAATTGTCATCAGCTATCTGGCACTACACAGCTGTTGGGTGGGACATTATTCATTAGCTTCACCACAGCACATAAATCTCAGAATTCTGACAGTGATCCTGAATAGATGTATAATGTGCATATCACAAGTTTAGGAATTTAATAATGCAGAGTCACTCCGGATCAAGATTGAAGAACAAAAAAAAAAGAAAGGAAAAAAAGGAAAAAGAAAGAGTGTTTTTATCTGTGTGGTGGTAAAAGTGAACCTTTTGAGCTACATATTATTATAATCACCAAGGCTTTCCTAACAGCCTTGCATCGCTTCATTAAACCAATGAAATACATGTAGAGTGAACATGGAACCATTTGTGTCAGTGCCCATTGAAAGTTTCTTAGTCAACCTACATATTGACATGTATATGGGACAGGATGTTTATAGCTTTGGATAACACAAACCCACTTCAAAACTAAATAAACTGAGTCAGCACTACCTTAGAGAACACTAACCACTTCCTATTGAAGTAACTGGTTTTTGTCCAAGTGATGATTAATTGGGAGGAAAAGAGCTCCCTTAATTGTCTTACGGAGTAGATCAATAATCTCCTTACAAACCTCATATATCCCCACACATGCATTCCACCAGAACTTTAAGTTATACACAATTAGGATGTAAATTATGACATGAGCTTTACATCACCAATATGAAGCATACAAGGAGAAGACAAACTTTTCACACAATACTTTGAGTTACATTTTTTTTTGTAAATAAAAAAAATTTGCTCTTAGATATCGTTTATAATTACAATATAAATTTATATTCAGACTTCTTAGGGTTGGGGGGGAGGGGGGGGGGGAAAGAAACTTTCTCTGGTGACGTAAAATTCCAGCCCCTTCCACCAACAACGAAGCCCTAGAGGGAAATGATATGAACGGTATAGTTAAGGTAGAAGTGTAGCTGTGGTAAGAATTCACACTGCTATTCATGCACGGCAGAAAAAATGGAGCCTAAGCACTGCATGAAACTTAGGTGTTGTTACTTTATGTGAGTGTTTTTATTAGAACTTTCTATAAAAAACACTCATAGTCATACCCCACAAACTCTGCATTGTTAGAAAGCTCAATATTGATGACATGGGGGACAATTTGTATTTTGTGGGGTTTTTGAGTTGGAATACTTGAATCAACCTAGAGAAAGCTCAGTTTTCACAAGGACTCTAGTGAGGGCAAATTGATAGCAACATTTAACTAAAGTAGTGTTCAGCCCCTTCCTCATCCCTTCGTACCAACCCTCAAAATTTACAGGTCTGCCACCCACCAGTGATACATGAAAAGAAAATACTTCATGTTCTGTCACAAACACATGTTAGACTAATGAATATTCTAGATGTCCTAAATGGATAATAGGTGTGAGTCAGTGTTAATGTTAACCTCAGTCACAGCCTGCTGCTGTCTATAAATTATTGTTGCCCTTTTATGGCAAACCCAAGCCATACAAGATAAGCAGCTTGCACAAACACTTCCTTAGACTTTGAGTCCATCCATATATAAACACTGTTACAAACTCACATACTTGTACATGCACCACCAACTACACATACACACACACATATGTACAAATCACATGGGATGTACATCTGTAACTGGACAAAACTGGCCAGCTCAAACACACACACACACACACACATACACAGTTTATGCTATGTAGTGATAGTAATATGAAACTAGGCTAATATTTCAGAGGTGATATAATTAGTTTATCCCTGTAATATACTCTGCTGTAACATGCCAGTAATACCAAAGCAAATGCATTCATGCATGTTGCTACTGACTGGTATACTCCTGTAACAAGAAGAGAGAAAACAAAATCGGTAAAAGGAAAGAAAGCTGATCTTATTTTAAGCTAAATATAGTAGCAACAATAATTTGAGGAGCAGGGTGATAGGTAAAGATGGAATGTAATTATTCGGCCAGTAAAAGTTGGGTTTGTTTTGCTTCCTTGTAGAAATGGTGGGCTGTTCAGATTACTCCTTTGACACCGCAATATCAAAACCACAATCAGCCACAACTGAGTATCCACTTTCCATCTTATCAATTAGACCTTTTTTTTTCTGGTAAGTTCTTTCTTAATTCAAAAAAACAAATAATCACAATAACAGCAAATTTTCTGGTTCTATCAGCCAATAGTGGCTGTTATAAGAGGACTACAGCAAGGAGTCGAAACATCAGATTAAGTTATAATTAACAATTGGCTGTTAGAACGAACGAGATAATTTGCCATTAAGTTGTTTATTATCTGTGAGCCAGGAAAGAGCTTGGATATAAACATGAAGGGGCTCCACTTGTTGAAATCTAGTCAAGACTTTGAAGGTATACTAAGACTCTCATAGTTGGAAAAAAAAGCCATCTGTTGCAGTTCTGGCAAACGAGTGTGTTCTGTAAATACTTCCATGACATCAAATCATGTGGTGGATAAAACTTTCAAAACTGTTTATGCATAATTAGCGTTCACCTGGCTTCTTCTAATATCAATTTACATATAAAATTTTTATCCATAATACTGATTATTCTTGACAAAGTAATCAGTAAATTTTCAAGCTTGTAAGCTATATCTTGGTCCTTTAAACCAAGTCGTAAACACATTAACTCGAGTTACTACTCATTTTGTCTATCACTGGCCCTAAGATAATTGCAACATGAGATAAGAGCAGACCTAGTGAACCCATATATATGCAAGATTAAATTAGACTCATTGGGATCTGAGTTGGATGAACAGTACATGCCTAAACAGCCAGCCGTGAAACATCCTAGTAACACAACATGACAAGGATGATAACTTGTCAGTGCTCACGCAACCCAGTGCTAAAATTCAACCAGAGAAATAAGAAGGAATACCAAAACTGCCAAATTCTAACTGCATCACTAACAGGTCCATACTATACTAACATTTATATCTTGTGAACATATGTCTTCATTTTTGTTCTGTGCACCCACAAAGTGTGTATGGATAGAATGTATGTCTTCATTTTTGTTCTGTGCACCCACAAAGTGTGTATGGATAGAATAATGATGAGTAGCACTTTTAATCATTCACTATAATCTGATAAATGATTTCCTTCCTATCCTCAAGTAACGGAGTGATTTGATGAGTGGTCTACCTCTCAGCAGAAGAATTGAACAATAGTCAGCAATACACTATGTCCCATAGTTAGATTCTTACAATGCATCAATTAACAGTGGAGAGAGGATAACTCATTATTGGTACAATTGAGTTACCCTATAAGCTCATGCAGAGATTCATACAGGATTTTTCGCTGGGGGGGGGGGGGGGGATTATGTTGAGTCTACATAATATGGTCAGGTCATGAGGACTGTGAGACTGTGAAACAGATTTCAGATGAGACAAACTATATACCGTATTTCCTAGAATAGAAGCCCGGGCTTCTATTCTAGGAATTAACGTTTTCAGACCATGCTTTTATATGAGATCGGGCTTCTAATTGAGGTCTGGCTTGTATTGGGAATTTATATCTAATAAACCTTGACCTTCTGCCGAAAATAGCTTCTGTTTTGTCTTTTCAGGTATGGCTAGCCTGGGCAGTCACCTTGCAAGCTATGAGAAAGTGAGTGTTGTGAGGGGCCATCATATCTATAAAGTGATTTGGACACCAGAAGTTGGAGAGGTTTTACAAGTAAGAACAGAAGGTGGAAATGACCATGATGAAGATGCAGTTGCTGTTATCAATGATGGCACTGTTGTTGGACATGTGCCACATTCAATGTCTCGACTTTGTTGGTTTTTCCTTCAACGAGGAAATGAAATGAGTTGCTGCATCACAGGTCATAGGAAGTTTGGCTATGGTTTGGAAGTACCATGTGTATATACTTTTTATTCTAACTCCACCAAGACTATGGATAAACTGAAAAAACTTCTGGAACCAATATACCAATAGTTAATATTAATATTGTAACCTTGTTCATTTAGTCTTTTAATCATTGCAAGCAATTTATTGAAATGCAATAGTTATAACAATTATAATTAAATGCAAGCACTGAGTTTATACTGAATGGATGCATATCGGTGTCATACAAGTGTAGCTATAAGAGAAGAATGTAAGAAGCTGAAGCTTCATACTGCAATTGTTCCCGGTGGCTGCACAAAGTTCATCCAAGCACCTGACGTTGAGTGGAATGCTTGCTTCAAAAGTCATATGCGATCTTGCTATGATACGTGGCTGTCTGAGCCTTCCTTGCATGAATTTACGAAAGCAGGGAATATGACTCCTTCAAGGTCTTTGGTATGTGAGTGGGTGAAATCCAGCTGGGAAGCTGTTTCTACTGAAATGATACGAGGCTCTTTCATGTCATGTGCTATCACCACATCTACCAGTGGTAATGACGATGACCGGATTCACTGCTTCAAACCTGGCCAACCCTGTGAAGCAGGCAGAAGTGTGCTGGCAGACGAAATGAAGAAACCCACTTCAGATTATGATAATACTGACCCATTTGCAGCTGATAATGACGAAGAAGAGCAATTTGAGAATGAACTTTGTATTGAAGGAGGAGAAGAAGATGAATTAATTGATGAATCTGAAGAATTAGAGACTGAAAATGAAAATTCAGATGAAGAAGTAGAGAACTTCCCATTCACTTGCCAATCACACATTGTATGCCCTTTTGTGGCGAACCCACAAAGCCATACAAGATACCTCAAGCTGCTTGCACCCGGAACACATCCACTGACTTAGAGTCCATCCATATATGTACACCGTTACCAACTCACATACTTGTACATGCACACCTAACTACACATACACATATTCACATGGGATGTGTGTGTAACTGAACAAAACTGGCTCGCTCAAACACACACACACACATACACACAGTTTATGCTATGTACAAGTGATAGTAATATGAAACTACACTAATATTTCAGAAGTAATATAATTTGTGTGGGAATACCCCCCCCCCCCCCCCCTTGCTTAATTAACCGGTCTTATTCATGCCTCACCTTTCTGGTTTCACCCTTTGCCTTACTCCTACTTGTACCTTATTAACAATAATTCATACTAATTATTACTGCCTCACACACTCATACTCTCTCCACTCACAAAAGACTCTATGTCATTTTAGGCCCCTGCCCTGGCCTCTCTATAAAAGAGTCAGGATAGAGCCTCTAGTTGCCTTGCTGTCTCCTTTTCGTTTAGTTTGTACTTTTTCTTGCTGCTGAAATTATAGTGCTTATTAAGTAATACTTTGCTTCTTAGTGTGTGACTGTTTGTCTGGGATTCAAGGGAGGTTACAGTGTGATTTTCCTGGCCTTCCTGCCTAGTTAACTGTCATTCCGAGCATGCTCCATCAATACTAAGACTCTCATAGTTGGAAAAAAGCCATCTGTTGCAGTTCAGGCAAACATGTGTATTCTGTAAATATTTCCATGACATCAAATCACACAGTGATAAAACTTTCAAAACTGTTTATGTATAATTAGCGTTCACCAGGCTTCTTCTAATAAATACTTACATATAAATAAAAAAATTACAAATAATACTGATTATTCTTGACACAGTAGCCGGTAATTTTTCAAGCTTGTAAGCTAAATATTGGTCCGTAAACACATTAACTGAGTTACATAATCTGATCTGAGTCTGCAAAGCTTATGAGTAGTAACATGTATATATGAGATTATCTATCACTGGCCCCAAGATAATTGCAACATGAGATAAGAGCAGACCTAGTGAACCATGTATATAGAATTTACTCATTGGGATGGTCACTGATGATGGTCACTGTGTGTACATTCATCTCAATAGGTATTACTAACTCCACAGTACAGTCTGAGCACACTAAGGACATACAATGAACTGAAGCAGAACACAAGTTGCTTTCTAAGGCGAGTTGGAACGGAATATCAGGAGAACCTTATGGACATTTCATGGGAGCTCAGTCACCTCTGGCTCGCACCAACACAATGAAGAAAGATAAATTTCACTCTCTGGAGGAACTGTTACTGCAACCAGAGAAGTAAAAGTGCACCATTTTTCGTTGTGGTAGCAAATGATCTGTAATATGTTTCAAAGTAATGAAAGCTCCATTCATACGTATGTAATAACACATTGAATGAACACTATTTAGCATGGCTGACAAACTTGGAGAATAATGTAAATCTACAGCAATTCTCAACAACACTGCACTCTCCTCCCTTCTTCCTTTCCTCATATTCCAATTCAACAGGAATTTAAGCCACTTTCTGAAACTCTGTACACGTCTATATGTAATGTGTGTCAAAAAGTCTGGACCAGTCCCTTCTGGGATAGACTTGCAGACATGTGTGTGTGACTATGTTGCAAATGTGAGGCTTGGATGAACAGTACATGCCTAAGCAGCCAGCCGTGAAACACCCTAGTAACACAACATGACAAGGATGATAACTTGTCAGTGCTCACGCAACCCAGTGCTAAAAATTCAACCAGAGAACTAAGCACCCATAAAGTGTGTATGGATAGAATAATGATGAGTAGCATTTTTAATCACTCATTATAATCTGATAAATGATTTCCTTCCTATCCTCAAGTAACGGAGTGATTTGATGAGTGGTCTACCTCTCAGCAGAAGGATTGAACAATAGTCAGCAATTCACCATTTCCCATAGTTAGATTCTTACAATGCATCAATTCAAAGTGGAGAGGATAACTCATTATTGGTATGATAGAGTTACCCTATAAGCTCATGCAGAGGTTCATACAGGATTTTTCGCTGGGGGGGGGGGGGGGGGGGGAATTATGTTGAGTCCGCAATCAACGGTTTATCTACATAATATGGTCAGGCCATGAGGACTGTGAGACTGTGAAACAGATTTCAGATGAAGACTTGACAAACTATATAATAGTTAGGCGCCGCTTCCGAGACCATTTTTAGGGTCTTGAAGGCATTTGGCTTTTATATCCTGGGTGCAGCAAGGGCACTACTGAGGGCCTGAGGGACCCTAAAAACAGTAGTTCATGACGGCTGCACAGTGCCTAACTAATTTAGAATGTAGTGACTACTCTTTAACAATGCAGTAGGAGAGACTCTAAGTGCAATCGGAGGACATAAATTGACCCTGCCTTCAAAGCGGGGAGACTAAAGTTTATAGTGTTCCTCTCTGGAGGACCTAAGCAATATAAAGTCTCTCTGTCACTATACAAACACTACAGCTTCTATGCTTTAATACGAGTTGGTATTGAAGGACCAGAACTAGAGAAATGTTGATTTTGAAGTAGTGTAACTAACCTGTAAGGCTATTTATAGTAATTATCAATTTTTCTGAAGAATTCAGTTGGGGAAAAAACAATTTTTAGGTGGGGGGGGGGGATCCCAGGGGTCTCATAATCTGTATGAAACCCTGGTATGGTACCCATCATGGACCATTCATGTCATGGTACCCAGAAATAAAAAAAATATATAGTCTTAATTTGGAGGATGAGTTGAAGGGGGAGAAAGGAATTTCTACTAGAGGGGGGAACTTCTGCTTTCCTCCCCCCCCCCCCCCCCCCTCTGTATACCCTGTCACGTATTGCAAAAAATAAATAAATAAATAAATATATATATAATAATAAAATAAAATAAAAAATAAATAAAAAATAGATAAATAAATAAATAAAAATCACCATAGTTGGGTAGTTTTATCATATATTATTTGCACTTATGTATATAGCTAATTAATATTTTAATTCTTCATTGCTTGACCAAAATAATTTCAGTCATAATAAACTCCCACAGTCATGAGCAACTGTTACCAAAGGCAATAATGTCTAAATGGGTACTTTGTAATAGTATTTGTGATAATTATATTCCATACTCACTGCCTACTCATTGTCAAATAATAAGATGGATTCATGCTTACACAGTACATTACATTACTTGGGTTAAGTTTTAATTAGCATGATATTGGCTGTTAGAATAAGAAAATTTGCTACACACATACTTGCTGTATGCACTATGAATGACACATACCTATACCTAACACACAATAATATTCATAGCTGGGATTGCACAATGTGAATTCTATTATAACCACACAAGTTGAAGCTTAAACATGTCATGTTTGCCAAACATGAGCAGGAATATGTTACTTGGATTAACTGTGCTCATATACATAACACTAGACATAACATGTGAATGCTTACATATGTATACGTTACGTGTGGACATGTAGTGAGAGTAGATTAAGAGCTAAACTAGATATAATCTCAACGACAAAAAGTACCAATATCCATCATTGCATGTAACACACATCCACAAAAATAATGTACTTTATGATAGTATAACTAATTCAATCGATTAACCCGACAAAATAGTTACACTTCCACCAGCCAGCTAGCTCAAGTCTTGTAAACAATGGCTTCTTCCTCCCCCAAAAAACAACAACAAAAAACAAAACAAACAAAGCAACAACAACAAACAACAACAACTACACCCACACCTTTTTTCCTATTGGATTCTCATACGTATGAATACTTTATTACAAATTATTTCCTTCCATGCTTTTAATGTTGTTTTTCTTTTTGCTTACACCATCAAATGAAAGAGTGGTATCACATCAGAGAAATCATGAAATTAGAAATGCAATAGCATAAGGTACTGGATGTAAAAGATAGTACGTCAAGTGCCACTGTGTGGAGAGGTATTTGCCAGTTAACACAACAACATGCTCGTATCAACAATGCACACTTTGCGAACAACAACTCATACGGCTTCTTCATGCGTCCATTCCTGCATTGGTTAAGCATTCGTTTGCACACAGTAGATGTTTCTTTTGACAAGTGTTAATTAAGGGGAGTCAGGGATGCGCTCGCCCCTCCTTGAGTTTATTTTGCATACACATGCAAAATGCAGTCAAAAAGTAATTGAAGGTAATTGCCCCCCCCCCCCCCCCCCCCCCCCCGGCCCCTAGATTATTCATAAACTAACCCCTGTATATAGTAACGCAGACACTTTGCACAGGGGTCATTCTGTCTTGTGTACTTCATCAAAAATTAAATCAAATAGTTTTTTAGTTCAGCAACCATAATTTCGCTAATCCGCTCTATTATATGTATGTCTGAGGGTATATTTGTGTGTGCTTATTCATGTATGTACATATGTATGTGAGTGCTCATGCAAGAATTTTATTAATACAACACACAAACTTTATCCAGACAGTCTGGGACAAAGGAGTACCCGAAACTTAATAAAGCCCAATCTTCCAAATAAGCAATCATTTTATACAGTATTAATAATAACTTCTGACTTTGAAACTGAAAATGGTTTGTTTAGCAAGTTCTGTAGTGGTGGTGTATATTACATCCTCCATGCCAATTCCGCTTCTCAGTAAAACAACTTGTTTGTGCACAGTGGCTTAGGAAGGACTGGGGGGGGGGGAGAGGGGAAGCACGAGGTGATTTCTCACATGAACAATTGTTAACTATAATAACATACCTAAATGGAGCCCTCCCGCCCTTACACATATATAATATTAGAGTGACCTTTGCGTACAAATAGATTTTACATGGAGATGCACTTGAACCTCTCTTATCCGGACAGTGTGGGACCAAGGGGTGTCCATAACTAAGAAATGTCCGTAACTCAGAAATACGCATTCAAATATCATTCGCTGTAGCTTAACAACTGTCCAGAGTCTAGCCTCACTAACTTTCCTTTTCTTAATTTCCGCTATCATTATCTCAAGCTTTCTTGCTAGAGTTAAAATGCTATGCTTGCGTTTAAGTGCCGCGACCTTTCTTCCATCCACTCTAGTCGTTAAGTTCTAGAAGAACTAGTGGACCCACTGAACTAGCTAGCAGTGATGCCGCCTGTCAACAAGTTCTGTGAAGAACAAGCAGTAGCTGCACTAACTGCCTCTTGATTTCCATGTTCTATCTCTTCAACACCGCAATCAAATTCTCAAAGTAACACGTGAAAAAATTTACAAATTGTATTCATTGATTTTTGTATTGGTAGCTTATTAACCGTCAGTCACTGTTTATTGGTGTCCGGTAGACAGAGGTGTCCGTAACTTAGAAGAACGGGGATAAGAGAGGTTCGAGTGTACTTGCAAAAATAATTAAAGGCGTGGGAGGTATGTGTGACAAACCTTAATCCACCTGTTTCTAGATTACTGTCCATGCCTGTGGTGGTAACAAAGTGCCAAATTTATTTACAGCTAAAATACTTAACATCATAGGTGTAGGAGCAATTCTTAGGGGGAAGGGAGGGGGGGGGGGACAACTAATAATACTTGAGGCAGTGTATCGTCATGCAAAGATATGCCCCTAGTGCACACCTCCTCCTCCCCCCAGTTCCTACGTTCATGCAAAGAATACAAATAGTGATGGTTCAGACACCAGCAGTGATGGGTCTGACTGACTTGCTGTACTACATGGTCACGGTTAGTATAGTAGACTCTTTACCCACAATACCTAGTGTGATTGTTGGTGTATTGTGAGCACCTGTGAAGGAGAAAGAAATACATCTAATTATGCAACAATGTAACTTGTTGAATAGATTAGTGAATAATGTGTGAGTGTGGTATTCACATGTTGGACCTACAATCACAATTATGAATCAGAAAAGCAAATTGTTCTGTACCTTACAGCAATAGCTACTTGGATGGTTGTTTACAATGGAGATAGTATCAAGCAGCCCAGGGCAAAGGTGCCTCAACTCAGCATAGTAAGCTAATTTAACCATGAAAACTGAAACAATACAATCTTTACCAAATCATAAATAATAGTGTCACAAATAGGATAATTGAACCCAGTGGATGTGCTGGATAGAAAGATGTCTTAAGTCATGCCAGTAATGACTTGAATGTTCCTTCCCAGCCACCCACATATGGCACCCCCTTGTCATTTGGCGACATGCTGTGTGTCATATTTCATAGTGTACTCACTAAAGGTGCACGTACTAGCTAATTGGGATTACTCAGCTAAATACCATGGCTATCCTATTTCATTGTCTCAGCTTACGTTGGATTAAACCATTAAGTTTCACAATTTACAGTCATATAAAACTTCAAAAAAACTGCCTTTGACTATGAATAGCACACAATCAAATGCTACATATAATCTATTGCATAAAATTAAGGACTATCACTGGTTATACTGCATTCATGTTCCTGCCACTACTGAAAGTTGAGGCGCACAGGACTGGAGCCAGAGTGTTGTGTAATACAGGTTTTTAATATAAATCAATGGATTGTGTATAATGCCTACTCAGCTGTTCACCTATATGCATCATCACTAAGCCCCGCCCACAACAGGAAGTATATTGCTAATAATACACACCTATACATGGTAAAGTACATACCTCAGAGTTACTGCAGACTAAAACCACATGATACTACCAACACAGAGTCTAAAGTGTTGACTCTGCAACTGTATAACGGGTCTCTACGATGAGGCGTATCAAAACAGCTCTCATTCAAGACCTAGTTGAAGCTAGTGTAACGCTATCAATTCACATTGATCAAGTGCTTACCTTACGCTCCAGTAAAAAGTGCAAACACAAGTTCTTGTAAGTCCCACTTAAGATTAACACCACACTCCATATTATGTGCACGGTAGCGATACACAGCAATGCGTACGAGCCAAGGACTTGACAAAAAAAAAACCCCAAAAAACAACCTAGCTAAATAGCCGAAAGTGCGCGTATTATATTTCACGTGGAGTAGTTAGAATAGAGCTAGCTTAGTAGATTTAGTTGCGGCTGGGAGCGAGCTACGAGTGCCGGGTACAATCTGGTGGGAGATGCAAATGGCTAGAGCAGTGAACGTGAGTTATGGGGCATTGGGTTGTAGGTATCCTCGTAGCTAGCTGTAGCTGGTCCGCATTTCTGACTTTCACCTGAATGGAGTGTATAGCTATAGCTAGTAGCTGTGTATGATATCTGAGTGTACACACAAAATATTTATCATTAGTTGTGCACTGATGTTAGAAGTAGTTATACTTAACAGTATAGCAAGTAATAAAGACATTTGCCAAACCAAAACGACAACATACCCTCCTAAGTTTGAACAGGCGAAGATTCATTGTTGTCAGCAATTTTTGAAATACCATTCTTTGAAAATTTCTGTTTGTGTCTAAGTGGGTCCCCATGGCTTAGCACATATGGAACACTTACAATAAAATCGTGCTTAACAGTGCTAAAATCTTAAGCATCACAATATAAACACTTGATTTAATAACATTTCTTATTCTTCGTCGTCGTCGTCATCTTCTTCTTCGTCGTCGTCATCTTCTTTTTCATCGTCCTCGTCTTCGTCGTCTTCTTCTTCGTCGTCTTCTTCTTCGTCGTCGTCGTCTTCTTCTTCTTCTCCTTCTTCTCCGTCTTCTACTTCTTCTTCTTCTCCGTCTTCTACTTCTTCTTCGTCTCCTTTGTCGTCGTCGTCTTCTTCTTCTTCTTCTTCTTCTTCTCTTTCTTCTCCGTCTTTTTCTTCTTCTTCGTCTTCTTTGTCGTCACCGGTCTTCTTCTTCGTCGTCGGTCTTCTTCTTCTTCTTCTTCGTCGTCGTCGTCGTCGTCTGGTCTCGCGTAGGCGACCCTTTACCTTCCATTATATGTGGGCGTGGGGGAAGGAAACGGTCTGGCGGTGAGAGCTCCACTTCGGATTCCTACTGGTGGAGAGTTACTATATCGCGCGGTATGGTGGGCCGTTTGTTTCAAAATTAATTTCCGGAATTGGCGATAAATACGTAAAAAAAATACCGACCCGATAAAAATATCGGTTCGGTTTCTGGAAGAATCGGCAAGGTTTTAAAAAAATAATCGACGGGGTGAGGTTAGAGGGAGAAAAAATCAGCCCGTTTGTGGAGACAAAATTTGCAGGGAAAAGCGACGAGATGTGAGAATAATTATAATGGTTTGACAACTGATAGACTTGAAACCCTTTACCTGTTTGCACAATTGTACAGACATGTAGATTGTTTACTAACTGCAACCGTACAGTTTGTCCAAAGCATTTTTCAAAAGGACCTTTACTAGTTCATTTCAACTACTGTAGTGATGTCACCTAGTTTATATATACACCAATTAGTTATTTGTATAAATACTGGTGGTCAGTTTTTGTTATTTCAATTATTTTGAATAAAAGTTTGCTATTATAGCTATAATTAACTATTGGCTATATATAGCTAATTGATCCCACATTATTACATAAACAACATATGTACCTGTGCAAATCTGGCAAGTATAATTGCAAGTATTCACATTTTAAGTGTTTTACCAAGAGAGCTATTCTGTAGGGTAGAAGTACCAGGGTTGATAATTTTTGTACACTTATTCTAAAACATTCCTATAGAATAGTTATACACTTAGCTAAATTATAGTTCCATAGCAGGGCCATAACAATATGGAATGTACCAAATCAACGGTTCTGAATTGGTTGATACTATCATAATAAGCTAAGGGTGCATCTCTCCCCAAGGAGTTGTGCCTTTTCTTCAACCTCTCATTTGAATACAAAACAAAAACAAACAAACCACCAGGATGTGGTTTCCTTCCCTTCTGCAGAGGTATGAATCCTTAGGAAAGCCAGAGAACTAGCTACTCCCTCCTCTGAAGAACAAGGAAGCCATGTCCTCTCCTGTACACTCTTCTGAACCTGGTGGCTGTGCCCTATAGCTACTCTTGAGAACAAAGTAGATGCATCTTCTTCTTATGAGCACTTTCTCTCCTGTGAGATAGATTAAAATGAGTAGCTACTGTTAGCAAAAGCTTAATCAGGTTTATTTTACATAAATCACATAGCTCAATTATGCATAAAATTTAGTCAAAATTAATAAAAATAAAATTAACGAATAGCTATAAGTAAACATAAGAAATGGAGCTAATAATTCACATTTTCTTTTGAGGTTGTGTGGCACCTCCCCACAACGATGTGCGCATGACAAACAATTGAAAAGCAGAGCCGTCACGTAAAAGGTCACGATAAGTAGCGACTGCCTCCTTACGCGCGCATTTCTGAAAGGATTGATAAAGCTTGCTGCGTTGCCTTTCTAGTTTATTTTAGAGGAAGGCATTCAACTAATATCTTCATCTACTTATGGAACTGAATTTTTTATTCTTGAAGAAATGTGGAAAAACCTTGTTCATTACTTGCGTCTTATGATCTTATTCTTTACACCATTCTGGGAGCATAGGCCGACCAACCATCATTCTAAATTTTGAAATGATCGAATTAATGAGAACATCGGGATATACTTGGACAGAGGTAGTAAATGCATTGGAAACAAGTCGAACAACTGTTTGGAGAAGACTGAGAGATGCCGGCTATCAAATACTCAAGTATACTGATATTTCAGATGAGCAATTAGACAATGTCTTGACAACCATACAAAAACAATATCCTAATTGTGGGCAGCAACTAATTAGTGGATTTTTAAAAAGCCGTGGTATATACATTCCGAGATATAGGTTACGTGAAAGTATTTTGCGGGTTGACCCTTTGAGACGATTGATTAGGTGGCACCAGGTTATTACTCGCCATACATACTCTGTGAAGCACAGTAATAGCTTGTGGCACATTGATGGCCATCACAGCCTTATTAGATGGCGGTTTGTAATACATAGGGGCACAGATGGTTATTCACGCATGATTACATATTTATCATGTGCTGATAACAATTTCTCTTACACAGTATACAAACTTTTCTTAGCAGCTGTGAAAGAGTATGGATTACCAAGCCTTGTCCGCTCTCAGACAAAGGTGGTGAGAACATTCTAGTCTGTCAGTAATGATAGCTGTAAGGGGTTTGGGAAGAGGAAGCCACATAGCTGGTTCATCAGTTCATAATCAATGCATTGAGCGGCTGTGGCGTGATGTCTATAGATGTGTCTGTTCTACTTTCCATGAACTATTTTATGCAATGGAAGCTACGGGAGTCCTTGATCCATGTGATGATTTTGATCTGTTTGTTTTACATTCCATCTTTTTACCACGCATTAAAAAAGCCTGACTCAATTTGCAAGTGTAAATGTACTCTCAGTCTGTTTAATGCATTGTGTAGCACAATACACTGGATGATGGCTGCCTTGTTTGTCATCTAATTCATAAATGGAATGCATTGTTGAAAAATGTTATAAAATTATATTCTCTCAATAGCATGAATTGAAAGTACTACTACACAAATGAACAGTATAATTTTTTATTTACATTGAAAGGTAAGTCGCAGCCACTCCCTTGAATTAGTTCCATCAACTCATCAGGACACTCATATGAAGAAAAATCCATGACCGATTTAAACTGTAAACAATAGTATAACCACAATCACTCCCACAACCTGAAATACAAAATTGTATATCTCCAGCTGATAGTGGTCTTAACCAATACCTATGTCACTTATTTTTGCTAAATTATGTTATTTGGGTAATATTGCTTACGTAACCCTATCTAGCAATAATTAATAAGTGTATTTGAATGAGTTTGTTCCTTAATGAACAAGCAGGTGCTCACTCATACTTTTAAAAAATTCTGTCTGCTAGCTACAAACATGTATATCACACACATCGTACTTTTTCGTTGCTAAACGTGGTTGTACATCTTACCTCATTGATAACAGTTTTAACTCTAACTCCAATATCTTCCTCTGTAATGCAAGTTACTGAGAGATCATAGCATCCAGCAATATAGAAGTAACAATAATCAGCCCAAAAATGAAAGCCTTGCCCATCCATTAAGATACTATGGGCTACCATCGTACCAACATTTTTCAACATACCAGATGACAACAGAGATGCTTTATAAGCTGGACGAAGTCTATTGGGTGGACCTTCAAAAATATTTCTCGACATCATGGTAAAAGAATTGGCCATTTTATTGAAAAAAATTGAAAAAAATTGTCTTCTTAATCCCCCAGTATCCACAGCTGGTTGACCACGAACAGATATACGAACACCAGCATTTTTGTTAAACTTAGATTGCTTATAAAAGCAAAATGCAGCTTCCACCCAATCTTCTTCATCATCATCATTACTCAATTTGACAACCGGTCATTCATCATCTTGTACCAGATACTTACGAAGCAGACCACACAATGAAGTGACCGATGGACCGTCAATCAAAGTGTCTAATGCATCTGAAGCTGATTTTCGGGAAATATATTATACATATTATTGCAATTGCTTGTCACTCAAGGAAGTGAATTTTTTTTCAGTTTAGTGAAGTCATTAAAGTCTGCATTATCATCTACTATATAAATTGCTGAAGATGCTGAACCACCCTGAATACTGCTATCTGTTGCAGATGACAAAGAACTCATCTCGTAAGAACTGCCAAAGTCAGAAATGATTTGGATCTTTAGAGTTTAAAACACCTATCAAAGGAGAAACACTTGCTGAAGAATTAGCTAAAGCTTTAGTAGTAGCTGGTTTAATGTTAATGTAGGGCAAATCTCCAGAATCGCTAAACTTTTCGTCATCAGTTCCACTACTTACCACTTCAAAGTTTCGTAACAATCTCACATAAACACTACCAGATCCAGCAAGCTCTTTAACCGAACGACCATTCCACTCGAATCCCTCCTTGCATTGAGGAATGGTACCTTGTTTTCCACACATATTTATAAATTCAAAATCTTCTGGTGTTACATCCTTAAATTCATCTGTAGATTTGATGACATCACAAATTTCCCCACGAATATCTTTTTCGGATGCATCGATAGGCAAAGAAGGAAGTAGCCCTGTAACCAATATTAACTTTTCAGACCTTGTAAAAGATTTTGGTTGAGCTGGCATAAAGCGGAAGATAACCTTTTTTTGAAAATAACACGTGCTAGACATGTGTCCTATTTGTGTTGTGGATATTTCATTGCAGCAATAGAAGATTTTGAATATCTTTTTGGCTTTCTGGGAATAGTTGTACTCAACTTGTAAAATCATAATTAATTAGAAAATTTGAAGGACCCATAACTTTTTTAACCTCTGTATTAATGTTCTTACCTAAAATATTAAAAGTGACACACATGTCATACCGTTTGTACTTACAATCTTTCCAGTGTAAGTATTGTAGATTATTAAACCGGTAACAAGCCTACTATAGACATTGGTGTTTTCTACAGGGGGGAGAAGAGGTAGGCAAGGCTGTCAGAGTATAAAATTTGCTTATTGTTGGTCCACACTATAGTAAGGTGTGTTTTGAGGCATAAAGTTATTCTGATAAATGAGGAGTTACTGTACGAGTGGCTAGTTCTAGTGACAGTTTTGTCCATATTAACAAATTGTTTTATTTACCCCTCTCAGTAATAATCAGTATGTTATGTTATCCAATGGATACGATTTAAACGTATCAAATAAATCTTAAGTCTGGTAGATGGACTAGACAACTCTTAATAAAATTGTACACTAAAAAACTATGTTCTTCCTATTAAGTAAGCCCAAATAAATATTATTATTGGCGCAAATACATAAGGTATTGCACAAGTGAATTTAACTCGAAACAGTTATTTATTTCAGAAATAAAGCAGCAAGCTTGTTGGGAGGAAAACAAAAAAAAACAAAAAAAACAACAAAAAACAAAAAAACACCGGAATATTTTTTTGTATAGCAGCAACCCTTTCCATTTTGGGGATGGGATGAGTTTCCACACACGTTTTTCAGTTTCATTGCTGCTTGCAGAAATCATCACATCCACTTTAGTATTGAGGTGGTTTCTGCTTAGGAATTGTTTTTTAGAAGTTCAGTTAAGCTGTTATTAATTTGTCTTTGCCAAGAATTTAATGTAACAAGACAATATAAGAATTCAGTCTGAACAAATTCCTACAGCCTTAAAAAGCTGTGCATAATATTTCCCCTACCTCTGTTAACAGTAATACCACAGGCTCAAAACAGTTATAAAGCCACCTCTTGTACATGCTGGTTGCTCAGTTAATGTTAATTATTGATGTGTGATTAAGTAATGCTTGTTGACTAAACCACACATTCCACTAAAGTATTTCATTGCTGATATGCATGGCTGATAGAGCCTGTATTTCATTGTTGATATGCATGGCTGATAGAGCCTGTATTTCATTGCTGATATGCATGGCTGATAGAGCCTGTATTTTCTGCCAGTGATAAAAAATTACACCATGCCATACTATTTGGCTCAGTATCTTATAAAGACTTAAATTTAAGCATTAAAAGCTTTTCCTATATTTTAACTCCCTATTAGCTACATTTTCAGTACAATAGATAATTTTTCATCATAAATTGTAGAATATTTGACAGTAAATTGAAAAATGAGTTATTAACACCACCTTGTAGAGCACTTCCTATAGAGCATTTTGATACCAAGCTTGGTTCACTAAATATACCAGCGGCAATCTAACCAACTTGAGCACAGTTAATTCGAGAAAACTGAAATTTTAAAACTTCTTATTTGATCAATTTCTGGCGGAGTTAACCTTGAATTCCTTGATCAAACTGGAAGTCTGTGTTAAGGATTAGGTAAGACGTTTACTTACGCTAGGAAAAAAGAGGCACTCAGCTGAACGGCCGTAAGTTATAGTTGGGGCCGCTTACTTCGTTGATGGGGGAGGCCTTACTCAGTTCAAACCCTGTGTTGCTAAGTGAACTAAACAGGTATGTTTACAAATATTATTAGCTAGTCCCACCTCTGCACTTGTTCTTCTATGTGCTCCGAGTTGAAAAGTGTCTAAAAATGGAGTTCCAAAAAAAAGGGCAATAATTGAAGTGACTGATTCGCACACTACTGGCATAGCCTCAGGTAGAACCTCCATTATACGACACCAGCTCGCAAAGATTTATGACAGGACGGTAAGAACCCCCCCCCCCCCCCCCCCCCCTCCCCAAGGTTTAATTGCATTCCACTATTACCAACCTGGGTACGTTGGAGTAACCAGACCCTTCCTAGCAGAGCGATTATAGGTAAAGGTCTGGCCTGCGAGACTAGGAGAGCCTCCTGGTCTGCAGACTCTAACTACAAGACCTCTTAAATAACCACACCAACTTATATAGCTTGATTATTCACTTTTATTATTTCTGATTCTACCAGCTACAATGCTATAACACAATTTATAAGAACTTGACCAAGATTTTCCAGTGTCCAGGTAATTTGTTGCTTGGCAACAAATTGAACCCCCCTTCCAAAACCAGGTAATTTGTTGCTAAATAAAAAAAACAAAAAAAAAACAAAAAACAAAACAACAAACAACAACAAACCTTTTAGCTACTCTAATTTGGTGTCAGTGTAGCTAAAGGATAGGAGATACCAGTGGGCTAATAAAATCCACAAAAATTTTTTTGTCTGTTGTTCAGCCTGGACCTACTGTACATTTTTGATTTTACATATTGGTCCCTTTTCCCAGGTACTGGCACATGTTAAAGTTGTCCAAGACTTTGTGTCCATATGCATAAAATACATGGGGAGTGCAGGATGCTGGTTCACTATTTACTTTGTCAATAATGTAAGGCTTTATAGCTATCCTGCCAAAGTTTCAGAAAATACTCAAATGTAATAATTTAGACATTTTTAAAAACATTGCACCAGACATTAATCAATCTGAATCCAATTTAGATTTTGTGTGTCAAACAGATTTGAACTACACCAAATAAAGCAGAGGCCACAAGGTGAATTTACCAGATTAAATAATTATACATAGCTAACACCAGAAGGCTGCTCTCCAGGCAGCTGTGACCCTTAGCCATTCAGCATGGGACCAGGTCTCCCACTTTGGTAGATCATGGCTATCTGGGTTAGATGCTGGCACCACCTACAAGCCACTGGTGGCTAGACTATCAATCATGGTTGGCCACAGTGGCTTATAGGTGGTGCCAGCATCTAACCCAGGTAGCCATGAAAAACCACCAACAGCCTGTGCAGCGATCATTATTAGTGCTAATGACATTCTAATGCATTAATTGAGAGCTACATGTGAAAACAACAACATTTTCCCATTACCATTAACTACAAAAAATTCTTATACTATGGATTCTTACTATGGATGGAATCTCGTATGATAGCTCTATCATCACCAACTTTAGTCACTCCTAGAGCACTAAGATCTTGATCAGTCAAAAGCGAGACAGTCTATGTGAAAATCTACCACAAAACATAGACAGCTAAAGTTGAGTACTTGTAACAAACATATTTACACCCATCTGGGATTTAAAAAAAAAATTCAGTTCAGGGTTTGATACAGGATTTTTTGCTAGGGGGGGGAAAGTCAAATAGCGACCTTATAGTAGTATTTTTTTTGTCCTTGCAATACTAGTAAGGTAAGGAAATTAAACTTATTTTATTATATTTATGTATTGATCAATTGATTACCTCTAATAAACAGCTTTGTTCATTTTGAAAGCTGAATAGCTCTGACATTAATTAAGCCAGACTCCTAATAGGTTATCCTTCTAGTTTGAATGGAGTAGGTGTATCATTTTATGGATCACCAGTTCCAGTTTGAAAGTTGCTTTTAGCACTGGTCATTGTGAAGCAGCTGCCTGGTTGGTAAGGGTATATTTGTTGCTTTGGCAGACTGTAGAAGTTGCTGAGTAGTAGCTAATGGATATCAGAAGGAAAAAGAGACCTTGTGGCTACAAAGGAAGTGAATCCGAACCAAAAAAAGCAAATGTGATAGCTATGAATCGGTGGAACACAAGGAACAGATTCGAGCAGTGCAGCAGAGAGAGAGAGTGAGGAGGTGAGGGAGGAAGAGAGAAGAGGTGAGAAAAGAAGTGCAGCAGAGGGAAGAAGGGCAGCAGAGGGAAGAAGGGCAACAGAGGGAAGAAGTGCAGCAGAGGGAAGAAGTGCAGCAGAGGGAAGGAGTGCAGCAGAGGGAAGGAGTGCATCAGAGGGAAGAAGGGCGGCAAAGGGAAGAAGGGCAGCAGAGGGAAGAAGTGTAGCAGAGGGAAGAAGTGCAGCAGAGGGAAGGAGTGCAGCAGAGGGAAGGAGTGCAGCAGAGGGAAGGAGTGCAGCAGAGGGAAGAAGTGCAGCAGAGGGACGTAATAATATGAACATTGGCGGAGGCAATCCCAAACTAAGCTCCAACCTAAAGCATTCAAAGGCTAGCCTGAAGAAATTGTACAAATCTAGGCTTACCTACAAGAAAAGTTGGGAGGAAAAGTATTTTTTGTATGTTAGGTGAAAATCCTAGGGGGGGGGGAAACTCTGCTCAGGGGGGGGGGAAATCCCAGGGTTCCCCCCCCCCCCCCCCCCCCCCCCCCACCTCTGTATCAAACCCTGCAGTTGTAATAGCTTCACTGCAGTTTTATGCCACAAAAAATAACAACAACAACAACTATTTGTATGATAGTTGTACATGCCTCATGCCTCAATACATTTACATTAAATGTCACATTCAGTGCCAAATTTTTGACTTCACTGTCAAAAATACACAATTCTGTACTTCATGTATGTTTAACCCTCAGTGGAGTGAGAGCCACATACCAGAGCCTTTTTAGGCTCATATTAACAAGCATTTGAATCCATTCTTCTACACTGACATGCAAAAGTTTGAGAAAGTATGCCAGACATTCAAATAATTATTTCAACGGTTTGACACTATTTGAAGCTGTTGGAAACTATGTTTATCATAATCAGTTATGTCAAGTACATTAAATTAAAAACATGTGTATTATATGTGGGTGGAATTACACAGATTGAGGAAGCTTGGTACTTTCACAAAAAACTTGTCTTACATTCCAGCACAACTTAGATATCACAGACCCTTTACTTCTCTAGTGCAATAAAGTTTCGAGGGTTAGGCTAGATCAGACTTGTGCTAACTGATACAGTATTGGATGAATGTGACTGTGCCTCATAGTGCACTTAATCATTGTGAGCGGGTCTGGGAAAAGGGACCTTACGGCGCAAAAATTGAAATTGAGATATATAGCTGCTTCTTTGAAACTCCGCCCACCCCCGTTTATTGTACTTCGAGACGAGAGAGAATAAAAAGTAGCTTGTCTTTCCACGGCACGCTTGGGGTCTTTTAAGTTGTTTTGACATTTGAAATTTGGCATAGACGTAGAGTAAGGGTCACTAAGACTAATTCTGCAAAAATAAAAAAATAGAAGAAACGGTATACAGGCTATTGCATGCACTCTACAGCTTACCTCTGGCTGAAAGTTTACCGCTACAGCGAATAGAGTAGCCAAGGATTCCGACAAGACAGGCCGTGAGACGCTTTGAAAGCTATGTTTTCTCGTTCAATTGCATGCTTTGCTGAATACAGCCCAGTTCAACTGTCAGTTTCTCCTGCTGTCGAAGGTTTTACCCTCCAGTATTTTAGCACTAAGTTGAGATAAATTGTAGCTTTTTATTAGCATAAAAAACTCCAATTTTTTTGGTTTGCTCCATAAGGTCCCTTTTCGTAGACTCACTCACACGGCGCGCACGCGCACTCAAGGTGCCGAAACCCTCCGATGACTAGATATATAAACTACACTGTACGGTAGAAGTCAGGTGGAACAGGATTGTTGTGAAGAAGAATTTAACTACTACTGCATTAATAATTTTGGGGTGCAATCAAACGTGATTTCTCACATAAACTACAAAACACATGCCCTTAGCCCCACCTCCCCCTCTCCCCCCATTTTGTTACACCAATGAAGAATCAGAAGTAAAATCAACCTGGCAGCCCATTACAATATCCAGGAGTAAAAAATGGCTAGCTGGACTCTCCAATTTTGAATTTATGAAACAAAAAACAAAAAAAAACTACTTGGCTAAATTTTTTTTTTTTAACTACATAACTGAAGTCTAAAGCAATTAGCTATAGCTAGTGTTGTTTTGGTATAGAGATTCCACACATTTTTAGTATTTAGTTCTTTATAGCTAGTTACTAAGTAAAAAAATTGACGGCTTAGTTTTAGTGTTTTTTTTTCTTTTAACTTTACCTGAAAATGTAGTCAGTTTCATTTTTTTTCTCCATGTAAAATAATTAGTTAGTTTGAAGGTCAATTAAATTAGCTAGCTAGTAGCTAGCTATCTTGTGTGGTTTCTCAATTTCTTCTATATCTAATGTGTCTGTAACTTGTGTACTTTTCAGTAATTACTATAATTATTATCTTCTTGAATATACTATAAAGAAAAGTACCTACTTTAATGTTTTACAGCTAAATGGCTAGTATTTCTCCACTCAATAATCACACTAATTGACAACATAACACATGCTGTTTTAGTTGCTCTTATTTTTCATCCACTGCCCTGGAAGTTTTGGTTTTAATCAAGATTTGCTGTCTAGTTTACGTTCTTTACAGGTTAGATTTAGTTTTACTTACCAAAATTTAAATACCCCAAAACTAAGAGATTTTTGTTTTTCATTTTAGTTAACCAAAACAACATTTGTCTATTTACTCTTTTGCACGACCAAAACTAAAATTTAAGTTTAGAAAAATAAATAATATCTGATTTACGTACAAAAATGTTAATCCTAAACAACATTTAATTTACATACTATGATGTAACAATAAATAAGTATTACTAAGGAGGCTGACAGCCACAGTAAGCATCAGCCCATCTTTTTTATTGTAAGTACCTAAAGTACCCAACTCCTGGAGAAAAAATGATTGGCATTGCCAGGAAAACAAAGGTCAAACTAAGTCCCATGTGTTTAACAATTTCTGAATTTTGAAGTTGACAAATGGCAAGTTTTGAGCTTTCGAAGTTTTTTTACAACTAGTAGTATAATATAATTACATATATATATATAATATATATATATATTATATGAAAATAATGTTGGTCAAACTAAGCATCTATTATGTCATAAAGATCCACTGTTACTACACAAAATATGTAGGTACTAAGTAAAATTTATTTTAACTTCCGTATTATCTGTGGAACCTTCATCAGTGATGTTTTAAAAAAGATATAACAATATATTGAAAATATAATTCATTGACTAGGTGACTATATATAGTTTTTTCCCCAAACGTTCCCAAGTTAAAACTACACAGTCACCAAGTCGATGCTTTTAAATTTTATAATATTTTCTCAAATTTTTTTATAAGTCACTGATGAAGGCTCCACAAAGCCAAAACATTTGAACTATTTTCTACAGGTACTATAGAAGTTAAAATACATATTATTTAGTAGCTACGCATCTATTGTTCTCTTATTTGAGTGGTATTCTTGCTAGACTAATTATATTGTTGTCATTAATGTTACTAGATTCTGTACTACTTTGCCCTGCTGCTCTTTGGTCTCTTACATTCTAATGAAGCTGGAAGAGCTAATTTCCTGGGAATCCAGCATCGATTTAGTGACTCACCATATTATGATTCCTATTACTCCTGCAGCATCTGTGGTAACCTGGTGTGGCTGGTGGATGGAAATGCTGAGGTAGTGCATTGGGTATCTTCAACTAGTGGCAGTAATGAATACCAACCAAACACGAACATTAGTAGCAATCAATATACTTCCACTATATTGTCATTACGTAATACCAGCAATGGAGTGTGTATGGATGCTGTTCTAATAATCACTCAAAACCAACCAGACTGGAGGCCTAAAGTCAAATGCCGTAGTTCCAGGGAACAGCACATTGTAGAGTATGTTGATACTATGAAGACTCCTCTGCCTGAGATTCGGGATAAAACAGTGACATTGAAGCATGCAGTACATGAACTTGACTTAATCTCCCCTGGAAATAATTATTATACACAAATTTTAGTTTGTCGTAGCAGTAATGGCAAAGCTTTATGGCTAAAAGAAGGAACATTTCTTACAGCATTCACCAATGAAAGTGAAATAGGAGACTCCATTTTTCATGTAAACCCTTTAGTCTCCTCGATAGTGTTATGGGTAGCTGTAGTATTAGAAATAACAGAACAACATATAACTACTGCTTTATTCTATACCGATCAATATGACGTAGGAAGTTATACTATCAGTTGTACTTCAGATCGAGACACTTCATATCGAGCTACTGTTAAAATTCCGTCTACGTCTACTTTTGTGACTTCTACAAATTATTCTGAGGTGTCAACTGTGCTGCTATCAATCTCTCAAGGATCTACAGCTGCTTCTGATGCTGCTAGCATTCTAGTTTCATCCTGTAAGTAATCACTATTTTGTTGGGTTGATGGTCTAGTGGTGTGCTTGAGCACAAAATAATAATGAAGAGTGAGCCTCCCTAGTAGGCAACATAAAACGACAGTGTTGTTGATTAATTTTAACTCCTAACATTCTAACAAAAAAATCAGTGAAATCACAGGAAATGATAGCGATTGTTCAAAGGGCATGACGACTTTTCGTGTAAAGACAATCAGCAAGTGAAGAATTTTTAAAGCAAGTAAACACAACACTTCCAAAAAAAAAAAAGTACCATAGTCCAAAAAGAGAAAAGCTAAAAGTTCGACTTACCGTTCACTAATTGTTTGATCTTAAACTTAATTTCAGACGGTCACAATGCTGTTATAGAGTTCAAACACAGTGCATGGCGTGTTCATCTTCTAGTTATTAAATTATGAGCTTCAGAGCCTTGTATCATAAAAAAATTTGAAATGAAATACTGATACTTTCATTTTAATTTCTTTTATTACAGGGAGTGCTATGTAACAGCAACGTAAAAACAGAAAAATTTGAACGTTATTTTCGATAATAATTTTTTTTATATCAGAGAAAGTGCCGACTGAACGATCAGCACCATACGGCACTATTGCAGGTGAATGGATTAAGAAGTGAACTTGTAGTACACTAAAGGTGGTGCAATCAATTTACATGAGCTTTCATTTTAGCTTTAACCTTCCCAATTTCTTTTTTCAGTTTTCTGATATTCATTGGCATAATCTCGTAATTACATTAAGCACAAAAACATGCCTTTGAAAAGGAAGAAAATATTTGAGTGTAACTTGTTATGTTCTTCAACACAAATAGCAGAGCAAGCTAGCCTATGTTCATTATAAATAATTATAATTATTTTAAATTAGTTACTAATTTAATAGTACGGCGGTAAGTTGCCCATTCAAAACTGAATGGGAAAAATCGCTGTTCAATTGAAGTCGCTAGGGGAAAGTGAAATAGCGCATAACTAATAGAAATACCTTTGTAACTAAGTGAAATACCTCGGTAGCTAAGTGAAATAGTATGGGTAAGTGCGCACGCATAGAGCGTTAACCTTGGAAACGTACAGTTCGAGTAGTTTCTAGTAGGGGAAAATGTGCAAGAGACTTTTAAAAAAGCTGGCCTACTATTAGCGAGTGATAGCACGGATAACCTGTGCTATTAGGGTTCAATAGCACTCGTAAAGCAATTGAAATAGCACTCGGCTATTAATCCCGAATAGCACGGTTACCTGTGCAATTAATCTTACTAATAGTTTCAATCACACTCACATTCTCAGAATAAACTCACATTCAATTTTATCATTAAATATGAGCTTTAGCTGCTGAAAGAATTGCTATTATCTCTTAGTGGCCATTCAAAATGCTTATATTCCTCTGTGTGTTGTGAGGCAGCTTGCAAATTAAAGTGAAGTTGGGTGGTCTGCTCATATACTTACATTCTTTAAGACATTACCAAACAGTCATCTATTTCATTATTCTTTTTTCGTTGTATTCTTGCATACTAAAACTTGAAAATGCTCTTTTGTTTGATTTATCTGGATAAGACAATAGTGTGTATAATATGATACTAGTGCTGTGCTTGAGTACAGCTTGTGTATCAGCTAAGTTATAATGCAAAACATATTCAATAATTCGCTTTTTCTATTACAGTGATATATATATAATATGCATAAAACTCATAAAAATCAATAGCGTGACATAAATTCTTACTTCTTATTTAGTTTTTCCAGAGAATTATGTTCTAGCTAACTACTACAACATACTCTTTACCTCATTTTTTTTCCAGAGTAGTGGTAACTTTTGAATTAGAAGTACCAGTAGCTTTACAAAACAAACTGTAAACTACTAAAACTGGCCAAGTCATATAAAAACAAGTAATAGGTCATCAATGCCACATAAACTACAACTGTACCTTTGACTTGTGAAATACTTGATAAAACTGAGGAAAAGACTAAAAAGCTTTATGTATTAAAACAAACTGAGCGACCTGGGTCTGTATTAGAGGGACCACAACACCCTTAATACTGTAGCCGACCCCTTACCTTTTTTGAGGGTGGGAGAAAGGAAATGGTCTTGGTTGGGACATGGTAGTACAAAATCTGTTCAAGCTACCTTATTTCAGTTCGCGGTCAATAAAAGAGCTGCAGTAACACACATTGAAGTTTGATGCAATTTTTTGTAAAATGAAGAAGGATGTTTCAGTGATGCAACTTGGATACACACATTTGAAAGACTTACAGTTAAAGGTTGTCACTTACTTTGTTGCTGGGGGCTGGGGAAGCTGTTATTGCCATACTTCTTACTGGATATGGGAAAAGTGTTATGCCTGCCTTACCATTGCGATTAGATCACATCCACCAACTTCAGGTGTTACAAAAATCAATAGTAATTACTGTCACTTCACTCTGCTGTAATGAAGGATCAGACATTTTATTTTTAGTATTAGCAATACCCTACATGTTAATGTCCAACCCAATCTAGGTACCATCATCGGAATCCAGAAGTTCGGCTGTTCCTGTAGTACACTATAAACATTAAAACTTTGAGAATGTTAAAATACAGCCTAATATTCCGCTGAACAATAATAGAAGGTAAAGGGTCGGCTATGCCAGACTATAACACTGTGTCGCTTGTATTTGTTCCTACTTCAACTCTGATGATTGACAGTACAAGCGGTGTAGGAAGATGATATGGTATAAGGGCGACTGTTTTGTGGCTTTAAAGTAAAGTGTTAATGTGAGATATCATCTCAATAGATTATGCCCCAATATTATTGGGGGTGGAAGGGTGGGATCAGACTCCAGAGCCCACCTCTTCCTACGCCACTGAGTACTTCTTAAATATCTTGGAAATGAATTCTGTAGATAATTAATTCTGGTGTGTTTTATACAAATAGCTAGCAAAGACTTGTATTTTAAAAAAATTTTGCTTAAATTTTTCTGCAGTTATACTATCTACAGGACTAGCCATAATTCATGTGGTTTGGAATCTATGATAACAAAAAGAAAATCATTGAATATTAATTACATATTCACAATTTGCATTTTTAGTTGTCTCAACACATGCTTTTTTGTACTGTTTTTCATGTATCATGTATACATTGTTTTTGTTTTCTTAATGCAAAGGTGGTCAGTGCTAGGATTACCCTTAATATCCTATTGTGTTTTATTCTAAACATAAATAATGTTGGATGCCATGTGAATTAAAACACTGGAAGAAATTAATAACTTAACTAAACCAAGTGATAGCTAGAGGATCATAACAATGTATAAACATAGCTACCTTACGCTACTGCGTTCCTAATTTTCAGAAGTTTAGAATATTAAGCCCAACTGTGTGGCTGGGTAGCTACAGTTTAAAAAAGCCTGAAAAAGAGAGAGAATACAGTAATGTTGGGAAGAGATGAACAGTGTTATTCTTGTAAAGTTTACAATAAAGACATCTGACAGTATGGTTGCATTAGATGTTAGACTAATGATTATTTTGTTTTTAAAATGTATTCCTAATGTATAAAATGAGTTGCTATAACTGTTGTGCAACCAATATAATTGTATTTTGGTATTTTTGTATATGAGTGCTTGGAGAGGATTCTTGTGCAAAGCTTCTATCTTTAGCTTCAAGATGATTGCTCATTCATCACAGGCGAGCAACATCTTCAGAAATGACATGTACATCCACACAACAGTACTGGCAGGGATCTCAATTAAATTTGAGCAAATATTGCTAATACAATACAGATGAGATGATAGCTATTGTTTACTCTACTGGTACTAGGAGAGCTTTTGTGCTTTATACTAAATTTTTGTTTAAAATGCTGATGAAGCACTTTCCTACTCACGATTGCTTAGACATGATAAGCAAACTGTTGCCAACAGGCTAGCATTAGGGATATAATTTCTATTAGGCTAGCATTAGGGATATTAATTTCTATTTTATGTGTTTAGAATGTGTGCAATTGTGTACCTCAGTTATACCCCAATTTATGGTAGCTACATGTACAATAGTTAGTATTTATTGAATCATCGTAATACTAGCTACTATAAAATTCAAAAACAAACATTGAAATTTTGCATCTTCAAACAAATATTTGATTGTAACTAATAATTGGAGATCTAGAGAGGACCTGTTCTAATATTTACTAAAAACAAAACCTTTTTAGTGTTTATTCTTTTCTTTTTTGATAGAGTTTATTGATCATTAAAGGACTATTGCAGGGAGGCAGTGAACACCTTTAGAATAAGGATGCAATTTTTTCCCAACTATTTTGTTTTTTGCTGTTTTTTTTTAAGTAGAAACCTAACCTCATCAAATTTCCCAATAGACTACTGACTGAATTGATTGCTAGTAATTGTACATGCTACACATCCTAAGTTAGTTGGCTAGAAAATGAATGTTGTACAAAATGTAATCAAGTCAAAAATGTATGCATATTGCACTAATATGCTGCTACTTCGAGGTGGTGATCATGAATAACATTTCCACTGATTTTAAGGTGGGAGAGGGGTCAAATGGAAGAGCATTATTGTGACAGAATTGTACCAGCATAGTGGACATACTTATCTAGCGTGCAATTTGTTAGTTATTGTTTTTTAACTAGCTATATTGGGTAATTTCTTAAGACTGTATCACAAACCCAAATTATTTCACCGAGATTTTGAGACAACACCGGACTTCTTTAGTCAAACATACATTTCTTGAGAGTTGGAGGATGTACAGTGGAGTAACCATGTATCTACTAGCAAGTACTTGTCACAGTGATGCATGATGTGTTTAAAAATGTATTACATTACTTCTGTTAGTGTTTATTTCTTTGCAGACCAATTTCTGAATGTCTAAGATAATTCATAACAACAACAAGAATAACTATTGCAAAGATAGGTCAAATACAATTTTTTCATAGGAACTATTTAAGAGTTATGAAAGTGAGCCCAGGCTAAACAAGAAACTTTATTTTGAATAGTTTTGTCCCATGAAGTAGATGTACAGTCAACATTGAATATAATTATAGAAATTCTAGTTTTATTGCCTTCAGTCTACATCTGTTTAACTAAAATTTACTGCAATGAATTTTTTTTGCATTGTACACTTCGGATAGCAAAGACAGTTAATAATTCATGCATTTCAAAGAGATTATAATAAGACTTGTTCATAGCTTGCTATTAGATATAATTAAAGTGTAACATATGTATGAATCACACAAACAAAACAGATTATTTTGGAAAAACTACTTTTAAGTTGACATTGACAAAATCAGTAGTCATCAGCTCACTAGTTATTTGATGTTGAACAGAACTATTCCAAAGAGTTGTAATATTAACTATAAAGTGAATTTGAATTTGGGAAATAGTTTGTTATAGGTCATGTTTGGACAATAACACACCAAATACAGTCATCAGTAGATACTAACCAGGATTTTTTTTGTTCATGGCTTCTATGTCATTGAAATGTATTTTATAATGGTGGTTGAAGCATTCTGCCACTGAAATTTATCTCATGGAAAGGAATAAAGAAGAAAACATGTCATATTCAAGTTCAAAACTTTTACATGAATAATTATGTGTATTATTAGCGGTGGTGCATGACATACAATTTATGATATGCTTATCAAATGAACTTGTAGTAACTATGAAACACAACTAACTGAAAATATAAAGACCGATAAGTATTAACACATATTCAATAAAGCTGCCAACTGGCTATATGTCTGTTCCTCTGTGGAGATGCACTGAAATAAGAATAGTAATTATTATTACGGCACAATTATATTTTCCACCATACCATATTGTAGACATGTAAGATATTATTAGCAAGCTTGCTATGCCTCATCTAAGAGAGTATCTCAGTTACAGCTTTCACATTAGGTTGCGGAGGATCTTTAGTAGTATCCAAAGTATTGTCTGTCTTCTTCTGCAGTAAAAGTTATAGCTTATACATTATTATAGTAATATCAGTAGACAGTGGCTATGTCAGTGTAAACTATCACATGCACAATAGTTACAAGAGGAGACAAACACAATTATATAATTCTTTTCTATATTATGTTTATGCTATAAAATATTGGTCAGGCTAAACGTAGTAATATACAGCCAACATACCGTAATCGAAGAAATTTTGTCTTTATCTGAAGAAATAACCATGTTTCCAATATTAGCTGCTTCATGAAGTAAAGATGGTTGTATTTTTTTAACGGTAGCATAGGCAACATTCTTAATATAACATAAAAGACACAACTATTTCATGCACCATGTTGTTTTAAAATGACATAAAAGTGTTAATATTAAACAATGTATTCTTCTTTCCTTCATGCTTAGTGGTAGTAAAGAAAGAAGCCTCCAAAACCTTCTCCCAGAAGTCCCTAAACATAGTGTGTCAAGTTTTATTTGTTCACTCTCAACTATTAGCTACCTGTAACCCTTCAAGCATGACCATTGACTATAGTTCAGCTAGCTATAATTATTGCAGCTAGCTGATAAGGCCTCTTATTACATTATCAAGAGTCATGCTTTCCTTGATTTAAATATTGTTTTTTTAAAAGTCTAATTTTTTTAAAGGAAAAGTTGACGGTGAAAGAACATAATTCTTGACATGGTTTATAATTCTTGACATAGTGCTTAAGCCCCAGTATAAGAAGGTTTTGGGGCAGTTGTAGACTTTTTAACTGGTTTTTTATCTATAAAATAAGCAATAATAAATTAGCTTGACTGTGCACTAAACAGCATAATTGTTGTAGAAATGCACACAACCACTGAGTTAACTGAAGTATGAGGTAGCAGTGACTCACTAGTATGAGTCATACCAAAGTAAAGATCTCCTGAGTTTGATATCCCAGTTAGTATGGGCATGTAATTTTTGATGACTTAATTGTTCAAGTGTTAAGATTAAAACAAGTATGCAGCTATGCTTTGTCTAATCACTACATCAGTCAGTGACTGATAATATTATTATGTAATTAGATTAACTTACTGGATCAGTAACTATAGATGAAGTCATAGAAAAAGGATTTTCCTGTAGTATAAAATAAATGTACATTTTCTCACAAAAAAATGATATTATTGTATTGCTCAGGAAATAATTACCTCCGAAGTTGAAGATTTATGTAAGACTCTGAAATCTCTGTATATTATTATTATTAAACACATCAATAGGTATGAATGATATGACAGCTTATTGACTGAAGAATCAAATACTCAATTGATACTATACTTACTCAGATGCCTTCCTTGCTATTTCACCTGAAATAACTAAAATAAAGTTAGTTGTTAGACAAATATGAGCTTACCTTGCTCATTTCTGTTTCGTGCCCTTACTACTGTGAATATTATTAATAAAATTGAAGTATGAATGACTACAGTAATCAGACAAGGAAGAACTGAACTCAATATAACTGGTAGTAAATTACATGAAGATATTTCACATTTGGATTGGGAAATACTTTCAGTGGAAGTAATAGAAGTTGTATCTATTAAAGTATAAAAATATCAAAATTACCGTGCTGCACAATGATAGGCTGCCTGCCTTGAGCAGTCACTTGTTAGAGAAGATTAGTGTTGCTTCATACCTGAGAGAGATCTCTCCCATGTTTTATCGTGACACGGTGCAATGCTATTGTCACACGATAATTGAACATTCATAGTTTCAATATTAGAAACTCTGTACTGTAATATCCCTGGCATATTAATGAAAAGGCAATCTAAAAACATCACATTATTTGTCAACTATCATCAAATATAACAGCCTGACGTACTTAGTAAAAATGTGGATTTAATATTGGAAGGGCAGTAATTCAGTGCTATTGTGATGTTATATATACTGGAGACATTGGTAAAGCTGAAATTTAAAGATTCTGGCATGTGTGACACACCATTAACCAGCAACAGGTAGCTTGAAATGTTGAAGTAGAGGAAGTCAAATGATATGCTGTAACTGGTTGGGCAACTGTTAACTAGAGGCGTTAAAATTGCTTCTTGTGGCACTAGAATAGAATCTGAAATACAGAAGATGTAATAAGCATCTCTGAATAATTCCCTTGAATTATAGTTAAAGGTCCTAATAATAGAGCTTACTGTTTTGTGGCCGATAACTGATTCTCTCTGTATCACATTCTATAATAGCAGCTACATCAGCTACTATTATCAACTTGCTCATAATAAATGTACCATTACCAAAAATCAACTGGGCTCTTACTGTAGTAGAATCTATTGTAGTGATCTTCTTTCTTGCTATATCAAATAAAGTGTGGAACTCCAAATGTCTTGACACATCACTACTAATACTTATTATTGTCCACACAATTTGCGTGTCATGTTGATAGCACTCAAACTCGGCTACGTCAGAGTAGCAAAAGGTCCTGGTTCTGTTCACTTGGTAGAGTTCTGCAGTACATACTGAATTGTAATACAGTATTAGAGTGTAGATGTGAATGAAGTCCAAGTAAGCTGGCATTATTGAATTTTCAGTACTTGTAAAATAATTATAATCTTTTGTGCATTTTATAGCTATATAACTTCCTCAGCATGCCCAACGTATTATTGAAATTTTATTTATTCTTATACCCAGTCCCAACTTTGACTTGAAATATAACAACTCTATGACAATACAGCAAAGAAGGAACAGAAACTAGTGTTTTTGGGAGGACAGCATGCAATCTTAACTCACAAGGGATACAGGACTTCGTGTGAATTGGGATGGAACAGAAGTGTTAGAACAAGAATCCAACTATTGAAAGAGAAGAACTACAGAAGCTATCTGGATTCTCAGATCCAAGCACGACAGCAATTTGGACTGTGGGTTTACTCTGAACCAGATGTGGCTGGCTCATCTGGATTCCACTTAAAATAGCTTACAAAGTATCATCACTGCATTGAAGGTTGCATGATCTAGGCCATAGTGACTCAATGATTGCAATTAGATAACCAACAAGTTAAGATCAATATTTGTTGTGACCGGACAACCACTTGTGGAAGCACCATTTTATTAAGAACTGATTTTTCAGCACAAGTTTCTTTTGTAAAGCTACAAGGAAGGAACATCGT
>WLWD01002086.1_pt1 | contig 62518 bp, 33 predicted proteins | sample 6712731 | NCBI WGS metagenome assembly WLWD01 (sample SAMN12718690, study PRJNA576275) | sponge metagenome | isolation source: marine sponge | host: Mycale hentscheli | place: New Zealand: South Island, Marlborough, Capsize Point | collected 2014-11-01
TTACCCATACCACATTACCATCTGCTGTATTTTTTCCTATAATTCTGGCTGCAAATAGCTGATCCTGGGTGTGCTCCATCATTGAGTTAGTCAAATCCATCATAACTTTATGGAACTCATTGTCGGACAATAAAAGGAAAAGTGCTCCACCAGGAAACTGCTGATTTATAGATACCAGAAAGTGCTTAACTGTTCCAGACACTTCAGCCATGGGACAAAAAAAAATCCTACATGAAATGAAAATAAATAAATAATTAAGGAGCTAGCTAAAGTCTAGCTAGCTAGCTAGCTATATTTTACTAATGATTTTTGTCGATACTAAATTAGAAATGTCGTATCATTGTACAAGAACAATACGATCATTCATTTTTAATAATAAAGAAATATTTCTTTAGAGGGCTACTATAATTAAGAAAATCAGAAAAGGTATTCACCATTATTAGTTAGTTAAAAATATTATTGGAAACAATTAAATCATACCCATCAAGGTTATCATGATTTCTCTTCAAATGTAGCAAAAGTCCAGGCCCACCTGCATCAGATGATACAACAGAAGCCTTGACTTTGATTCCAAAGTTGGATACAGGCTCTCCAGGATTTCCATCATCCTTGATGCGATACATAATGGATTCTTCTGATATAATCCTTGATGGTGGCATTTTCTAATTTGTATTTGGTATTTTGTTAAAATAACAATCATCCCATTCTGACCTAACTATAATTGGTCTACTTGTATACCTTTCAGTGAAATTATTGTTGCGCAGCGCTGTAGGTAGTCAACGTGAGCTGAAAGATTGTTGTAGTTCTGGAGTTGCCAGGGGTATCAACTACCGAGGAGTTGATTTTCTGCGCAACCAAAGGCGAGCAACAATTTTGTCATCCCTGGCAACTAAGATGGCAAAAAGAGGATCATTCCTGTGTTCGTCGTGTGGCACCAGCAATGGTAACAAGGTGCTATCCTGCAAGGGATGCCACCTTCCCGCTCCAAAGAGGAAAAAAGAGAGTTCCTCTTTGACTGAAGTGAATATGACACAAAGTAGATTCAATGCAATTGAGGTAACCCACCTAATTCCTTCTTACTCAAGCCTCAAGTCACACTTAAAGGTATACTCTGTAAGAGTAAGAAAACAAGGACCAGAGTACAGGTATATTTGGATTATTTAAATCTTAATAATGCATTACGATTTATGTATAACTTTTTTTACGTGTGTAGACGCTTCCTCAGTAGAAATAGTGAGCAGAATGGATTTGCCACTACGATTAATGCAGACTAGTATTTGAAGCACGAGCACGGTCTAATTCTTTAACCAGTGAAATTGAGTGTGGCCATGTTTTGTCCGTAAAAAATCAAGAATATTCAATGAATAGTGAAATTACAACTTTGTCTGCTGAAACACTGCACACTGTTCCTTTTTGAAGAACATGTGCGCACTGATAACTTGAACAATATCATTTGCAAGATTTCTGCCAACAATTTTGTGGTTCAGGACAAAAACACACACGAAAATACTCCTGGAATTTTGCACGTTCGAATAGACAGTAAGAAACAACTATATTGCACATGCAGTAAATTCCAGTCTTTGAGTGGTGCTACTACAGCTCCTAAAATTTCTAGGCGCTGCTTCCACATATACTTATGCCTTTGGGGGATTTTTTCAAGAGAAAAGTTGAAGAAAGAGTTTTCATTCGTTCTTTTTGATGAAAGCCACTTATCAGGTATTGCAGATTAACATATAGCCAAGGAATGGTCCCTCTGTATTATGTAGAAGAACATTAATCTTATTGTTGTTAATGATATTTTTGATCTGTGCTATCGATTCAATTACAGGGGGATTATATTGATTGATTATGTGACAGAATTCTAGAACAAATGCGTTAGCTTTGTGCACAAGACACCAGACTCTTTTGAGCAGTCATATGTCAAATACACAATCACCAAAATTTTTCAGATAGAGTTAGTTAATAGCATTATTATTGTTCAGTATTAAATCATATAGCTATGATTTTTATATCCTATTTTTTTAAGGTTGTACTGAAGGAAAATTGGCAACCGCAGATAAAAGTAAGAATTTTGTATTTTATTTTTGTGCTAATAATCAACTGCAATATTGGTTAGCGAAAGATGAAGAATCCTCAATTGGAAGGAAAGCAAGTGTGAAAGCATTCCATAAGGGTTTTGAATTAATTCCAGAAGCTCCAAGTTCCCCAGAAATTCAGAGTGTTTTAGTGGACATTCAAATGATGAATTCAAACCTAACGTTGGAACAGCATGGTGTTCACGATGCTTTTCTCCCCCATTCTAAGGCTAGCAATGTTAATAGCTTATTTTTTTAATTATTAGTATAATTTTTATCATTGTTTTAAAGGTGTGGGATACTACATATTGTCCAAAAGATACACATTGTAGGTGCTGTTTTAGTTTTCTAAGTAGTGAGACTAAATTGCAGGGTGGAAAGGGGCTCTTTTTGGCGATTAACCAAATGTGGCATACATTCAATTAATGTGCGTGTAAAAAATTGTGGCAACTGTCATGCTAGGCATGGATTTGTGGATTGGAAGAAAGGTTTGTTTGTTCTTGAGTAAAAAAACCATGGTCATTTAAATGTAGTTTGTATAGGTGTTTTTAATATAAGCAATAAGCTGATGGTGTCCCTAGATATTTTATTTGAAATAAGAGAACATGTGAAATTTGGGGAACCACCAGGAAATACAACTTCAGCTGTTGTAAATGCTGCTCTATTGCTACCTTTTGCACCATTGCTCTCCGAAACTGAGATCAGATACCTGAAAGAGAAGCTATATGATGGGTATTTTGCCTTTGAAGCTCTCACAAATAGAGACTGGGATTTAGCGATCTGTGGAATGTGTGGAATTTGTCCAATATTTGAAAGTGGTTGATGGCAATGCAAAGAACTGTACCCCAATATCTACTAGCAAGGTATTTACATTATGCTGTCATAGGTGGTGCACCTTATAATTTTATTTTAATGATTTGTAGATCAAGTGGCATAAAGAACTGAATAATATAATGGAGCCACATGAAATAGATGTGGAGGCTTGGTGGAACAATGTTGATTTAAAATTAATTGAGGGTATTGTATATAAATGGAGCAAAGTGGAACCAATAGTTGCAGAAGAGATAGCCCCTTGGTTGCCACCTTCATGCAGAGGAGTGGTTGTCAATACTGAACATAAAAAAGGGTAATGAAAGAGTCACACAACATGCCAATTGGCTGTCCGAAAAAAAATGGCTGAGCTCATACGTGAAGGGGTTTATAATCCACTGAGTATACCTACTTACTCAGCTTCTGAACTACAGACTATATGCTCTCTTGTTGATATTCCTATTAGTAAATGTTCAGGCCAGCTGAGCAGTCTCTTCAAGTTTTCCTCCCTGATGTCAAGAAGCAGCCATCAAATAACTATTATCATTATTTCACTTATCCATTTACTTATTCATTCACCTGTTGTAGTATCATTTTCTTTCATTATTCCACTTATTGAATTATTATTTCTGTCGTATTTCGTCGATGTTCGTCAATCGTCGATGTTCGGAACTCGTTTCCAAGTTATAATTTGTTTATTTTATTCTCAGTTCTTTCAGTTGTTGTTTTTGTCAGTTATTGTAAAGATCAAGTTACCTTGCGTCTATTCTAATTACCTATAACTAACTGATTAGCCTGTTCAGGTTAACTTTACTTTTGATCACTTCAGTGATCTGGTCCTTCGAACACTACTAAGTGCATTTGTGAAGCTACCGCTCTTCTAAGTGCATTTGTTATTGTGTAGGGAGTTACGCCCCGACATAATTTTTGGTCCTTCGAGCCGGATAACCCTAATTTGGAAGACGAACCTCACCTAGCTCTCCCTCATTTTGTCATACCATAACAACTGTTTACCAACCTTCACTTCGTTCATCAACTCTTCGTCAACTTCGTACCTAACCTTTTTGACCAACTTCGTACCTAACCATTTTCGTTTCACTTCGTACCTAACCTCTTCACCTCGCTTCTACCTCACCTTAGTTTCTTCGTGGACACTACCACAATGCCTCTTGCCCTGGAAGAGGAAATCAAGCAAATACAAGCTCTAATGGACCCGGCTAAAGTCCGTGCCAAGAGGACTAGCCGGAAGGGACAGTTGACAAGGATGGACGCATCGATTCGTTCTCTGCTCGACACACCGCTTGCATCCATTCGCCCTGGAGACGTTAAAGACCGACTTGAGGAAGCCACCCGCTTATCTTCACTTTTCGATACCCTGCAAGAGAGGTATGAAGAACTGTCCAGTGAGCTGACTAACTTCAACCTTGAGGAAGAGGTAGCTCAAGGTGAAATTGTCCGCTCAGAGAACAATGCTTCCATTCAAAGGCTAAAGATTCTTATGGAAAAAGTACATATTTACTCTACTGGTTTTGTAATTCTAGAATCCTTGTCTGCACTCCTAGACCTTGAAACACCTTCTTCACCGGTCATCCTTTCTGAGTTTAAAACACTAAAATTACAGATTTCTGAGTTTAGAAAAGATTCTTTGTTCTATTCATCTGATGGAGAAATTAGTAGGCTCCGTGGCGAAATATCTGCCACAATGAAAGACATCAATGAACAAATTTCCACAGCTCAGAAGGAGTTTGACAAATCTAATAAGTGTCATGACCTTCCTTCCGAGGTGTATATGAAACCTATTGTCCAGAACTCTTTTAAGTTAACCCTCGATCTTCCCAAATTCTCCGGAAAACCTATCGACTGGATTGATTTTAAACTACTTTTTACCGCGGCTATCGACAAACATGGCCACGGCCTCATCGATGAGGAAAAGTCGTGCCATCTCTTGAAAGCTATGTCCAGTGAGGAATCCAGACGTATTGTACAATTTGCGTCTACTGGCAAGGATGGCTACAAGGCTGCTCTACAATCTCTCGAGGACGCCTACGGTCGCCCACGTCTAGTCTATCCCCATCACGTCAAAGCTATTCTAGCTAACGACAACTACACCTATGACCGTAAGAGTCTTCGACGTATGCGGGAAACCTGGGAAATGCACCTCAGGGGCCTCGAACGCTGTAATGGCAATACCCTCGAACAGTTTTTAGCTACGGTTGTAACAGAGCGCTTTGATAAGAGTATGAAGCATGAATGGTCTACCTATGCCTCTGATTTTACCGACCCACCAACTATTCGAGATGTTCTGGATTTCTTTAGGAAAAGAGAGTTTAGCCTGGATGATGATACTTCTTTCAAACCTCTTACCTCTAACCAACAAACTAAGAAATCATCATCAGCACCTACTCCTGTGCAGAAGAGTCGTCCAGTCTACAAAGTTGGCACTAACTTGTTTAAATGTGCGGTTTGTGGACATGAGGGACACTCTCTTGCTAAGTGTCAAACCTTTTTAAGTTGGGATCCTCTACATAGACATAAGGCAGTAAAAGAACACAAATACTGTTTCAACTGTTTAAGCCATGCCCATAATTTGAAGGACTGTCAGTCAACTCATAATTGTCGATCCTGTGGAGTTAGACACCATACTCTTCTCCACCGAGAGCAAACTCCAACTAACCAGCAGCCTTCAACTACCCAGCAAGTTTCAACTAACCAACAACCTTCAAGTAATAATCAACAAGCTTCAACCAACCAACCACCTACAGTAACTAGTTCAAGTGTTGTAACCACCACTACAAATGAGGAAGGTAACGTTAGCCATGTCAACACACCTCAAATTGCTCTTCTCTCCACAGCAATTGCTCTTGTTAGCAGTGGTAGCTACAGGCAAAGGGCCAGAGCTCTACTTGATAGTGGTGCCTCTATCACTCTCATCTCTGAGAGACTAGCTTCCAGTCTTAGCGCTAAGAGGCATCATCAAAGACTTCAGATTGCTGGTGTAACAGGAGGAGCAGTCAGTCGTTCGTATGTTGAAGTTACTCTCAAGTCAGTTTACCAAACCAATCACCATGATTCTGTCTCAATCAAGTGCCATGTTGTGCCTAAATTGCAGTCACTCCAACCACCCAGAAACCCTCAATGTTTGCTAAAGATACCATGCATCCAGAATAAGTCTCCTATTGCTGATCCTCATTTAGGAGGAGAGATAGATCTTCTCTTAGGAATTGCTGATTGTGGAAGATGCTCAAGAGGTCCACCCTGTCATTCTACTGATGGTGCAACAATAGCCAATAATACTCTCTTTGGATGGACATTAGGAGGAGCTATTCCTGATGTTTCATTACCTACATCTATTCTTAGAGTACAGGGCAAGGAAGACCCACTTGATTCTCTGCTACAAAGTATGTGGACTTTGGATCAGTCACCAGATGTATCCACCAAGCATCTCTCCCAGGATGATGCTCAAGCTGTTGCTCATTTTCACGATACTCACGTTATTTCACCAGACGGCAGATTTGCTGTAGCTTTGCCTCGAGTTGTTAATCCACCATCCTTGGGTGAGTCGAGGTCTACTGCTGTGAGACGCTTCCTTCAAAACGAACGCTCTCTAAGCAAGAAAGGAAAACTGTCCGATTTTGAAGCTGTTTTGAAAGAATATGTGGATTTAGATCATGCCGAAAAGGTTCCTTCAAACAATCTTTCTAAACCTGCAACAGATATGTTTTATTTGCCTACCCACGGTGTTGTCAAGGAATCGTCCACAACGACCAAGCTTAGAGCTGTTTTTGATGCCTCAGCTAAGTCTTCAACTGGAGTGTCGCTCAATGACCTCTTGCTCTCTGGCCCCAATTTGTACCCGAAATTAACGACAGTCTTACACCGATTTCGACTGCATCGCATAGCAGTTACAGCAGACATTTCCAAGATGTTTCGGGAAATAGTACTGCAGGTTCAGGAACGAGACTTTCACCGCTTTCTACAAAGAGGAAGTAGTGGGGAAATTGAGGACTTTCGTATGAAGCGACTTACCTTTGGCGTCAAGTCTTCCCCGTTTATTGCGACTCAGGTCCTCCGTCAGCTCGCGGAAAATGCTAGGACTACTTACCCGATTGCCTCCGAAGTCATTCTGTCCACCTTTTATGTCGATGACTGTTTGTCTGGGGCTCCAACCGTTCAAGAAGCTGATATTCTTCGACAGCAGCTCTGTGATCTCCTTCATTCAGCTGGAATGATTCTTAGAAAGTGGAGGAGCAATTCAACTGAGTTTATTGAAACCATACCTGATCATCTTGTTGAAACTTCTGATTTGAACATTCAAGATCCACTCAATAGTTCCAAAACTTTGGGAATACATTGGAATGTAAACAGTGACCAATTTCATATATCTGTACCTTCCCCCCTATTACAAGATGAAACTCCAACAAAACGTGTTGTAGCCTCAACTGTGGCCAAGGTTTTTGATATCCTTGGTCTCTTTTCACCAGTTATCATTCAAGGAAAGATTTTACTGCAAAAATTGTGGACTTTGAAGCTAGATTGGGATACACCTTTACCTGAGGATATCTCCAACCTCTGGAAAGAGTGGACTCTCCACTTACATCATCTGTCTGCACACCCTGTGGACAGACGTTTGATCCCTCTGAACTTACCTATTTTGAATCAGCAACTTCATGGTTTTTCGGATGCTTCCAACTCTGCTTATGGTGCTGTTATTTACCTCAGAACTGTATACTCAAATTCTGAAGTTACAATTACCTTAGTTACCTCCAAAGCTCGTGTTACTCCTCTCAAACCAGTTACAATTCCTCGCTTGGAACTCTCTGCTGCTCATTTACTGAGCAAACTTCTCATGACTGTAGCATCAGACTTGGGCATACCCTCTTCCAATGTATTTGCTTGGACTGATTCAACAATAACTTTGTGTTGGATTCTTAAAGTACCTTCCTCTCTCAAAACTTTTGTTGCTAACAGGGTTGCAGCTATTCAAGAAATGGTACCTCCACTTAGATGGAGACATGTAGCTTCAAAAGACAACCCAGCTGATCTTGCCAGCCGTGGAGTTTCTCCTCAACAGCTCATCAATTCCTCTCTTTGGTGGTATGGACCTTCATGGCTTAATGGACCACCTTCTGAATGGCCACTACTTCAAAATTGTACCATTTCAAAGAATTTGCTTGACCTACGTGCTGTTGCTTCAACTGTTCAGAGTGAACCACATACCTTTCCACTATGGACTCGACTGTCATCGTTCCATCGTCTCGTTCGAGTTATGGCCTGGATTAAACGGTTTATTAACAACTGTCGCTGTGCTAAGGAGAATCAATGTCTATCATCTGTTCTTACCTCTGAGGAATCAGCTATTGCCAGAACCTTTCTGCTACGAAAGTCTCAGGAACACATCTACTGTGAGACTCTCAAGTTAATTCGAGCAGGAAAGTCACTTCCCAAATCAAATCCTCTCTCAAGAATGGATGTACGTTTGACCGCCGATCAGCTCTTGCACGTTGGGGGGCGAGTCAGAAATGGAAAGAATTTTCCGCACACCAAGTCTCATTTGCTTTTAAGCCTCAAATCTCCTTTAACCAAACTTTTGCTTCGTACTCTGCATCACCAGTACAAACATCCAGGAACATCAACACTTATGGCTATTTTGGCAGAAGACTATTACATACCAGGAGTTAAAGCTTTTTTAAAACTTGTAAGCCGTCAGTGCGTTACCTGTCAGCGGGCTTATGCAAGAACAATGCACCAGAGAATGGGTAATCTACCTGCCTCCAGAACGCAATTTGCCCCTCCATTTGACAGAACGGGAATAGATTTTGCAGGCCCGTTTATTATTAGACGTGGCAATCCTAGAAAGCCTACCAAAGTTAAAGTTTATGGAGTTATTTTCGTGTGTTTTGTAACTCGTGCAGTTCATTTGGAACTTTGCTCTGATTTAACTACCGAGGCATTTCTCGCTACTCTCAACCGGTTTTGTTGTAGACGAGGTTCTCCCTCACACATATATACCGATAACGGGTCCAACTTCTTGGGAGCTAAGCACGAATTAGAAGAGCTACAGAAACTGCTTACAGCTAAAGCAACAAAAATCGGAATATCTCACCTCACTACCAACTCCCACATTCAGTGGCACCTATCACCACCCAGGGCTCCACATTTTGGTGGACTTTGGGAGGCTGGAGTCAAGGCTATGAAAATTTTGTTAAGGAAACTAGTCGCTCCACACTTGCTAACTTTTGAAGAGCTTCATACTATTCTGACTGAAGCTGAAGCAATCATGAATAGTCGGCCTATGATACCAGTTGATTCCATGGAATCTGATGGATCTTGTGCACTCACACCAGGACATTTTCTTATTGGTCGGCCTCTTAAAGCTCCTCCTACACCAACTGATCTTCACAAAATTCCAATTTTGAGAAGATGGAACCTTGTTAAGTCTCTTCATACAGACCTATGGCGACAATGGAGTGCCAGATACCTTCAATCTTTGCAAGCTAGAAGTAAGTGGCAACATACCTCCAGGAATTTTAAGAAAGGGGATGTTGTGATCATCAAGGATGAGACTCTGGTTCATCGAACTTGGCCACTAGCTCGTGTTGAACAAACTTATCCAGGAGAAGATGGTCTGGTGAGGACAGTTGATTTAATTTGCCAGGGAAAGATTTTCAGAAGATCAACCAATAGACTGGTCCTGCTGGAAGAGGACCAGCTTTCGCCCCCGGAGTATGTTCAGGCCAGCTGAGCAGTCTCTTCAAGTTTTCCTCCCTGATGTCAAGAAGCAGCCATCAAATAACTATTATCATTATTTCACTTATCCATTTACTTATTCATTCACCTGTTGTAGTATCATTTTCTTTCATTATTCCACTTATTGAATTATTATTTCTGTCGTATTTCGTCGATGTTCGTCAATCGTCGATGTTCGGAACTCGTTTCCAAGTTATAATTTGTTTATTTTATTCTCAGTTCTTTCAGTTGTTGTTTTTGTCAGTTATTGTAAAGATCAAGTTACCTTGCGTCTATTCTAATTACCTATAACTAACTGATTAGCCTGTTCAGGTTAACTTTACTTTTGATCACTTCAGTGATCTGGTCCTTCGAACACTACTAAGTGCATTTGTGAAGCTACCGCTCTTCTAAGTGCATTTGTTATTGTGTAGGGAGTTACGCCCCGACAGTAAAAGTGCAACTAAGGTAATGATACTGTCTATTTACTTAGTTATGACTACATATAGTGCTTTATTATTTCTTCACAATCTTTTGGTGTTTTTTGTTGTTGTTATTTTACAGCCAGTGATGGTAAAACATATTGAATCACTTCACACATTTCTTATAGAAGGCAAAAGTGAATGCCATGTATTTGAGGCTGTACCTAGTTGCTCTGGTGGAAAAGTTTTTAAAAACTGTCATCACCAAGTAAGTTAGTCATTCATAGGCTGTCAGTTATTTGCAATTGAGGTCATTTAATTTTACCATTCCAAGTTATGGAGATGTCAGGTCAAGTACTCTTATTTACTTTATTGTAAATTTAGGTTATTTCTGCTTCGAAGTTTATTATGAGAAAAGAAAACACAAGAGACCATGCCGATCTTCTACTATCATCCAAACATTGGCCTTTGGTATATGCTGTTGATATGGCATGTGATGTAGTGGCACATTTGGAAACGCGAGAACCTGCCATGACAAGACAAATGTGGGGGGAAAGGAGAGGTTGTTTTGAAAAACCCCAATCTGGTGTTAATCCCACAGTAAGTCGCCCTAATAATGAAATGTATTACATTTTAATTGTCAACTAATGCAACTATAGACGAAGCATGTGAAAGAGCTGGACCAAGAGGTTTCATGTAAGGCATTTGAGTTCAATGGATCTATCTGCCATGACCACATGTAGCTACTACTCTAAAACTGATCTGGTACATCCTTTGACGCATTCTTCTGATCGTTATGTAGTAGGAGACAGATTTCATGATGGCAAAAAAATCTGGGCATAAAAAGGAAACTTGCAAATACCATCACATAGACAACTGTTTTGAGCTCAAAACTTATAAATCCGTTTTGTCTGAAGTTATTAATTCAAAAATTAAATCAACGAGACTACAAAGTAGTTCACAGCAAAACTTGTTTCATTATTTTTCTTACAACAGACTTATGGACTACTGGCATAATAGGGTGATAGTGGACAAGCAATTCAATTCCATGCTGAAGACTAAGAAGGATAATGAAATTTTCACTAGAGACTATTTGCACAGGTTTATTTATCAATCGTCTTAAAACTTATTATGAACACTTGTTTCGTTTTTGTGATGTTGTCATGTTTTATTTTGTGTAGTTAAGTAGATCTGTAACGAAATTTATGTTTTTGAAATGTTTTCCTCTCCAATTCATGTTTCCATTCATTGTAACCTTAATTTCCAATAACATTCAAAGACAAAATCTGTTTCCTTGCAGTCTCAAACATACCCTGGCCCAAACCCTAACACCTAGCCTGCCCTGATCCCAATCACCAATCAATTATTATCAGAACAAGATCCACACTGACAAACACGTTTACAAATATCGCAACATATGCACTTGTATTCCGATTGAAATGGTTTATAATTGTCTGTGTTGTCTCTCCCTTGACACTACCAGAAGCTACACCCTTTGAAGAGAAGAACTGCACCTAAGTGTATAGTTATCAGCTAGTTGATGAGGCCTGTAGCCAGGAGTTTGCACTGGGGGGGTTTCCGATTTCATAGAAACGCAAAAAAGTTCAGTAAATCAAAAACATTTGGTAAGCATGCATAACATGAACTCTTTCCATAGCCAGTGGGAAAACATCGTGTCCAGTAACAAAGCTTACAACCACCTCCTCCTGCAATCTCTTCAAGCTGCTATACACCAAGCGCTGAGCTGCTCCTTCCGCCACCACTTTTACAGCTTCAGCTCGGTCACCACTTAAATCCATCCTCAAATAACTATTATTCCCTTAGCGGCCTCAGAAACTACGCAATTTAGCTGCTGCGGTAAAATTTAAATTGGTGGTTCTGGCTGTACTACTGTCCCCAGACCCTCCCCCCTTCCCCAACATAAAGGAGGTAAAGGGTCGCATACGCCGGACTATTGGAGCTAGGTAGGTGGGTGTGTCACGCGAAATTCAGTCCCACCCAAAATCAGTCCCACGGACTAAAATTGGCAGCAAATTACGGTCCGCCGGACCAATTTTGGCTGCCAAATATGGTCCCCCTCAGAAATTTTCGGTCCCACCAATTGGCAGCAAATTAGGTCCGCCCTCCCTGCTCCTTTTGCTGTTCATTTATGAGTTAATAACTTATGTTATGGCTTTGCTACAAGCTCTACTACCTTGAATTTTACCTAATATATATCATGGCTAGAGGTATTCCTGCTCCATTTGCTGTTCATTTATGAGTGGCTACTCAGTGTCACTCTAAGGCATTTTCAATGACATAGCTACTTAGTGCCTTGACATATATATATGTTATAGTTAGCAACTAATGAGCATTTCCACAATTATATATTATTTACAAGTTGATGATTGGCTACTTAGCTTCCTGGAATATTTGATAACACTAACACACACACAACAATAAAAATATCCCCCTGGAATTTCATGCTTGTGCAGTTCATGAGAATTTCATGCTTCAGGGCCTGTGCAGTTCATGAATGGTTAAAATTTCCTGATTTACAGGATAGGGCATACTGCCTTGGTCTTCTTAAAGTTGCAGATAGGGCTAGACACCCTATGTTGTGCTTAGGGAAATTCTAGTTTCCTGTGTCATTTTCAATCAAATGGATTCAGTTGCCACATTTTTTTTTTCAATAAAAGTATAGCCTATAATTCAAACTCAAAAAAGCACACATATTGTGTTTATAAGAGTACCATTTTTTTTAATCTTAGACTTCAATGTCATTCTTTTTATAAAGTCACACAAATGTATCACCTAACATTATAAAATTAGGCATACAGCTAGTGAGCCTCATCAAGTCTCATCCCTACCAAAAATTATGGCAGTGTAGCAGCAAAACCCAGAATCATGTGGTTAAAATGAATTTTTTCATTGCCAGTTCATGCATGTGACCACATTTTTTTTTTCAATAAAAGTATAGCCTATAATTCAAACTCAAAAAAGCACACATATTGTGTTTATAAGAGTACCATTTTTTTTAATCTTAGACTTCAATGTCATTCTTTTTATAAAGTCACACAAATGTATCACCTAACATTATAAAATTAGGCATACAGCTAGTGAGCCTCATCAAGTCTCATCCCTACCAAAAATTATGGCAGTGTAGCAGCAAAACCCAGAATCATGTGGTTAAAATGAATTTTTTCATTGCCAGTTCATGCATGTGACAAAACATTATTATACCCTAAAATTATATCTTCAATTTTTGGACTACCAATAATTTTAGCTATATTGTTTATTAATCTATTCGATAATCCAGTAAATATTCAAAAATTTAAATACGGTGTAATTCGAAAAATTATATAATACAATGCATAAATGTTGCTGGGCTTTCTTGTTTGGTCAACAAAAAGAAATTTAGTTTGTCATCATTTTAGTGAATATACTGAAATATTTTTATGTCTAGCTATAGTAATCAAGACTTTATATTTAATATTTATGCACATAAATTCTACATGTGTCAGGATATAATGTTTGACATGATATTTAATTAAAAAATGTGCATCAAAGAGAGTAACAATAACTGAAATAAACATTTTAATGAGTAGTATATACTAAAGACAAATCTGCATTTACAAAACAACTGTATCACAAGCAAGTGATGACGATGCACTACTTTGATAGGGTGGCTCTCTTGGAAGTGATCCATCAGTACATAATGAAATATCATAATGATTATTGTTGACATGACAAAGTTCAAAATGATTGATGTCAACTTGAGTATTTAGTTGGCAGTCAGTGGGGAATGACAGGTCTGGTTTTTGGCTTAAAAACATCTTTGCCCAGTAATAATTGCTATATCCTTTGTCCAGAATGACAAAAACAGGCTTATTAAAGTACATTGACAAAGCAAAAATTTCAACATGAGTTCCCCAAACACAATTATTTTTCATTTTGTTTGTGTGGCTTTTTACAGTTGAAGGAAAACAGTATGGCTTGAAGTAACTGTTATTCATTTCAACAAACTTCACTAGAACTGATCGTACTTGAGTATGATTGGCTTCGGTTCCAAAAAGAATGAAGGATATGCTTCTAAACAAGCAGTTTCCATCACCTTTAATGGAATGTCTTTGTCGGCACTGATTACTTAAATAGTGGTCCAGCACGTTTAATGATTCCTGTATGAATAAATTTCCTTATTTCAGAACACAAATGGAATAATAATAAAAATATTTACTTGTGTAGCTCCAGTGCACTTCCTTTTGGCACATTTTCGCTTCTTCTTCCCAGGGCCACCAAACTTCTTCATGTCTTTGCAATATACACATGATCCACAATCATTTGTCATACATCCCTTACATTTCCTGCAATTTTTTCCTACAATACCAACAAGATCATACAATATGAATTGAAAAACATTTAAATATTATAGTATTACGTTTTATACATCTACTTGGATTATAATTCAATTCCTTCGAATCTTGGCAGATAGATTTTTTTGATATTTCATTCTAAATAGCATAACAGAGAAATTTATAAGACACAATAATCTTCACTAACAATACCACCCTTGCAAGATTACTTTTAAGAAAGTTGTCATTATAACTAACAAATAGCATGCTCCACAAATCATATTAGAGATTTCGAAATTAAAAATCAAAATCTGGTGCTGGAAAGGCCTTGGTTTGGTTCACTTCATCTATGCAAATCTGCAACATGACTCAGGTAATTTAATGTATTTGGAATATCACAAAATATCATCAGCATGTTGTTGCTCTTTTTATTGACCCTCAATATGCATGCACATGTGGGTTAAATTAATTGCAGATATTTTTTATCTGGTTTAACACACTATTAAATATTAATGTATTTGAGAAATATACCTGAAGTTTACAGCTACAGCTAAGTAATTCTTACCTCCTCCCCCAATGTGGTTTCCTGATCAGCTCTGTCTTCACTATCTGACTTCTTTTGTATAAAAATTAATAAATATCATGTAGCTGCAAATGGTTTGCATTTATTATCTTACTTCTGAGCCACTTTCTCCCCCTAGCTTTTGTTGTTTATTCGTAGAGGGCTAACATGAATGCAATTTAAAATAGGAATATGCTTGTTTATAAATAAAGACAGAATAAAGTGCAAGCTGAGATATGCAAATATATAAATAAATAAATAAATAAATAAATAAATAAATAAATAAGCATGTTACTTAGTTGATTGAATAGTTGTGAATCCATACTAAAGTAACATACATTCTTACTTTTGAGTCACTTCCTTTATCAGATCTTCTTCGTTTCCTGCTGGAATACAGAACTCTTTTAACCTAAGTATGGGACAGATAAATCATATATATTGTAATGCAAAAGAGGCTTCATATCACTAACCATTTCTTCACTTATGCCAAACATATTCTTTAGTAAATATTTTAGGCCAAGGGGATACAGAACATTCAATGTGTAAGAATAGAGCTGAACAACATTAACAACAACATCCAAAATAATATAATGATTTCAAAGATGCTAGCTATACTATTGTAATACCTTCATATCATGGACACAAAACTGTGGGATTAAAAATGCTAGAATAGCTTCATATTGATCTGATGTCAAGCAAGATATACAATTGCTTGCACTTCTGAGTGTATCTAAAATCAGCAGACAAGAGTTAATATGAACAAAATACAAAATAGAGCTGCACTTACTTTGACTTTTTGCTGACAAATTGAAATGACCAGAGGAAGTTTTTCTAGAAATTATTTTTAGTTGCGGCAAAATCATTTCGAACTGACAAACTATTTCCTTTGGCTCTATTTTCTGTAAAATATTGACCCAATCCTCTGCATTATTGGTCCCTTTGTTTTTATCTTCAGTAAGTAATGATGTGATATCTCCTACATACATAAATAAAATTGTCATGAATAACTACTAAAACACCACAATATGGAAAACTTGCTATTAGGGACATTTTCAGAAGGCTGTGGAAACAAATGTAAGACATTAGTCTTTGCCTACAACAATTGGGAGAGGAGCACAAGTACCATATACCATTGTTAGTAATTTAAAAATAGATCACTAACAGGTAGAGAATTTTCGCTGAATACTTCAGAATTGCCTCTAGATACTTCGTGATTCTTTCCAGACAAATAAATAGCATTCTATAGAAGATATTATGCCACAATAATGTGAATTATTTAGTAATTACTTTCATTTTTACCATAGAACTGCATGGTGTATGTGGGTCACACTCAAAACCTTCCGTATCTGAACCATGTGAGCCAGATAAATGTGTATAACTCTCAGAAGACTAAGTGAAAAAAAGACAACATCAATTATTCCAGTAGAACATGTAATCTTTTATACCATAGGAGTGCAAGGTGTTTCTGCTACTCTTTCAAAACCATCTACATCTGAAAACTGAGAGTCTGAACTTTCACAAGAAGGAGGCTAAAAATGAAATAAACAATAGGACTCATGGTTCTTTCTCTTGATAATGACATTTTGTCCTGCAAGCTTTTAGAGTCCAAAGAAGAACTCTCAGAAGATAACTGCAAATAAAAATACCATAAAGGTAATAGATAAACCATAACTTAATAAATATAGATAAATGTGTATAACTCTCAGAAGACTAAGTGAAAAAAAGACAACATCAATTATTCCAGTAGAACATGTAATCTTTTATACCATAGGAGTGCAAGGTGTTTCTGCTACTCTTTCAAAACCATCTACATCTGAAAACTGAGAGTCTGAACTTTCACAAGAAGGAGGCTAAAAATGAAATAAACACACTAAATTACATATAACTTTAATAAAATTGCTTCTGTTTGTGTATACCATAGGACTCATGGTTCTTTCTCTTGATAATGACATTTTGTCCTGCAAGCTTTTAGAGTCCAAAGAAGAACTCTCAGAAGATAACTGCAAATAAAAATACCATAAAGGTAATAGATAAACCATAACTTAATAAATTATTATAGGTTACCTCATTTGGGATTATGTATTTCTTAAGATGAACTCCATTCACTCGGGAAATGAACTTAGTGGAATCATTTACATCTTGTAAACGATACAAGCCCCTACCAAGATTTGCTACAATGATATAAGGTCCTACCCATTTATGGTCAAGTTTTCCTCCTTTCCTTTTCTTTCTTAAAAAATCTTTCTTTAGGACATAGCCTCCAACTTGATATACTTCCGGATTTGAATGCTTCCTGTTGTATACCTCCTTTTGCTTTAACTGTGCATTCAATATGTTTGTCTTGGCATGGTTCAATACTTCAGTGGTTTTTGCAAAATGAGAATATATTTGATCTGTATAATTCAGCTTATAAATAGTAAAAGCATGATAACAAATATCTAAAAACTTACCTTGTGACACTCCTCCTACTTCAGAATGTATTGATGCTGTGCCAGACTGTAAATCAATTGGCAAAACTGGCTTTCTGGCAAACATCAATTCAAATGGAGAATATTTTGTGGATTCCTGTTCAGATGTGTTGTATGCAAAAATGCAGGTGTCAAGATAATCCTCCCATGTGTCCTTTTTGTCATTGATAAACTTTACTAGCATATTTTGTAAAGTTTGATTAAAACGTTCTACTAAGCCATTTGCCTAAATAATAATCAATTCTTGTTTTAAGTAGCTATTAGAGAAAATAAAATGAGATACCTGAGGGTGGTAAGGAGTTGTAAGACGATACTCTATTTTAAGTAGCCTCATCAACTGTCGGTTCAACATGTTGTTAAATTCCGTGCCTTGATCTGAGGTTACAACTCGACTTATTCCCATCTTCATAAATAGCTGAAGGAATCCACCATCAAATCATAATATACATACATATTTAATTTTTTAATCTGTACACAACAAACCTTGAACAAAGCAGCTCCTACATTCACAGCATACTTATTAGGCATTGGCACAGCTTCTACAAACTTTGTGAAATAGTCCGTAATGGTAAGAATATAGTTATTTCCCTGATCAGAACTGGGGGATATAGGACCAATGAAGTCAATCCCGATGTGGTACCAAGGTGAAACTACAGGAATTGGGTTGAGCTCAGGAGCGGATATACTTAGTTTTGTCTGGCTTCTCTGACATGCATCACACTTGCTTATCTAAAATAATAAAGTGAAAAAAATACAAAAACAATTAGTTTACATTGTAATTCTACTCTACTGCACTGGTCATGTGGTTAATATAAATTGAAGTAAAGAGTTAGTTTGGTAATGCAAATATTAGCTGTCAATGTATCTATAAATTAAAAATCTATCAACAATGTTTATCTGATGTTCAATGAATACACATTATAATAGAACTTACAAATCCCTTCACATCTTTATTTATTCCTTGCCACATAAACCTGTCACTAATTCTGGCTACGGTCTTCTTGGTGCCTAAATGACCAGAAGTTGGATCTGAATGACACGATTTCACAATTCTGGACCTCTCATCCAGATCAGTTACATAGCGGACCTAACAAAGTTTATATAACCATTTACACGTAATTCATATAGCCAAATGAATTTTTTTAAAAGAGGTAAGTATGTTCTTTAATTACATGGAAGTCTAAACTCAGTTTAATCATATTAATAATAATAATAATAATAATAATAATAATATTATTATTATTATTATTATTATTATTACTATTATTATTATTATTAATAGCTATCATCATCATCATCATCATCATCCTCATTATAATCATCATGGCTATAGAATTTTGTTTTGACTTAAAATCATGGTGGTCCTTAAAAGCACCTTCCTTCACACTTGTCATTATATTTTTCACTCACTCTTGTTCCATCTTTTCTAATAAAGAAAACTTCTCCATTCTTGTTGAGCTTAAGAGATTTGGATTTTCTTCTGATAATTCTTTTCTGGTTATGTGAAGCACCTATTCAAAATAATATATGTTGTAATAGTAGCTATCCCGCAATTGCCACTAGCCATCTAGATTTATTTAAACTCGCCTGCAGGATAAAATCCATTTCTTATATACTCCAGCGCCTCTTTAATGAGCACCACTTCCCTATCACCTCCTGGAGCGGTCGCCTCTTCCGCTGGCAGATTATTATCAGAAGCCATGATTTACCACGGACATGAGGTGCGGAGGATAATTAGTGCGCACTGAGGTTGGGGGAGACTAGAAATGGCAAGGGCGGACCAGTTTTGGCGGCAACATACAGTCCGGCCGGACTGCGGGTAAGGGGGGACCAGATTTTTCGTGACACCCCCCAAAAGGGCCTATTATATTAGCCACACCTCTCTCCGACCTAGTCCTTTCCACCCACGCAGTGAGCTCCATTTTGCTTTCTAGAAAGCCTCCCTTACAGAGCGTGGGCCTTGAGCTGTTGTAGCTGTGATCGAGCTTCCGACGTCGCTGGACAGCATTTAGTGTTGTTCAGACTTCCCATTTAAGTACTCTATTCAGAGCTGGGGTGACTGGTGTTTCGGTGAAGCATGGGCATGTCAGCATGTGTTAGAAGAAGCTGCTGATGATACTGGCTTAACTGTGCAACAAGTAGTAGTAAGTTATGAAGATATGGCTTAGTATAGAATGGCTATATTATTTATTTGTAGAATTGTGTGAAGGAGAAATAGTAGAAGATAAAGCATTCCAGAAATACTGAATCAGTGAAGACTTTTCAAGATACCTTTGACGTCCTGGCAGAATTTTCAACAGGAATAGGCAAAATGAAATGGTTAGATGAATTAACATTTAATAGTACAATCTAAGGTTTTCTTTAATGATTCAGCCATTCTCGGCTGAAATAATGATAATAGCAAATTTTTCTCGTTCAATAGAAAATATTGTTAATTAAAATTTGACCCGATGTTTTGACTTCTTGCCAAGTCCTCTTCAGGGGTCAACAGAGGTCGAACTCTCCATAGTGATATAATACATGATGTAAACAGCAATATTTCTGGAGGGCACGCTTACTGTTTATTATACCTTGGAGGGTGATTTGCACGCAGCATGGACAGCCAGCATCCTGGAAGCTCTAAAGCTATGTCTCTGTTTTCTTTATTCATTTATTTTGTCTTTGCGCAAGAAGGGGCAGGGTGGTATGATCCAGGGCTCCACTAGAGTTTTATATTAAGCTAGATAGCCGCCCTCTCCCTAGGGTTTCCTCCTCAGGATCGAGTTGGTTATCTGTGATAATTCCTCAAACACATGATTTAGCTTGTATGTAATTGGTGAGTGAGCCAGACACTTACAGGGGTTACACAATCAAGATTCCGTGGTGTATTAATGATGATTCAGTCATTCTCGGCTGAAACAATTATAATAATAGGAAATGTTCTCGTTCTAACAGCCAATATTATATTAATTAAAACTGAACCCAGTTAAGTTTTAATTAACATCATATTGGCTGTTAGAACGCGAAAAATAGCTCTTGTTTATTAATTTATTTTTTACTCATTAATATGAAACATGTGACCCCTATTTTCGCCCACGCCACTGATTACATAAGTTGGTAAATCATCTTGATAAAATAAAGAAATAGATCTGCTAAACAGTGAGTGGCGGGTCCAAGCTAATTGGAGCAGACCTAAGGCGAAATGAATGAAGCGAGCGAGACACTCTCAGGGGTAACACAATGGGATGCTTGTTTGTTAATATACATGTTTGGACGTACGTATGTTAACTCGGCATTTGACCCCGTCCCAAACTTCACTAAACAGATTCCTCTGGTTTATCGATCATTACCCGTATCATCCTAGAAATTGAATTGTTTACCACTTTGAATTATTTTGCGGGTACAGTTAGAACTCAAAACCTTTTGGGAGTTCCATTTCTATTCGAGTTAGTGGCGGTGGTAAGTTAATAGCTATTTGTCATAATTATAAGCCCTACGCAACAGCATTGACTTGAAAATTTATTGTCCACTAGACTAACCACAAAGGTAAGCCTTGCACAGGTATGTTCAGTTAAGTGTGAAAGTATTGTGCGTTACAACTACTACTTAGCTAATAAATATCACAAAGAAAACACTTAAATAACGTGACTTGTTTTTGTTGCTTTTTTTTTTTTTTTTTTTTTTTCAATTCAAGCAGTTGCGGGGTGTGGTTACTATGGCTTTGAATCCCCTTTACCTTATATAAGTGTAAATCAATCGTTTAACGATAGTATAGCTTTAGGCTCGCTCGCCATTTGTGCTCAGGCACATCACTAGTTTATAAAAGCATAGCAGACCCAGCAGCACTATATTTTTTTCTTCGTCTTTGAATTATGCCAAGGCCTGTAGCTCATACTAGTTTGCGTGTAGACATACATATATCATGTTGTACTTTGACCCTCACTTTTTTGTGTTAGCTAGTTGTCGACCTATAGCAGGTTTTGACAGGAAAAATGGTCCAACATTACAAATTGTAGTAGTGAGGGTCCCTCTGTAATACTGACTATAAGAAGTGTACCATGTACTGGAAAGTATAGAGTAAACTGACAAGTGTTGTTGTGATCATGTCAGTACATATGACTGTCCACAGGAGATCAGTCATATACAGCAATCATGATTATAAGGAAGAGATCGTAGAATGTATACATATGTGACATGCACAGATCACACTACTTGCATAACTAGCATTGCATCCCAACATGAAGAGGGTAATACTTGTGCACGGTCAACGTCTGATGAGTCAGGTCGTAAAGGCTGGCCTCTCGGTTGTTGTCTGAGACTTCCACTAATAGTAATATAGACAGAGATTGTTTATTGGAATTGGTTCCCTGCATTGGGCTCCCACTAAGTAGCATCGTGTGAGCGAAGCAAGGCCCTCATTAACAAGTCTCAATTGAGATTTTGGTATATATATATATATGGCAGCGTTCCACACATGTCCATGGTCAATGCATTCCACCCACAGAAGCTACTTAAAAACATGAACATTGGCACAGGCACAAGAAATTCGGGAGAAAAGACTTAGTTAATAATCAGGAAAAATTAATGGCAAAGAGCTACGGTGACAGGAGAGGAGAGAAGTTCACAGTGAGGTCTTACAAGCTTAACAGAGTTCATTTTCTATTCTATTGGCGGTGGTAGTGGTAAGTTATCTTGGCTATATGCCTTACGTAACAGATTGGCTCTTACTTGAAAATCCATTGTCCAATAGTCGAGAATCTAAAATGCTTTATCAACTAGAGCTCTGGTACAATAGAGCATTTTCAAGGTTTTGGAAACACGGCTTAGCTTATACATAATCCATTGGTCTACCAATCCTTACTGTGTTATCCTAGGAAATTTATTTGATTACCCCTTGAAAATTTTTTGTCCAATAGTCAAATCATGAATAGAATACGATATTAATCTTGTGTTGGTATTTCCAGTGAACTTGTGTGTGTGTGTGTGTGTGTGTAGTATATTACATTGTTTGATATGTACGATACTGACGTATGTGTAAATGAGGAGTTTGAAATGATGCAACGAGTAATAAAATGCGTTAGTGATAGTTATATAATGTGCTTGTACAAATACGGAAGTATATTGTGCATGCTAGCTAAATGTGGAATGATGGTGAAATGATAACTAGCTAAATATTGACAAGTGGAATGTTCAGCTTTGGCTTTGGTCTTCAACACAACACAATATGTTTACAGAGACCATTGGCTATGCTGTTGCAATTGAAAAATTATTAATTTGAGGTGTGTCTGGAATACTTCACACACACATACAGACACACAGAGCCACTGCATACACAGACTCACATACAATACCAACAGGTTAACGTATATTGGAGCATGGTGTACAATTATTTGTATCATTTATTTATTTATTTACTTTAATTATTTATGTTTTACTTTTATAGGAGTTCCTCAAGTTTACAGTAAGGGCTTGGGAGGGATGGAACTTAATCAGAGAGCTGAAAGGTATAAGTCAACCATTTATATATCATATAGTAGATATGTATTGTTTTTATAATAGTGTTACAGTAGCTTCCGTGAACTTTCTTTTAAATGTGGAAGGACTGTTAATGGGTGTAGTCAGTCATTTATTCACTGTATGCGCTAGAGGGTCCTAGTGAGTCGTCCTGTCTGTTTGTGTGTCTGTATATCTGTAATACTATAACTTTAGAGATGACTGACAATTAATGGTTGATTAGGTAACTTACTCAGAACAAAGATTTAAGATCTTTTATTGTGCTACTTTTAAATTTGGGCTGATTTTTTAGAAAACACAAACCATGTGTACTAGCTTTAGTGAGTAACGCCCCCCCTTTTGTCACGTTGTAATCACATGAGCTAATTAATTTCTTAATTTCTTGCATATGCAGTAGATTTGCTTTATGTGCTGAAAGTTAACCGAGTGCTTGAATTCTTGTTTAAAGGGACTGCTGGAGTGCTGGCTATATATGCTACATGCAAGTCACCAAGAATGTTACCAGTTATATTATATATAGTCGCCACCAAAGTTTCTAGATCCTTGTGGTGGCATGAAGTTGAAACATTATGATAAGAATTCAGATTCATTGTGGTTTCAATAATTAATACACAGCACACTGTTTCATTGAATGTCTTTCAAAAGTCTTTAGATACTTAGTCAACTTATCTGACTGGAGTACGTACCAAATTCGTCTTTTTTTATTTTTATTTTTATTTTTTATGTAATGACTGAAGCTATGCTAATACAAATTCATAATGTGGTTCTGTCGTGTGTGAGTGTGTTTGGTTAGGACTAACTATGTAGGATGCGTTTTAGGATCTATATTCCAAATAATGCACATCTTATAGTACAGCTATGCCACGTACTCCACATGATGTAGTGATCATAGAGAGAAGTAGTTCTGAATCAGTACTATAAACTTCGTAGTGGTCAATAACAGACGCAGTATATATTTTGATAAAATCATAAGTATCGGTCGTATTTGCTGCATTTCGTACAGGCCGCCATTGAAACCACACACACACACACACCACACGTGCACATCTGCACACACACACCACACGTGCACATCTGCACACACACACATCACACACACATCATCACACACACATCACACACACATAATCACACACACACTACACGCGCACATCATACACACATCACACATATCATGCACACATCACACACACACACTATTCTTCCTTCCTGCGACAAAATTTCCACCAAAAGAAGCCCTGGAGTTTGAACCTTCATTTAAGTGGCGCAACTCTTCACAAAAGTAGATAAATCCCGGAAATATGTGGACTCTCTCGAAGTCTGTAGACGACCATTACCTGTTATGGTTTTACTTTCAAATTGCATTGCTTTATTATTGACCACTAACCTAGTTTGTTTGTTTTTGTACAAAAGAATTGGTATCAATTCAGAACTAATCATAACCATATTTGCTATTTTGTGGTATTATCACATTATTATAATTTATAATATGAAAAAAATCATTGTAATCATGTGGACTAATATGCTCTTGACCTTGATCATCCAAAAAGCTTCCTGGCAGTGTTTAGTACCCACCACAAGCACAGTGTAGCCACTCCTTCCTAGCAAAAGACAAACAAACAAACAAATAATAGCAAGTATTACATAACTCGGTATTACTATTTGGGTGTTTTTGTGAATGTCTGTACGCTATGCCAGTTGATAAATTTAATTTTCCATGATGTCCGAAGACAGTGTTGGTTGATAATAGAACCGGAATGTAAGAGTTGGTGACTTGCTCTATATAACACTTTTTTTTTTTTTTGGTTTGTTGCTGTTACTGTTTATTTGTTGTGTGTGTAGTGTACTTTGTCATTACTTCAAGTTTATATTGTTGCATGTGTGCTAAAAGTTTTTTCACTTTGACAAAAGATCAGCTTACTTCTGATTAATGAATTGTTTGTTTGTTTTTGTTTTTTTTCATGTTTGTTTGTTCTTTTTTTTTTTTTTCTTTTTTTTTCTTTTTTTTTTTCTTCCCCTTTGTCTTTCGCTCTTCTATTTTCTGTTTAAAAGTATTGCATCAAATGATAATTAGTAGTATTTAAATTGCTTTAATCTCCTATTGTTTTTGCTAATTTTTGTGCTCTCATCTTTTGCTTATCTCGTGGTGATTAGACCTGTATGATTTGTCAGAATTGAAGTTGTGTGTGGCGGAATGATTGTGATAGTTGAGTTTCTTTGTTCGTCGATTGGCAGTTTACAAAGTTATCTCATGTTATTCGCCCAATATACTTTATGCAAGTGTAATTTACACAGAAAAACATTTTTAATTTTTAATGTGTTGTTGTTTACCAGTTCATTTCTTTTAATGGGTATTGTTTACAGCCAATTTTTTGTAATTTTTTTATTATCCTCAGAAACCGATTGGCTCATTATGGGCAGAAGGTGAGAAGTGGAGCTTTGATGAGGACTGCAGCTATGACAGAAGCCAGAGTAGCTCAGGATGGTGACAGACAGCACATGAAGCGTGGCCCTGGATCTAGTGGATTCATCAAACTCTTCATAACATTTTTAGACTTTTTTTTATTATTATTAATTTTTTTTAACCACATATAAGCTAGCTCAGAAATTTATATAATAATCAGTATTACTGTCAAAGAATTCTATATATCACGTCATTTAAGAAAACATTTGGAATACATTCAGTATATTTAGTATCTATACACTGCATGCTGTGGTAAGACATTGTCAAGAATACATTGGGTATACTCCAGCAACATATCTAGTACACATAGTATGGTGTGCACCTGGTGTAAGGTAATGCACAGTACTCCAGTAATGCAGTCTTACGAAAGATACCTATCACTGGTGACGTAAGTAAGATAGAGTCACTGGAGTATGCCACGTGTATAACAAAAGTATGACTTTATGCACTGGTGTATATCCAATTGCATGGTGTTGCTCATTACCTAGAGTTCACGGTTAAATGTTCCACTGTAAATGCATTTATGAAATAGTTTGGTGTGTAATATCGGGTATAGTTAACCTGTTACAGTTATAATAATATACATTAGTTTGTATACTAAGTGGCCAAAAACAGTATTTGTAACATCGGTGAACTATGTACGAGCAATCATCCCATACACCATTTGAGGACTACCATGCAGCAGTTAGCAGCACCAAGTGAGCATGTGAAACCTCTGATAGTGAACTCTCTAAAGTAAATTACCTCTGTTCAGTGAACTTCCCTTAGCCCTCTACCCATTCCTATAGAAAAAGTATGGCGTATCTCCCCCTCCTTAAAACAAACACCAATTTTCTGTATTAATATAACTAATGCAATGCATGATATTTGGAGGCAAATTATAAACAAACTCCGAAGGCAAACAAAATGATTTGATTGTGAATTGCGAACCTGGTCCCAAATTGTTCTCAGTTCAGCGGTTCTAATGTATCAATTTTTGCACATGTCAGAGAGTTCTCGTGATTTCATCTAATAACCCCAACATCAGTTGGGCAATCACCTCCTACAATACCCATAAACTGTGCCATGCTGAGACCATGCATCACACACACAGATCTTTGCCCCCACTAATTATTGACCTTTACGAATAATAATGTTTGTGTTATTTCTACAACATCATTCAATATCAGCCAAATATAGATGACAACAATCTTTTACATTTACACCATGGTCATTGCTTGTTTACAAAAATAATGTTGGTATTAGTCCTGCATGAAGAACCCCAAATCAGATATCCAGAATTTCCCACTCAACAGCACACACATCCTGCAGTGATCCCACACGTAACCGGTTGCCGCTGTACTGGAGTGATCCCAGATGCTGCCACTTTTCTGGTGCGACCTATCAATAATTAGACAAGTCTCAACTGACGGTAGTGTTTTCTCTAAAAAAAATAAATAATAATAAATACAATGTAAAAAAACAACAAAAAACAAAACAAAACAAAAAAAACAAAAAAACAAACAACACAAAAACAATAATAAAAAAAACATTTAATCCTTTCACTGCCGTAGATGCCATATGGTGTTCTGAATTTTGTCAGCGGTTCTCCGTATTAAAAAAATTGATTATCCAATACAACATTCCCATTTCTTGTTATTATGTTGCTCTGACGTAGTACTTCCTGCAATTAAAAAAATTGAAATGATAGCACAGGTGTTTAGTTGTTGTTTTTTACCATTAAAAGAGTTGTCTGTCTGCCCGAAATATTTTATAGTACAAGGTTGATAAGCCCAGAATCCATCAAATAGAAGACGAATACGCCGTGTACTCTGTCTGAACTCCATAGCAGCTCTGAGGTCATCAATAATTGAGTTTCAGTTAGTACCGTTGGTAACGGTAAGTCTAAAGTTTTAGCTATTCTTTGTGTGGACTAATAGACTTTTTTTCATCATAGTAAACAGTCTGACTTGCTTTTAAAATATTTCTCTTGCTGAATGTCTGTGCAGCAAAAAACAAACAAAAAAAACAAACAACATTATTACATTTTCATGTTACCAAAATGGCCATCATAAACTCGGCAGTGAAAGGGTTAACAACAAACATGGAACTCCCCCCACCCACACACAAAATGGAAACAAACAAACAAAAAAATATCCTCTCTCCAGCCCAATTATTTTCATTCATAGGTATGTTAGTGGGTGTGGTCTGTCATTGGAAAGTTGGGAACTATATTAAGGAGGGAGGGGGAGTGTGGGTGGAGAGTGTGTGCCACATTTACATATAACGAAAGTCAATTCAAAATTTGCACTTGTCTGACTTTATTTGCTGTCTATAATTTACCCTTTCAACAACACACCAGAGTTGGGGTAAAATACTCAAAATCATTTAATTGCAATTGAAAATAATGCTCTCTTCAAATACAATTTGCAAATACAAATACTTGACTTCAGAATTGTATTTAATTAGCATCACAAATACTTTGAAAATACGAGTGTCATGTGTACGTCACATACGTTATCTGCTGTCACACACACATATATACATACACATACACACACATGTACATACACATGCGTGCGCACACACAGTGACCTCCAATGAAATATCCAAATGGTATTTCCACTTTCCTTTTCCCCAGGAATTTTTGAGGGACTTGCCCATATTTTCTCTCGCCTCTTTTCATTTCTGTTATATATTAGCAATGCACGTATTTCAAACTTTAATTTTGCTAGTATTTCAATACATTGCAAATACATAAAACCCAGATTCACTCAAATACAATTACATTGAAATTACTAGAAAAAATATATATTTAATTGCAATTAAATATAATTACAATGTATTTGACCGAACTCTGCCACATACCACTCGCCTCTCCCTGGCCAGTGCTAGTGAGTGTGGTGAAGGAGATGAGAGGAACATATCAAAACCAGTTAATAAGAATCTGATACCAGGTACTCTCAACTAATAATAATAATAATAATAATAATAATAATAGTACGGCACGTAAGTTTCCCATTCAAAAATGTATAGGAAAAATCACTGTTCAATTGAAATTGCACAGGTAAAGTGAAATAGCGCTTAAATAATTGAAATACCTCGATAACTAAGTGGAAACTAAGTGAAATACCACGGTAGCTAAGTGAAATAGTATGGGTAAGTGCGCACGCGTGGAGCATTAACCTTGGAAACATACAGTTCGAGTAGTTTCTAGTTGGAGACAATGTCATTCTTTACCACAGAAACTCTACCCATATCAGACGGAATGTTTAAACAGATTAGGAGGAGCCATATGTTGAAAACGAAGTTCCAGAGGAAACTAATCTTGAAATTGAGTGAACGATACAGTGTAGCTACAATTGCAAATGACTTTTTAAAAAGCTGGCCTACTATTAATGAGTGATAGCATGGGTAACCAGTGCCATTAGGGATCAATAGCACTCGTAAAGCTATTGAAATAGCACTACTCGTGCTATTAATCCCGAATATCACGGTTACCCGTGCTATTACTCATACTAATTATAATATCATAGCAATAAAAACAATAATAATAGTAAAAATAACAATAATAATAGCAATAATAATAATAAGTAGCAAGTACTCTGCCAAACTAGGAGCGCTGTAGCATAAGGTACTTTAATCTCATAATTTTCAACCACTTAATGGATTCCCTTCTGCTCCTTTGTCTGTACCTTGTGGGCTTCCAAGACCAAGCAAGCCCACATTCACATGAAAGTGAGAGAGAGAAGAACAGAAAGAAAGAAAAAGATGGAAGATAAAGAAACTGTATATGTATATTCTTTGTTATAACTATACCATTTAGATGTTGTTGTGTGCGCATGTCAAGTGCCGATCACGTGTTGTCGTTTTTGTGCTGAGTCATTGTGTTGTGGGTGGAGTCTCGTACTTAGTATAAAACCACCCACCATCATTCCTGTAATTTAGTCTGAATTTATCAAGCTTTTAGTTAAGACTTAAGACTTGCGCCTCAGCATTCAGATTCTGGTGGCAGCGATCTATAAGCTGTCCATCTTGTGTGTGCGCTGACGACAGTTCTTCGGAGCCAAGGGCCCACATACCTCTTCCTAGTTCTCAGTGTCTCTGTACTTCAATCCATGATTGTGGACTTTGCCTTCCCTGTTCAATTCTCACTTTCTCTTAGGTACACATGTCGTTTCCTTACTTGCCTCCTGAATAATACTTTAGCCATTCAATTAGTGGCGCCATTTTACCATCCTGGCCCAGCTAATGAATTTTTCATGAATACACACACTACTGTCATTGTCAAGCATATTATTATATAGATAATGATGACAATAAATAACAATAATAATAATACCATAGTCTACCATGTCTACCGATAAGAGCTTAACCCTTTTACCGTCGGATTTATTTAGACATTTTGAAAAAAATTATATAAAATCAGGACTATAAAATGGTCCATAGCAACCATAGAAAAAAATTGTCTCTATAAAATATACATTACAGAAAAAATGTTTATGTTGCCTGGCAGCCAATGTGTGGTAATTACCACTTGAAACCATAACATGAATATAATTATCTTGTAAACCACGACAATGAATAACGTTATTTTGAACTCCAGACTGGTTTTCAAGCCAGTCCATCGATTATTTTACTGTACAGCTATTTCATGGGACAAAACTAATCAACTAAGGTTTCATATTTATCCTGGGCTCAATTTCATGAATATTATTTAGATAATTCCAGTATAAAAAAATGTATTAGACCTATCTTTCTAATCATTATTCTTCACACAGGTTATTATTTCTATAATAGACCAATAATCAGTAATGTTGATGTGAATTTGAGATGATATGTGTTTATAAAATATAGAGCATGAATTACCATGAAGTACAAAAAATGAATAACTGAAAATTGTGCATAAACTATCAAATATTGTGCATGAGTCATTACAAAATATATATTTCAAAAATATGGGCAGTTAGTTTCGTGAAGTGAAGTCTACAAGGGTGTGATACTTTTGAAACAGTTTCTTTCAGATGATACACATAAATGCACTTTGCAGTACTCACATTGAACACGAGACTCATGGCGATTCCCAACAACAGTAAGCTTATTTGTTCTTATGATAGCTGAACATACAGCACAATTCCCCTTTCTATCTGCATGCTTAGGCCAGTGACCTAAATTTACATTCAGTCTATCTAGCTGAAGATGCTCAACAGATTGTGGACGACCAGCACTACGACATCTTGTAGAGCAGCTACCAATGAGCTGTTTTGCTAGCTCAAGTAGTACTGCTACTACTCCTGCCTGAATTGATTGTTCTTCCACGCCCCTTTCTACTACTAAGCCTTGTACTAACACACCTCCTTCCCCTTATTCCTCTTCCTCCCCTGCTAGGCCTTGCTCTTACTGTTACTCGCCCACCCCTCCTCATACATGCCACCTACTTCCACTAACACACTGTTGAGAAATGTCTGATTCTGCTCCAGACCCTTGAGAAGTGACATCCATAGTTGATGAAGGACTGAAGTCTTCCATGGATGATGGAAGATGGAAACTCCCTTGACTTGCTTGAGCATCCATGTCAATTGACTCCGTCTGTAAAGTTACAATAGATTCCTGTTCAATGTATTCTTGTGCATTCTCTCTCTCTCTCTCTCCCTATATATATTTTTTATTGATTATTATATTGACTTGCAACCAGCTATTTTGCATGTTACTTACTATAACACCTAAAAAGTATAGTTTGACTGTATTTTATATAGCTACTACATTAATTTTACTACTCTACATTTACCTGAAACATCCAAGTTGACTCCAGTAGTACTACTAGGCTGAACTTCCACTCCACTACTCAGAGTTGCTAGCTCAACTGTGTCCAAATGCTGCTGCCCAGCACAAGTAAATATTCCTTCACCCTCCTCGTCGCTAGTTTCATTCTCAGAAAGACCAAAATCGTCGTCGAATAAGCGCTGAATAACTTCGTCGGCATCCATTCTATCTCCTGCGGTCAACGCGTGCGGTCAATTTCAAAATTCAAATTTACTTTCCCGTTTTCCCCTAGTTACCGACAACACAAAATTCACCTATTTAGAGCGTTGTTAAAGCTTTTCATTCTGCGTACTTTGAGACCAAATTTAGGATCGGATCGCGAGCGGTTGAATTTTTATTGGTAAAAGCGCCATATGGCGCTATTGCCGGTGAAAGGGTTAACCATTCACTTACAAAAATTGGCCGAGTGGGCACTCACCCATTTTTTGTACATGCGAGAAATTGCACACACACAAAATTTACATACACAGCATTATTGAAAACTTGCACTACTTACTCGACTTTAACAAAACTAACATAAGACATCAGATTCAATAGTCTTTAAGGCTTTCTGGACATACACCATTGATATTCTAGTCAGAAAAGTCAGCCTTCACTACCGTCAATTTGCTTGAAATGGCACAGCAGAGGAACGACTTCTATTGCTGGCCACATAATTGACAAGGAATACTTGTTCGTGTATGCAATTTAAAACCTGGGAGTTAATATTTATCAGAGAAATGGACAGAGTGGGCGCTGTCGTGATAGTGGGTGCCTACCCGTAGAATACAATAATAATAATAATAACCATAATAATGGGCAAGCACGTGAAGCAAGTGAATTCAGCTGCCTTTAATTCTTGCGCGAGCGTCTTAAGAATCCTAATGAATTAATGTTTGTGTCTATAAAAGCTGGCTATCCTTGGGGTAGATGTGAGGACTTGAAATTTAGTTTACTAAAAATTAAATTTTTGAGAATGCTTTTTTTTTTTAAGCTCGTGTTCAAAGTACCTAAAGCACTGAGGATGATGAGTCTCACACACACAAAGTCCTTCAAGCAATATGCTGCATGAAAAAAGTGTCAAATGTTCTAGTAAGATTAATGACTTTACAAGTCAGAGGGTAAGGGGAAGCGAGATTCAGCTAAGGGGAGCCCTGCTTGCGGCGTGCATACGTGTGAGTCTGTATGTGTGTGCGTTGTTTTCCATACATACCTCAAATTTGTATTGTTTCAATTGCAACAGCATAGCCAATGCTCTCTGTAAATATATTGTGTTGTGTTGAAGACAAAAACCCAAGCTGAACATTCCACTAGTTATCATATCACCATCACTCCACATTAGCTAGCATGCACAATTCTTCCTTCATTATACATGCGTATTCACATACCACCTTCTGTTGCTCATTGCATCATTTCTAACTTCTCATTGTTGCACATACGTCAGTATCCATACTTATCAAACCACAGCTAAAATAGCATAACTAGTCCCTAGCTACATAGTTAGAGGGAGTCCAATGCAGGAAACCAATTCCAATAAACAATCGCTGTCTAATCACTATGAGTGAAAGTCTCAGATAACAACCAAGAGGCCAGCCTTTACACCTGACTCATCAGACGTTGAACGTGCATGAGCATTTCCCTCTTCATGTTGGGATGCAATGCTAGTTATGCAAGTAGTGTGATCTGTGCATGTCACATATGTATACATTCTACGATCTCTTCCTTACAATCAAGATTGCTGTATTATGACTGATCTCCTGTGGACAGTCATATATACTGACATGATCACAACAACACTTGTCAGTTTACTCTATACTTTCCAGTACATGGTACACTTCTTATAGTCAGTATTACAAAGGGACCCTCGCTGGCTCAGTGCTATCTCCGTAACAACGATGGTGCGTGTTCATGAATAATTCATGAGCTTAAATAGTTTGGTAAAGAAGCAAAAGTTTTGCAAAACCAAGTCCACAATCATAATAGAAGGACAGAAAGACTCAGAAGCAGGAGAGAGAGACTAAGGAGAAGGGACTCCATGCCTAACTGAAGAGAGGAAACGAGGGGATAAGAAAAGCCGAGATAGTTCATGAAAAAGGAGAGCAGGAGAGAGAAACTGATGTAACCTTAACCAAGTGGTAGAGGATGATAATGAATAAAAAATAAATTATGCTACCTGCATTTACTCTGCAATACATCAAGCGCCAATGTGTGGTGGGGTACTTGCTAGTAATTGTTAATGTTGGACCAAATTTTCCCGTCAAAACCTGCTATTAATATTAGGTCGTTTTCACAGTATGAAATGGTATAACCGTGGTATAAAATAGTTAGACCATGACAATTCGGGATAAATGCCCTTTCCGGGATGGAGCGATAATTTTTTAAACCAATGGTTTAACTATTATTTACTTACTATGTATGAGGAATTATCGCTGATAAAAAAAAACCTGATCCTGAGGAGGAAGCCCTAGGGAGAGGTTGGTTATCTAGCAATAATTCCGAAAGCTGCTGTGGTTCAACTACTTTACATCACAGTTATTGCAAACAGCTTAAAAGTACCTTAGATTGCATTATTAAATATCAATTAATCTAACCATTTGATTTTGTCTATTCCTGTTGAAAATTCTTCCAGGACGTCAAAGGTATCTTGAAAAGTATTTACTGATTCAGTATTTCTGGAATGCTCTATCTTCTATTATTTCTCCTTCAATTCTAGACCAAATACATAACATAGCCATTCTATACTAATCCATATCTTCATAACTTACTAATTCTTGTTGCATAGTTAAGCCAGTATCATCAGCAGCTTCTTCCAACACATGCTGACATGCCTACGCTTCTGAAACACCAGTCACCCCAGCTCCAAATAGAGCATTTAAAAGGGAAGTCCGAGCAACACTAAATGCTTTCCCTAACCTGTCCAGCGACGTCGGAAGCTCGATCGCAGCTTTAACAGCCCAAGACCCACGCTCTGTAACGCTTACTTCCCAGAAAGCAAAATGGAGCTCACTGCGTGGGTGGAAAGGACTAGGTCGGAGGTGTGGCTAGGCACTTTTTGGGGGGAGGTGACGACCAGTCTACGCGCATGGGCCAGGAAAGATTCCAGTTTCACCCGATAGTTCCCATCCAAGGCTTCCAGGAATCTTCGATACGTTCTATCCCAAAACATTCCTGAACCGGGTGAAAGACGAGTCAAGTGTACATACATGTAGTCTCGCGTAGACAGACCCTTTACCAACCGTAACCGCTACTCGTAGCGGTTACGGTTGGTAAAAGGTCTGGCCGGTTGGCAACCTTTACGGTTGGTAAAGGGTCTGGCTACGCGAGACTAAGTCAAGTGCTGGTTCTGACGAAATTCGAAAGCGGCTAAGTATAGGTTACATCACGAGGTGGAGGTCGGTATGGGATTTACACAACCGAGGGCCGAAGGCCCGAGGATAGTGTAAATCCCGTACCGACCGCGCACCGAGCGGTGCAACCGACTTGTACCATGGCTCTAGGCTATAAGAAACGCATAACAACCTTTTTTTCTGTAGCCTCATTGGTCGCCGCTTCGCTTAGCTACAGATCGTAATTCTAGGCCACGGGCAAAAAATATTCACCTCCTAGGCGGTGTATAAGTGATTTATTCACCCCGAATTGAGAAATCTGATTGGACGGTTTGAACGAACCATGGTATAAGTATAGGTTACATCACGAGGTGGAGGTCGGTATGGGATTTACACAACCGAGGGCCGAAGGCCCGAGGATAGTGTAAATCCCGTACCGACCGCGCACCGAGCGGTGCAACCGACTTGTACCATGGCTCTAGGCTATAAGAAACGCATAACAACCTTTTTTTCTGTAGCCTCATTGGTCGCCGCTTCGCTTAGCTACAGATCGTAATTCTAGGCCACGGGCAAAAAATATTCACCTCCTAGGCGGTGTATAAGTGATTTATTCACCCCGAATTGAGAAATCTGATTGGACGGTTTGAACGAACCATGGTATAAGTATAGGTTACATCACGAGGTGGAGGTCGGTATGGGATTTACACAACCGAGGGCCGAAGGCCCGAGGATAGTGTAAATCCCGTACCGACCGCGCACCGAGCGGTGCAACCGACTTGTACCATGGCTCTAGGCTATAAGAAACGCATAACAACCTTTTTTTCTGTAGCCTCATTGGTCGCCGCTTCGCTTAGCTACAGATCGTAATTCTAGGCCACGGGCAAAAAATATTCACCTCCTAGGCGGTGTATAAGTGATTTATTCACCCCGAATTGAGAAATCTGATTGGACGGTTTGAACAAACCATGGTATAAGGACAGGAATCATTGCCACGTACGGAATAGTTGCCAGTCAGGAATCATTGCCACGAACTTTAAACCTATAACCTTTGACCTTGCAAGAAATTGAATTTTGATGTGCGTAGTTTTTAGCATTAAAGGTAATAGCTAAAGAACAATTACTTCTGTAAAATCTCTCTAAAGTAAAACAATGACATACCTAGCTATTTAATTAATTTTTTTCTGATTTAGTCAACCATATCTATGGCATCCAGCCAGTAGCTTAACCTATTCACATTTTCAAGCTGTGATAAATAAAGATGTTTTTTTTTGTCTTTTGTTGTTGTTGTTTTATCGATATATTATTAGCTGAACAAGCTAGCTAATCATTATCTAATTGAGATTGATTTGTCAGTGTAGCTAGTCACTAATATTTTCAATTTGCTACTCTATTCACAGTTGCCTTGATACTAACATTATTATTTACTCCACCTTTTATACAATTTTGTAAGAAAAACTTACTTGTAACTACTTTTTGTTAAAATGTAGTAGCTAGAAAATCATTTTAATTTGTATTAGGTGTTGCTAAATACAATAACTCTGTTTTATCAAATACATCAAAGCTTTTATTAGTGATAAATTGATTTGGCCATAATGCCAATATTTTTTCATGACATAAGAAATCAAGTTGATAAATAAAATACATATTGCTTCATTCTACAACTATAGCAATGTTCAGGCCGCCTTTGGGGTCTGAACAGGGATCCGAGATCACCTCCTGAACATAGCCAACTTACCTGTCACAATGAACATAGCCACCTTACCTGTCACAATGAACATAGCCACCTTACCTGTCACAAATGATATTCATAGCCGGTACTTCACCCAATGCATTATCACTTGTCGTCATCCCATTTAAGTTGTATTATCGCAATGTTCTTGGTTGTTGAGATTACCTAAACCTATACTGTTGTTAAGGATAGGAGTGCGGGCTTTTGGGGCTAGTTAAGTAGTAAACCTCTCGGTTACGCGAAAGCTAGCATTCTCATCCGCTATTAGGCTCTCAGCACACCTGGTCCTTCGGGCGTGACTGTCACTCTCAGCCACACACTCTTGACTCCACCTACCAATCAGCTCAGGGTCTTACACTCCCTGAACATTGGTCCTTCGAGCCGGATCCATTTTCGGTGAGAAGGGCCAGCGACTGGCTCTACATCTATTGTGTGTATATCGAAGGCACACTCGACGCGCTTGCTCCACTCACTGAAACTACTTTCAGTGAGCTGCCTAGAGCGGGGTCAAGAAGTCAGCGAGTCTACCTCCAGACTTCACTCATCAGCGAAGACTGATCTCTCAGCAGGCGTTTACCTGTTCGTGAGAAACGGCATTAGCAAAACTACGGACTAACTACCCCGCAGATTCCATCTGCTCCCGGGAAAAGTCTACAGTTCAATTGTTTGCTCTGACCTCCGAGGACAAACAACCCATTAACACCTCTCGAAGTGTTAAACGCTATTGGACACCTCAACGTTTAGCTCATAATCGACTTCGGCAATTCTCTTCTAAGTACTCCATTCACGATGGAATCACTCCCAGACTTTTGAGAAGTCAAGAGTTTGGACGTCGCCAAGGACAAACGCTCATCACGCCGAGGTCAGATTACCAAGGCCAAGCTTAAGCTCGCCGAGCTGAAAGCAAAGGGACTGGAAAATGTACCACTTACCACCGTGGACAACCTCATCACTAAACTCAAGAAACACATGAGTCTCCACGAGGCTATACAGAGGCGCTTTCAAGAGCTACTGGAAGAAGGAGGTGCAGCTCCAGCCACCATCCGGGAAGAAGAAGAGTCCGCCCCAGACGTAGTAGAAGAGCATCAGGAACTCCTACGCCTGCTCGAGGAGTTCAGAGGCTGTATCAACTACTACATCAGGTTCAAGCAACTACAGACCGAGTATTCCATGTTCACTGAAACCGTGAGCACGGAGTCACCCGAGTTCGAAAGTGAAAGCCTTACCATACGAGAATCCTTCAAGGACCTGATGAACCAGATTCTCACCGTCTCCATTGAGGAAATCACACCTCTTCATACGGAGGTCTCACACGCTGCCAGAAGAAACTCATGGAACAACTCACCACCTTCAGGAAAGATCGTCACCGAAGTAAAGTCGCGGAAGCCGAATCAACGCCCACTCCTACGCCTGCTGTCATCCCATCGCACTCAAGCGGCCCCAAGATCAAGATGGAGCTGCCAGATTTCAATGGCGAGCCCACTGAGTGGAGGCACTTCCACCGGCTGTTCACCTCAGCTATGGACAGTCGGGGAAGGGACTTTACACAACATGAGAAGGTCTGCATCCTACTCAAGTCGATGAAGATCCCCGATGCCCAACGAATCCTAGTACGTCAAACCTTGGAGCGCGGACCCGTGGACTTCACTGAAGAAAGCTTCATCAAACTTCGTGAACGTTTCCTCAATCCCTTTAAGGCTATGCAGGAATGCGGATGTGATACTCTGTCACATTACCTGACTGCACTTGCCTGTGAGGACTTTACACCTCGCATGCGTGACGAATGGACCAAGCATATCTCCACCCTCGCCAGGGTCCCTAATCTGGAGGACTTATTCGCCTACACTCAACCTCTGGAGCACGCCCTCTCCAGCTTCAGTCTATCGCCCAAATCAACTCCTCGCTGGACTACTGCTACGTCACCAGCTACTCGACTTACGTCATCGACCACAACTTCCACCGGTCGGAACTGCCCACTCTGCAATGAAGTCCACCGACTAAATGGATGCCCAGTCTATCTCGGCTATGATGTCAACCGCCGGAAGAAGTTCGTGAAGTCGAAGAAGGCTTGTAGCAACTGCCTAAGTATGACCCACCAACAACAAGACTGTACGTCTTCTTACAACTGCAAGAAGTGCAGTGGCAGGCACCACACCTCCCTTCACGTCGAGGACACGCCCACTACTTCGCAACCACCGGCTCGTTCCCTCATCTCAACGCAACAGCCGACTAAAACCAAGGTGTCAAAGGAAGCTCCTCCAGCACTTGCGTTTCTCCACACAGCACTCGTGAAAGCGGTCAATGGAGATCGTGACTGCTCGGCGAGAGTTGCCTTCGATACTGGCTCCTCTTCGTCTCTGATAACTGAAACCTTAGCCAGCCAGCTGAGGTTGAAAAGGCACCATCAATGCCTCAATCTCTCTGGTGCATATGGCGAAGGTATCAGTAGACATTTCGCCTCCTTGACACTCTGTTCTCTCCACGACCCGGAACACACCATCAATCTGAAGCTCTCCATCATTCCACGATTGCCTCACGCCTTTCCACCCAACCGGAAGGAAGAGATCGCCGCTGTACCGCATCTAAAGGACTTAGCTCTGGCGGATCCGAACTTCGGTGGACCGCTGGACATACTAATCGGAAGCCTCGATTATGGTCGTTGCATCCAGGGATCCCTTCGATACCATCTAGCATCCAACATTGCTGCATTGCCAACTCTCTTCGGGTGGTCGGTGGCTGGACCTATGGACTACACTCCTCCAACTTCCGCCACTATGAAGATTGGCGCGCCAGATGAATCGCTCACTCAGGACCTTGAACGTCTTTGGGAATTGGAAAAGACTCCGGAAGTCACCAATCTCACACCCATGGACAACGACTGCATCTCACACTTCCAGGATACTCACTCGGTCAAACCAGATGGAAGATACGTGGTATGTCTCCCTCGGATCGCCACTCCTCCTGAGATCGGGACATCCAGGACGCTCGCAGTGCAAAGGTTCATCAGCAATGAACGTTCACTCCAACGAAAAGGGAAACTGGAGGAATTTCAATCTGCCCTCCAGGAGTACCTGACTCTCGGTCAAGCCGAAATCATCCCTGCCGATGAACTCCCTCAAGATCACTACTATCTGCCAGTTCATGGCGTCTTTAAGAGTGCCTCCACAACGACAAAGGTCAGACCCGTCTTCGACGCGTCTGCATGATCGTCGTCTGGAGCATCTCTGAACGACGCCCTCGAACGTGGCCCTAGTCTATATCCTCTACTCACCGACATCCTGCTGAGATTCCGGAAGTACAACATCGCCTTTTCCGCAGACATCTCTAAGATGTTCCGTGAGATCGAGCTCAACCCCAAGGAACGTGATCTGCATCGCTTCATAATCCGTGACACCCTAGGGAAATTAGTTGACTGCCGTATGAGAAGAGTGACATTTGGCGTCAGATGCTCACCATTCTTAGCCACCCAGGTGATACGTGATTTGGCTTACAAACATTCTGAGTCACACCCGGAAGCCAGTCATGCGATCCTGCGGGACTTCTATGTAGACGACTACATCTCTGGAACTAACACGTTAGAAGATGCAGTTCACCTGAGACAACAGCTATGCAATCTCCTCCAAATGGCGCAGATGACCCTCAGAAAGTGGAGGACCAACGACGAGAGCTTACGTGCCACCATCCCAAATCATCTCATCGAGATGGAAGATCTCCAACTGACCAACCCGGAAACCTCTCTCAAAACTCTGGGAATTCATTGTAGTGTAATCACGGACGCCTTTCACGTCTCCACTCCTGATGTCATTCCAGCCAAGGTGACAAAGAGAACTATCGCTTCTGTCGTGTGTAAAGTCTTCGATGTTTTGGGACTTTTTTCACCTATCACCATCCTGGCCAAGCTCCTCCTCTGACGACTCTGGGAACTCCATGTTTCCTGGGACGAGCAGCTACCGGAAGACATCATAGAGGAATGGAAGTCCTGGACTGACCAACTCCCGGAATTGACGTCAACCTCGATTCCCCGGAAATATGTCACTCATCCGGCCTCTGTTGTCCACGCCTCTCTACATGGATTTTCAGACGCATCCAAAGAAGCCTACGGCGCAGCAGTATACATCCGGTCCGTCCACCATGACAACACCATCTCCACGTCCTTAGTGATCTCCAAGGCTCGTGTCGCTCCGCTCAAGGGACTCACAATTCCGAGGGCGGAGCTCACCGGAGCATACCTTCTTGCAAAGCTCTTGCACTACTGCTCACACCTCCTGGACATCTCTGAAGTTTCAGCCTGGACCGATTCCAGCATCGTCCTCTGCTGGCTGAGGAAACTGCCTTCATCACTTCACACCTTTGTGGGCAACAGAGTAGCAGCCATTCAGGAACTCTTGCCAGAAGTCAGCTGGAGACACGTGCCATCGTCATCCAACCCCGCCGACATACTCAGCAGAGGCTCTCACATCGACAACCTCAAGACCTCCAACCTATGGTGGAAAGGCCCGCCCTGGCTTCGCCAACCACAAGAGCAATGGCCTCCGCCACAATTCAAATTACCACCCGAGCTGCCGGAAACCAAAGCTGTCACCCTCCTGGCACCTGCAGCACCCTCTCAAGTCAAGTTTTGGGAGGCATATTCGTCCTTCACTCGCCTAGTGAGGACATATGCCTGGATCAAGCGTTTCCTCGCCAACATCCGTCTCACCAAGACTCAACGACAACTCTCTCCATGGCTACCAGAAGACACTTCTTCCGGCTAGCCCAAAACGAGCACTTCAATGAGGTCATCAAAGCTGTGAAGCGGAACTCGCACCCTCCGAAGTCACACCCATTCTCAGGATACAACCTCTCACTCTCGGAAGATGAACTCCTCCTTCTCACCACCCGTGTTCGAGACTTCCGCCTTCACAGCCAACCAAAAACAGTCATCCCACTCTCCATCAAATCGACCCTGGTCAGACTGTACGTCAACGAACTCCACGTCCAATACCACCATGCTGGACCGCAAACCCTCCTCTCTATCATTGCCAACTCCCATCACATACCTGGTCTCCGCAACTATCTAAAGGGACTCAGCCGTCGGTGTCCACCCTGCCAGAGAGCTTACAGTCGTGGAACAACTCAGCAGATGGGACTTCTTCCTGCCAGCAGGACCACACCTTCGCCACCCTTCGCAGAAACCGGGCTAGATTTCGCGGGGCCCTTTCTCATACGGAGAGGTCATGTGAGGAAACCTACCCTAATTAAAGCATATGTGTGTGTCTTTATCTGTGCAGCCACAAAAGCAGTCCACCTCGAGCTATGCGCTGACCTGAGTACGGAGGAGTTTCTTGCCACACTGCGACGGTTCTGTGCCCGACGTGGGACTCCCTCTGTCATCCGGTCGGACAACGGGACGAATTTCGTTGGAGCCTTCAATGACCTTCAGGATGTCCAGTCCTTACTCGAACGATCTGCCAACAGTCTCTCCCACTTCTGTGGTGACACCTCCATCACGTGGAAGTTCATCCCACCCAGAACGCCACATATGGGAGGACTTTGGGAAGCCACAGTCAAGGCTGCTAAGATCCTGCTCCACAAGATTGTATCTCCCCACCCGCTTCAATTCCATGAGTTGTACACCCTTCTCACTGAGGTTGAAGCTACACTCAATTCCCGACCCCTCACTCCCCTTTACTCGTCTGATGCCGACGACCACCTCACACTGACACCTGGACACTTCCTGGTGGGACGTCCACTCCTTGCTCCACCCTCTCATCCGGCCAGCTAAGCGAAACTCACCAACCTGCGCCGCTGGCAGCTGATCCAAAGACTTGCGCATGACTTCTGGGTCGCATGAAAGTCCAAGTACTTGCAGCATCTACAACGCCGCCACGTCTGGCAGTCAGGACATCACAACTTCCGAGAAGGTGACATCGTCTTTCTCAAAGACGACACGCCCTTCGGATATCGCAGATGGCCACTCGCGAGAATTGAGACAGTGTATCCAGGAGACGACGGTGTCGTGCGTGTGATGGACATAAGATGTTATGGGAAGATCCTCAAGAGAGCTGCTTACCAACTCATCCCACTCCACCTGGTTGATGACAGCTCACCGTCCGGTGAACCCCCCTCCCCCCCCCCAGTATGTTCAGGCCGCCTTCGGGGTCTGAACAGGGATCCGAGATCACCTCCTGAACATAGCCAACTTACCTGTCACAATGAACATAGCCACCTTACCTGTCACAATGAACATAGCCACCTTACCTGTCACAAATGATATTCATAGCCGGTACTTCACCCAATGCATTATCACTTGTCGTCATCCCATTTAAGTTGTATTATCGCAATGTTCTTGGTTGTTGAGATTACCTAAACCTATACTGTTGTTAAAGATAGGAGTACGGGCTTTTGGGGCTAGTTAAGTAGTAAACCTCTCGGTTACGCGAAAGGCTAGCATTCTCATCCGCTATTAGGCTCTCAGCACACCTGGTCCTTCGGGCGTGGCTGTCACTCTCAGCCACACACTCTTGACTCCACCTACCAATCAGCTCAGGGCCTTACACTCCCTGAACAAGCAACAAGTTAGAATAAAATGTTTATGTTGATTTTTCTCTTTTCGTGCAAATTTGACAATACCACTGAATCTCAGCTATGCTGTTAGGCGTTTCAGCATCCAAGCCCACACATTTCCTGTGTGAAAGAAATAGTTGGTAAGAGTTACATCAAACATTTATCCTTACCAGTGAAACCAGTTGTCACAAATATCACATCCAATCATGTCTTGATGGGAATCATATTTACAACATGATTTACACATCCACATTTCCCTCAAAGCAGATACTACAATAGCAAAAAAATCATATATAATGATGGTAACACAGCTAACTTATGATTAGTTCAACCTTGTTTCTGTAGATATGCAAATGCTTCATCACAAAAATGGTGTTGTACTTTGAGTAGATGATCATCTGCTAAGTTTACAACTTCAATTGGCAAACTTGTTTCATCATGTATATACTGTATAGTAATCTGATTGCCTCTACTGGCCCAGTCGACACCTTCCTTTGTGCATAGTACTTGGATGATATCTGAACAAGAATTTTACTGATAATATTGTACTTAAATTGTGCAAATATTGCAACTCACTTAGTTCATCTTTCAGCTTTGTCTTGCTAAGTAAAGATGAGATTTCTGATTTCTCATTTATTGTTGGTTTTCCTAAGCGCACTTTTGAAGTGCGTTTTCTCTTAGTGGAATAAAATACTTGCTTCGTAAGTGTCTTGTTTGGTGGTATGTTATTAATGTTCTTACTTTTGTGCAAGTCAACAAATTTTAGCATAGAAGTTAGATATTTATTTTCAAAAATGGAAAGTTCTTTAATTTCGGAACATTGTGAAATAAAACCAGATACACTATTTAATTTTTCCAAAATTCTATCTTTTAAATTCTTATCAGGTGATGGATTGCACAGAGTAATTGCTGGAGGGTTAATTCTTGACATACTTGTCTCACTGCTATGGTTGGCTCCCGTAATACTACGTGCTAATAAGTGAATATGCTTACATATGGTTCCAAGTTGAATATAGTCATCACAACTGCACGAGTAGTTATGGAGACATATTGAACAAAATTTACATTTTATGAAACAGTTAAATTCACATGTTGCACATTCTTTTTTCAATGTGTAGACATATTGGCTAGAAACCGATTTTACTTGCCAGCTATTTTCACTGATTTTACGGACACTGTTAGTTGACAGATTCAAACTTGTTGCATGTCTTTTGTGTATTCTGGTAATATGTTTTGTAGATTTCCCCTTTTCAGCTTTAATTAGGCGATCAAAAGCTTTGTCCCTGGCATATTTAATAAGCAGGTTTATAATTGCATCCATTCGTTTGTTCACCCTTCCCTTCGTATACACATACTTTAAAACTCGATGAAATGATTCAGTATACATGTTGTGTTGATACCTGCATCCTTTCTGTAACAAAGAGCCCACTGTTCATGTCTGTTACCATATGTATTCTCAAAATATTGTAAAAATTGCTCAAACCCTTCATTCGTCTTCATATAGTTGACTGCACTGTGAAATACTTCTATAAACTTAGTTTCATCTACTTCTTCCATCAAGGTTCGAAGAATATGATATAAGGATACTTGGTTCATTTGATCTTTTACCATACTAGAGATAGCTCTTCTCCAAGATCTGTCAATATGCCAAGTGCATAGTAGCTTTCTTGGCTTATTGAATACAGCTATCCAAGCAGAATAAAACTGTTCAGCATCATCTGACATAAACCATTGTGGTTTAACATTGCCAATTTGATGCTTTAAGTGACTGAAAAAATTCATCAATAGTATCTTATCTTCCCGATTAGAAAAGCACCATGCAACAGGAAAACCTTTCCCAAACTCATCCACAACAACAATACTAATTAATTTAAAATCATATCCATTAGTACCATGAGTAGAATCAATGCAAACCACTTTGTTGTTGCCACATAAATGCAAGACTTCTGCCTGAATTGGTGTTTGAATAACTAGGGCAAAGTCATCCTTATTTAAACCTTGGTTAACACCAATATCAGCGAAAGTCTCACCCTGCTGTTTATAAAAAATTACTGGGCTATTTTTTTTTCCTTCCATCTCTTTGACCCACAAATGCACGCTTATAACGTCACTTGAATGCCTTTTCCATCCATGAATATTGAAGGCTTTTTCTATATTATTTAAGTCTTTCTTTACAAGTAGGTGAATTCGAGCTATATCTGGACCAATATTGTCCCTCACTTTATCTAATATATGATCAAAACTAACCCCTTGCAATAGTTGACCTGCTATAGCTTCCCTTTCTTGTAACGATAGTCTTAAATGCCCCACTGAAAAGTCATGACCATAATGTGTCGTTACAAAATTGGCCTGTATACAATCTTCATAATATTGTAGAACAATTTTGGAAGTACAATACGCATCAATTTTTGATGTACCCTGTGATTTCAGGCACCGCTTTCCCATACCTCTTGTGTTGAAATAACCACTTCTGCTGCAATAATAGTATTGAAATTTATTTTTGGCTGACAATTTCATGCCAGAACTCTTAATATAATATACATTTGTAGTCTTCTCAACTTTAGATTTCCATTCTAAAAACTCTACAAATGTACAATTATAAAATCTAATAGCAACATGCATGGCAACTAAAATTACCTTTCTCACTGTCAAATCTTCTAGTCTCTTCTTTGAAATCAATGTTATGGACATTTACTAAGTGTTCCTGCAGTACATTTAGTCTGGCACATGTGAATAAACAGTTGTGTTCCATGCATTTTATGGATCCTCTCTTTTTCAATGTATTTTTGTGAACATTAGCAGAATGTTTATATAAAGACGCATAATGCTTGAACTTTTTATTGCAGTCTAAACATACAAATAATTGATTGGTATGAACAGAAGCGGCTTGACCTGAGCTGTCATTAGAGTTTGCATAACCCGATAGAGTAAAACTATTACAGTCAGCAGCTTCACCACAAAGAGGTGAGTGAGGAGATTTATATTGTACTTCACTAGTACTTGATAAAGGAGGAGTTTTACATTCTGTGTCACCTGAGATTATTATAGGAGGAGTTTCACATTCTGAACCATCTGAACTTGCAGTAGGAGTTTTAGCACGAGGACCTGTTGATAATGGGGTATAATTTTCACATTTTTTGCTGTTTGGCTCAACACAGTGACATTCTGTGCTACCAACAATTGATTCGTCGTTGCTTGGTATTGTTAGTTCAGAATTACTTGTCTGTGCATTAATCACAAGAATATCATCATATCTTATATTACTATCAGTTTCTATGAGACCAGATTTGCTTACCTCTGCAAGCCTATCATAATGATATTTTTCTGCTGCTGTGGGTTCCAAATATTTTGTGCTGTTGCTACTCTTTCGTAGGTTTAACAACTTCCTACGCAGATTCGGATTCCTAAAGATATTGCTTGTCTGTAAACAAGATACCACTAAGATTTCACAGCTTACATTAACTGCCCAGTGAGTAGTTCTTCTATCATCACTTTTCTGAGAATGACAAGACTTTCCTGTAGTAAAATCAAATAACTAGTACTACTTTAGTTATCTCTTTTTTAAACTGTTGCAAGCTAACCTGATCAAAGTCCCACTGGTTGTCTAATACTCGACATAATGCATACTATTAAAATATACAACTAGTAAGATATCCAAATGCAACAAAAGTGAATACCTGGCAAACAAATACGCCACAATCGTAGCCATTTGATTGAAGTGGCTTTTTCTATAAATGATAAACCATGAATATAGCAATGCACATATATATAGCAAAAAGTATAATTAAATGGCAAAAGATGCAATATGTAAACTTAACTGTTGATGAAAACTACTTCATAAGTGAGGAATTGTCATACAGTGTGGGTTTAATGCTGGCTACTAAATTTTTTAATCTGAACACCTGCTTAGTAGCAGGGCTATAGTGGTAACAACTAGGCAACACTAAATATGCTGAAGCCCTTTAAAGTAAAGATTCTGCAATAGAGGAGAGTTTCCTTGGCTGGCATTGTGCATGAGGTCAAACATTTAACAGGACAGACTTGCGCCCATTTCTCAAAGTCATTGCAACTATGACTTTAATGCAACTTACTTACACAGCTAGGTTTGGGAGAAATTTGGCTCCCTGTTCTTGATGGGTCAAGCAGAATTATTTGGCCGGTTAATGAATAACATTGCTTGTATAGCAATGTTGACTACATGTGAACTGCCACATTTGAAACTTTAAAAAATTATTATAGCCAGAAGTTCACTTCCAGCTACCTCTGGTGTAAATATATATGTACAGCCTCAAACACTTGCCTGCTTTCGTATGTATTGCCATTTAGTCCAATCTGGTACAACTTTCCCTTCATCTTTAAGCCGTTGCTCAAGAAAAGTGCTGTGCCAAATAAATGGAACTATATGTGAGTAATTAGCAGATAATTCATAACTCACCTTAAATATTTCCGGCATTGAGCAATGCTTCCATTGAAGGAATCATAATATTCTGCTTTCTTCTTATTGATATCCACAACCTAGTTCCACATTAGTTTTTAAAGCAAATATTATTATCAAATTTTGTACCATTAAAGTCCAATGATTACTATTGCAGTTTATGACTGCAAGAATGATGTCTTGAGCCATAAAATCCACCTAAGAAAATTGCAATAAATTTTATTATCAAACAAAAAGTTAGAATAGATCACCTTTCGATGCCATGTTTTCACTCCTTCATATCCCTTTTCACTAAGTTTTGAATAAAAATGGGAATCCAGGACATACACTCTCTTGTTATCCTAAAATATTACATATAGCTAGTTATTAATAGCTATTAAAATTATATAATTTATAACTTGCCATACTGGCTTTTACAGAAATAAGCTCCATATATTTTCTTATTATCTGTAATTGTGGAGTATAGCTAAATGAGTGCAGTATAATGTCCGGTTTTAAAAGACAGCTTCCTGAAAACCACTGCACCTACTAAACTATATGAAGCTTTTGTAGTAGTAGTTCGGACAGATAGGGTAGTATTCTAGAGTAATTATAAGCAATGGACATTAGGTACTAATGAATATTTTCAAAATACCTGCATTTGAATGGTAGGAGTATCATCTCTAAGAAATCAAATTAGAACATGTGAGTAAATAATTTTCAAATTTAATTTCAAACATGATGTAACATCAATTTAGAACAAAAGTGTCCAAGAAGAGTTGTGAAATAATGTCACTATTTAGATAAGAGCACTAACTAGTCAGGGTTACAAGCTTGATAGGCATAGATAAACATTGCTGTTTCCTACTTAAATTTCTTACTCCATTGGTCCCAAACTTACCCTATAATTCTTTCAAAATGTGCCTATATTTCTCATTTATTGTGGTTATGCAACATAACCAAAGCTGAAATGTATTCTTCAGCATTCTTTTCTTGATGTTTTAGTAAGTTAGAGAAGTGAAAATACTATGCTACAGCTGGTAAATGCTCTATTAAAGTAACATACTTTCGTGCTCAAGCTCAATTATGTACAGGGTAGGGTACTCATGGCTTTTAACCAAATGAAATAGAGAATTTATTAATAAATTAGCATTTGCAACTGACAGATAATCAGGGAGTCTTTCTTAGTTCTTTAACAACTGCGGATGTCAAGTGGAAACACTCGAACATTTACATCACTTTGAAAACATTCATTGTTGGGTTGAGATCTTGGTCAAACTTGAGTTTGAAGCTTCAAATTGTGTCTGCATAGTCCAGGAGTTGTTTGTCATGAATAACAATCATTAATAATCAATGCTAGCATAAACAAAACCCTATTTCTAGCATATTCCTCATGCTTATGTGCTTATATTTTTTCCAGCAATATTTATCAATAGCTCATTTGAGGGACTTTAAAATACTATACAATGACAGACAATGCATTTGACATACCTATTTGACATCTTATTCAAATGAATGCATAGTAGACTTGGTGCTGCTGTTATATTTCCAGTACTGTGTGTAAGTCCCCTTGTTTTGCAGCTATGGTAATAAGTAAAATAGTAGTTATGAGCTACAAATATGTTTTCTTCAGTACCGTTAGCACACATGATCAGCCACATGTTCTCTAGAAGGGAAACAATCAGTTACAATGTCCTGCACATTGAATGTTTTTGATCCCTGAAATGCAATACATTACATGATTCATTCACAAGTTATTTATTTTTGTGTTTCAAGACTTCATACTTGAACATATGCCTCAAGTATTGGAGATTTGTTAGTTGTGGTGCTTCTATGTGAACACTCGTGACACTCCACTAAAACAATAGATGACGGTATATTGAATATGGTGAATTCACAGGGAAATAAACTACCTGTACTTTCTTCAGACACATAGCATCTTTCCACAAGTTCACTCTTGATGCTGTTAGAAAGTAATTTACAAGAATAACTGCAGAATAATGAAATAGCTATATCCTACCTTGCATGTTGTTCCAAGCCCTCTAGAAAGTAGGAGTAAAACTCGTGTGCATCTTGCTGCTCTCCACTTACCAATTTATAGTCATTGACTAAACAAAAAAATATTCAATAGCTAACATGGGTTTTACAAACTTCTTGCAGAATTGGCTACCTTTGAGGGCTTTGCATGACTTGGTAATAATCTGACAATCCAAAGACTTTCTTCTACCATAGGTATACCTGCTGTGCACATACTGCAACAGATGAGGCAGACACAGCTGATGGGCTGTATTAAGGAATTTAAATGTTCCAATAATGAGTCCATTTTAGGGTCACAAGGTTCTAAGAACTAAAATAATCACTGTAGAGTGTCAAAGACAAATTTGTTCTATCTGAAACATATAGTTCACGACTATTTTGTGTGGATAGTTTCATATAGTGGAACTATTGTTATATTCACTCATTTAATCTTTGGTGAAGATGTTATAGCTCACCTTTTCCAACTATAGTTACCTTGTGCATTTTGCATTACTATGACTATCTTGTAGGGGGTGGGGGGGGGAGGGAGATGGGGAGGATGGTGATCCTTGGATAAGTCTGGTTACTCCACCTACGGTATAATCGCTGCCACCAGAGTGACTCGAGCTGCTATGCTAAAGTCCAACCCAGCTTCACACACTTCAAGTTTGTGTAAAGACACAGGCAGGGCAATGACATAGAACTATATAGGAACTGACTAAAATGGTGAATGCAAGAGATATATGTGAGCTGGCAGTCACCCCCAAAGAGACCACAGCCCTTACAGTATTATGAATGAATGATGTTCATGTACATGTGAAAGTTATTTCTTTTACCCTAATCATCTGGGTGGTGGAGCTAATGTTTATTCTTTTTCAAGGGAGGGGCTGATTGTTCTCCAAGTATCAAGTGACACTTTCTTGTTCAGACTCTGCCCCACAATAGCTACATTATCTAATTTCTGATAGCTAAAAATTTTCCAAGTACATATCATCCAGCAGTGTGGGACCTACAAGAGCAGTGTGGAGGATCATTTTTTACTTAATTCTCTAATATGTTGCAGTTAATTTCAAGATTTTCTATTGCTTACGGTTTAATCAAGATCAAACTAAATGTTACATGTCAACTTTGTGCCTTATACATGTGTAATTCCACCCTCTGTTGGGTTGTAAGGCCACCTATGGGCAGGAATAGCTTGGTTTGTTTAGTAGGATGAGCAAAAATGGGGAAGAGAAAATGTAAATGACTGATGTATAGTAAAATGTGTTGCATGACATGTACATAATTGTAATAGATTACATGTTAATGGAGAGTAGGGGATGGAAAAATAATTTACTGTAACTCTACACTAATTCCAGTCTTCTAACTTATAAAACTATATAGTAGCTATGTTCTATTCAAGTTATACATCATCTCTTACTGCATTCAGTAATTACAACAATGCCACTTTCCTTGTTTCCTCAATGAATAATTCCACTAGTTAATGCATGTCTCATACCTGGATGCACATAGCATCTAGTAACTACAGTGGCAATTATTTTCAAACTCTACTTTAGCTCTACTTTTTTTATTTTTTTTAAGCCAGATCAAGTGTTGTTTGTGCCTTTCTTCTGTTAGTGTAATTGTACTTTGTGGCTTACCACTTATACTTGTGTAACCACTTTGTGTTGTAGCTACTTCTCTACTGTGCACTTTATATAGTTTTACAGCAGCATATCAAATGGCATTTTGAATGCTGACAGGTAAATGTTTTTGATATAAAGAAATAGTTGGGAGTGATGATTGCTCAGCTAATAGACTTTTTTTGTGTAAAAAGTATAGGAAACATTGGGGAGTGACCAGCCAGCAGTTATCCTGGGCTTATGATAACATTTGACTATGTCAAATCTAGATAATGCTCCAAAAAAATCTGAAACCACTGTGGTTCATATGCACTTACAATGATTGTACACAATTAAAGTAGTGGTAATTTGGAATCATACACCAGCATTTGCAAAAAAAAAAAAAAAAAAGTGTCTTACCTGAATGACAACACTGAAAAGACACGTTCTTTCTTTTCATAATCGCTACTAAATCTGCTATTGCAGGATGGTTGAGAAGGCATTGAAAAACTGCATTCAAATAGCAATTGTTTGAAGTATTTGATAAGCCAGGGGGGACCAGTACATCCTTATAGTACTCTTCAAAAGGTTTGAGACTCATGCTTCTCTTCACATTAATCACGGAGGAAGAACGCAATGGAAAAAGGCTACGGAAATTTTTTTATAAAACTAAGAGAAAAATAAGTTTACTATGCAAACGCATGTGCAATAAAGGTCAAAGGACATTACTGAGGCGCCCATGACTATTTGCTTAGTCAACATTTTGAGGTTTAAAGTGCGCGGCAATGTTTCCTGTCCCTAGTGTCTTTCAGAGTTACGATACTCATGATTTAGCTTCTATCCTGAAAACTTTAAAAGCGGTAAAAGCCAGATGGAAAATTCTAGGCCTTCATTTGGGCATAAATGTGGGAGAACTAGCTGCTATTCAGAAAGATTATCGCTTATGTGAGGACTGCCTATACGAAGTCATTCATGTTTGGCTTTCATCTGATGGCGAAAGAACTAGTATACGACTATCTCAAGCACTGTTAGCTATAGGAGAAAGAGAACTAGCAGCTAAGATACTAGAAGATGCTAAAGATCATTTGAGTGATTGTGAAGTTAGAGATTACCATTGGGAAAGTAGTACTTTTAGTCAACCAGCAACACCACAAGAAATGATAGCAGAGATACAACTACCTGTGGGTGATTTAATGGCCTCTAGGAACTTGACACAAACAGATGGACAAAGAAATGAATCAGATGCCAGTGTTTCCACTCCTGCAGCTGTAAAGGTAAAGCTAAGGAGGACACACCAGAAAGATGACCATCTAAGGTCGAATCAGGTCACTTCTTTAGTCAGACAATCTCTGCATAATGTCAAGAAAAAATCACGTAGAATTAATCGGAGAATGCGATACATCATAATTCTGATTATTGTCATGGTATTCTCAATTGCTTTATTTGGAACTAAGTTGTATGATAAAACTAATACTAAAAAGCTAATAGAATTATCAGAGAATGAAAAAGTTAATGTAAAAACAGATTTTGAGGCGGTTAAGAAGCCTTTAGAATTTTTAGGAAATATCACAGTTGATGTCAAAACAGACGAGCACGCAGTACCAGTAACCACAAGCCAAACTAAGACTGGACACTTGCTATCTCTTCCTGTTATTAAGGAACATTTTGTTGGTAGAAAAAGAGAAATGGAGAGTATTATTGAATTATTGAATGATGCCAGCATAGATATTGTGAATGTTTATGCTCCTCCAGGATTTGGCAAATACACAATTATTAAACATGTTGGCCATGCAATGGAAAAGCATGGCTTTAATGTTTATTTCATATCACTTGAAAATGTTCAAAGAAGTGGATTTGAAAACCAGGTCAGTTTGATTACAGATGGAAGACCAGTCAGACAGTGGGCTAGTGATTTGAATAAGAATACTTTAATTATAATAGATAAAGTGGACAACTATTGGTATGAACATATATATGAGCTAAAAGAGATTTTTATCAATCCAGTTATCGAATATTCTAAACGTATTAAGGTTCTAATGACCAGTATGAACCGAGTATATGCAATTGAGCGTTCTGCAGCATATCCACTTCCTCACTTAAATATGGACGATTGCATTTCTCTGTTTCAGATTGTCATGAAAACTATTTCCAGTACAGATGCTGAAAGAATTTGTATATTAGTAGGAGGTATTCCATTGGTTATTAAAGTTATAGCATCAATAATGGTACCACCTAGTGTTATAACTGTGGATTATGTAATAGACAGCCTCGAAAGTAGCCAAGGTAATATTGATTTTATTGCTGATCACAATGAAATGGTTATAGGCAAAGATGTAATTATTGGTGCCCTGGATCTTGCTTTTAAATCTCTATCCAAAGAATGTAAATTGAGTAGTTTGTTCCTCTTACGAAGTGGCGACTATTTTAGTTTGGAAAAGGTTCAGCATGTTCTTTCTAAAGAAATGAGAAAATACATGGCAGGAACCATTTTTCACGTAGAGAAATGTCTTCAACAAATGGCACGTGCGTCACTAATTGAAATAAGAAAGTCTTTTAGTCGAAAGAATGTATATTTTTTCCACACACTTATCAAGAACTATTTGGCGAATCAGAAAGTTAACAATACTTTATTGTTAGAATCTTTTTGGAAAAACTACTTTCATCTCCCCTTTTGGTATCGTAAGCTGGATCTCATTCTAATGGATCCTCCCCGAATATTGCCAGAGGACATCGTATTATATAACTATATACTACAAAGAACTGATGACTACTTTGTATTGAATCACATGTTGGATAACTCTACACTCTGGTGCAAAGGGTGTCCTTATATAGAGCTGATATCTAGAATGATCAATGATAAATTGAACTGCTCTATTCCTTCTCATATTCGTGGTAACATGATGCTTCATGTGTGGTTCATAGGACGGCTCCACAGTAGAACTGTCTGCAGTTTTAGGGTTAACCACAACTATACTGCTGAACCTTTAAAGGCTGTTCAAAGTGAAGAATCGTTTATTAGAAGATGCGATTACCATTGTGTCGCCATTGATTCAATGAAATATAATTGTCTGATCAAGCGTTGTGGGTCACAGGAATGGAGACAAATGTGATTCATTGTGACTTGCCTATTCTAAAAGTGGATGATGAAAACTTTGTCAACAATTTAGTCAATGTCACTTGCCAGCAAAAAAAGTTTCACCACTTCACTTAGAGAAGACAACCTTGTAGCTAGCTCTCAGTGAGTGTAAATGTCTTGAGGAAAGGCAAATTATTTTTGCCAACAAGAATGTTTCTAGGGTCAAACAGACTGTCCTTCTCCCTAGCTCACTGCGAAACTAATTTAGTAGCCAGCGACAATCACTCTTCAGCGCTCCTGTGAAATGCCTCAGATGTAGCTCAGCCAGGTTTTATCCAGGCAAAATATTTAGCTATGGCTAATAATAAATATTGTCACAACCAATAAATATCAACATTATGAATGGAAAAGAGTCAGAAAAGAAATGCCTAAGAATCTCCTGATACTTCCAGAGGGATCCATGTGTGCCAACCAGTCCTGATCTAGTCCCTGTATCTTCACTACCTCATCATCTTATCTCTCCGCTAGTCTCTCTTCTCCTAGACAAAGTGGAATTATTGTAATACTAGCTACTGTTGGCATTATTCATTTTTATTTTCTTCTGTTAAATCACAAAACCAAAAAACTGTATTAATTTTTTTTGTTGAGAGATAGATAATGTGCAATGGAGGCAACAAGGCTGTCTACTCCACACTTATATGCATGTATGATGTATCAGTTGATTTCAATGACATTAATAGTAGATGTCAATGTGTAATAGAAGAATTGTATAATTCGAGGTATAATTACCATACTTTCTTTCCATCGTTATTTCATTGAACATCAAATGCTTATTTTTTCTCCTGTTTATAATGTTACATAAACACTTAATTAAATGGGTGTTTTTTTTTGTTGTTGTTGTTGTTTTTGTTTTTTTTGTTCATCAAAATAGCTCTTTTTTTTTCCTTTTTTTTAAAGTTTTACACCCCACTCTGTAGAAGCCTGGTAGAGACTCGCACTGTACCTAATCTGCAGCAACCATTCATCCCTTGCAGTACAGGAAGTCCAACTACTGCATAAGCACAGATTGAGTGGTTGTGATAAGTTATGAACAGTGACCATCAGACCGCAGGTGACCCCATTCTGAGGGTCGACCTTAGACTGGAACTATGCGCTATTATTGTTGCCTCCGGCCAAATCTTGCTAGGTAAAGGGTCTGGCTACGCCAGAATGGTTATTTACAGTTTCTTGTTTCTGGTGCTGCTGAGTCATTGCAGTTGCTCAGTGGTGCACCAGGCTAATACGATTCAAGGCCAGGAATGCGATCCACCGCGCGGTTTTGTTAGGAGGATTTGCGGGAGACAGACTTCAATCGGGAGAAGTAGCGTCCCTCTGCCAGACTTCCTACATGGGTAATGGTGAATAGTAGTAGCTTACGTCAGTCTTGAGTTATGTCTATTTTATTAGGCCAAACGTGTGCAGGATCACAGAAGAGTTTGTGAGCGACGTGGAGACTTATCGGTTCAAAGATCATTGTGACTACGTTCTTCACAATTACCAATACCACTATCAATGTGTGTAAGTTTGCACACTTTAGTAAATTTACAATTCAAAGGTAGTCAAGACTATGCTACTGTTTGCAGACCATTTTGCAAGCCCACTGGAGTTTGTTCGAGCAGAAACCGAACTTTGCTGAGGCACAACGTGGAGTGCTGTGACAGGTTTACTTCCAGGAAAAATTTTGGTGATCGGCTGAGTCAGTATTACGAGCATTTGTACGATACCTATTATGATCGAGCTGTGGAGGAAGTTCCGATGGGATGCCCAGTTGGTACGCTGCCTATGTATTATTATTCATGTACTGTATTACATGGGAGGGTCTAGGATCTGAAGGAAAAACAAATCGGGGTTCTTTGTGTTAGGTACTGGTGATATTATCGAGCACTTTCGCTTTAACAATGTTGGACCCTTGATTTCAAAAAATTTAACCACATGGCGTGCAGACTTACTAACGCACATATTGTCATGTGCACGGCTAAATGACTTTTTAAAAATAATGATTTGTTTGCTAGCTAGGCTGCTAGTTCCACTTTAAGCGATTGATGATCTGAGAGCTGTCTAGGACTATTTAAAGGCCCAAACTGGTCTTCTAAAATACATCGTCATTGGAAAAGCTGACTGTTATTTGCATAGGTTAGGCTTCTTTCAGGAAAAATGTGGGGTTTGATCGAACTTGACCGAACCCCTGGCTGATTGTGCAAATGCAAGTATTGACAAAGAAGTAGCCAAAATGGAGTGAGAAGATCTCACACTGAACTATTTCCATTTAAAAAGAAGAGGTGCATTTTTTGTGTCTTGCTAATATTTTCACTCTTCCAATAAACTCTACCCTTTAGCAGAAATCACTAAAATAGGCATAGTCAAGGAGTTGTAGAGTGCAACCAACTGAAATAATAACCACAGCTATTGGAATCTTCTGCCATTTTTGCTATTTTTACAGTTATTGACAGGAACTATTATGATTGCATTTGGTACATTTTTATTATTCCATTTTTTTCCCTCTCCTTTTTGTAGCCAAGGGTGACAATGTGTCTCACTGCATGGACCTGCTGGGACTAACTACATTTGGAGATTTATTTGAGAACAGTGGCCTGGTGGGCATTAATGAGACGGGCCTGACCTTCTTCGTGCCAACCAACGAGGCCATAGCGTCCTTTGTCCCTGGAATGAATTCAACCATTTTCGTTGGTAACCACATTATCAATGGAACTGTCAAGCCAGAGAACTTGACCTTCACTGGCCGGTTTATGACCCTCTCTGGCGGCCAACTCCGCTCAACAGCAGTCGTGTTTGCCGATCTCACACTGGCCCTGTACTCGTCTGGTGCCCAATACTTGAAGAGCAATTCCCGGGAGCTATCTGCCAGGCATACCAACGTGAGACACATTATTGCGCAGGGGTTAGGAAGGGAATGGATTGTCTGAATATTAACACATACAGTACATAGCCTCCAACCGTAAGGATTTATTCATATTTGTTACTGAAACCGCTTTCAGATTACTGACTATGGAAGATGGCAAAAATTTTGGAATGGACGTCACCTTTAGGATCAATAAGCGAGTGTTTTTGATGTTTTTTTATTGTACTTGGGGGCACATTCTGCTAGTGGCAGTTATGTTATTAAATAATTTGAAAGCTTATGGTAACATTTCAAAGTAAAATGCTATTATGTGATTACTATTGAAAGTAATGAATGGAGACTCACATACTGTAAAATAATTCGCTAATCAATGTCTTCAAGTGAATTTTGTAAGTAGTCCTTTCCTGTAGTTTTTCAACAATATTTTGCTCCCACAAAAAGAATCCTGACTGAGACTATATGTAATCAAAAGCTGATGTAATCTACCACACACCTTTCTTGTTCATTCGATAATTTGCTCAAGATACTTTAAAAAACATAAGAAAACTCGCTGCTAACTATTTAGTGGTGCGTGCATTCAATTGCTGTCAGGAAAAGAAAAGTTAATTGACTAAATAGAATCGAACAATAATGTTGAATTGTTTAGCAATGTTCACAGTTATAAAATAGTCGCAGAAATGTCCAGATTCACAGTAACCAAAAGGTGCAAGCAGATTGAAGCTCTTGCAACAATTTATATAACCATCATGAATTATGTATGCATAAGTTTCCACAATTATAGTATTAATTGCATGTTGCATGATTCGTTTGGTATGTTGTACACTCTGTGCACAATAATATGTGTGTTTGTCAAAAGTAGATTTTTTGAGAGTAGCTTAGAAATTCAAAATATAATATAACATAATATAATAAATGGGTGTGAAGCTGAAAAAACTATATTCATATAATTTTTGACTAAAAATTATGAGATAATTAGATAAATTCTTAACCCTTTTAAACACTTTCTATGGAATATGCTGGCTTTTATATGTTTAACCAATAATATTTTCTAATAATAAAGTTGAATGATGCTGCTTTTGAAAGGAGCTAGTATTTTTTACACTTCTATTTATGGCTAAACCAATATTTTGTGTTATTATTATTACAATGTTTTATACTGTGTGCAAAAAAGGTTTAATTATTCTCCCCAAGAGAAATCGTTGCACTAGCTTGTAGCATTATTACACTTAAGAAAAGAACGTAGTCAAATCAAAGTATGGCTTTGTTAAAAACCTATGTAGATATAGGTAGGTCTACAAAAGGGAGCTACACACTTTCTTTCTCAGCCTTTTCTTTTCTTTGTTTTTTTCTTCTATAATAAGTTGTTTTTTTTAAACTTCACTCAAAGGTAATAATTTGTCCTACGTCTTCTATTTCAAGACTAGGATCATTGTACACTATAGACTATTGAGCAGCAAGTGGTAAACTTCTAGGACTATTATAACAGTACTGCATAACCAGGCTTTTAGAAACTACTGTGAGCGGCATACATACAAACTGCATTATTGGCTTTTTGTACCACAAGTTATTTAAACAAGTGCGGTGGTGCACTTTATAAAGAATAGATGTATCATTATGAGAGTGATGTTTAGTAGGTAAGGAGCTCATTGTCTACCTGGTGGCTTGGACTCTGACTAGGCTGTCCATGTACAGAGTGTGTAGTATATCCAGGAAAATAGCTAACTAGTAGATAATTGTATTGCAGGGTTGGACATGATCGAACTGATGATATTCCACAATTTAATTGTGGGGTGTGGTTAAATCATTTACTTCTGGTCACCCAAAAGGGGGATTCCACCAACCTCCCAAATCCCTGTGGTTACGGTATGCATGAAAGTTATAAGTTGTCTCTTCATCATTCATTCATTCATTCATTCTGTCAAAAGCAGATCTCAAAGATGGGGGACATTTATGCCTCGAGAAAGTGGAACTCGGACTAAAGGATGATGTAATTCCCTTTACTTTGTTATAATTCGGCTTAGTTTTTGAAGAAAAAAAAAACGAGAGTAAAATCAGACAATGATTAGCGCTGCTATATGGCCACTAGGAGGACCTGCCGGATTATGCTCAAAATTTTTAGAATTATTCTTCTTTTTTTTAATTCCAAATAATGTGTTATTATTTTAACAGAATAGCCTATTAGCTACTCCATAAATTTTCTTATTATTCTCTTATTCCAATTGGGAACAGGTGAAATAATATAGTGATGACTGCAGCATTTTTTCTGGAATAATAGACATGAAATAGCATAATGGAATAATTTTAGTACAATAAGGTATTTAGGAGAATAATAAATGGAAAATGAGAATAATCAGTTCATATAGCTAATCCTTAATTATAAAGAAAATTAATAGTGCTTTTTTCTCTCTTTTTTTTACAAGAAGGACATAAACATTTAGAAATGTGGTCAAAAGGTAAATCTTCATTACTTGATTAAAGCAGCTGGATGTGTGCTGGCCACTTGGGTATTGTACTTCCAAAAATGAAAAAGTTTGAAATACTGGGTGGAGGTGTGATTCTTTCATCAACTGTGAGAATACCTGCTCCTCAAAAAGTGTGCCCTAAGTGTTCATGTGAGGGGCATCAGAAAGTCCTAATGTTTCTGTGGTTACTGCACATGGACTTTATTTGTTGCTGAAATGCCACATCAGCTTGTCGGGTTGATTTTCTCATTCTGTAAAACGAAATATCATGTTAAGCCATAGCTAGCATTATTACACAGCTAGCTAAACATGTTAAAGTTATATTCACAAATAGAACAAACCATTATTGTTGTGAGCAGAAAATTTAAGAATTTTTTAAAATTCAACTGTAGTGACTCTTTAAATAAACTAAATAGCACTGAGGGGATATAGCACTCGCTAGCATTTGGAGGCTTAGAATATACCATCAGAAAGAAGGGGAAGGTAGCTTTTTAATTAAGTATCAAGAGAGTTTACTGCTGAAGTTTGTTTTTATTTTGTTGTTGTTGTTGTTGACTTAATCAACAACAAGGTATGTCTTGGTTTTCCTGATCCTGAATGCAATGCATGTGTGTGCTTGTGTGTTTTTCCAGGTGCAGTTCCTGAATGGTGCTCGTGTGGTGAACCCAGATGTCTGCATGTCAAGCGGAGTCACTCTTCATGTCATTGACAGACTGCTGATGCCGGGACAGTCAACATTAGCAGAGGTTTTGAGATCCCGAGAAGAATTCTCTACCTTTGTGAGGATTTTGGAGTTTGCAAACATTCTGAAGTTCCTTGGTGATGAGTCGAGGACTGTGTTTGCATTTACTAATGATGTATTTCAGCAGCATATTTCACCGGATTTGTTCGATTGTTTGATGTACAACCGTCTGCCGCTGCAAAACATAGCCCTCTTCCACATCTTGAATAGCGCTCAGTACTCTTCTTCCTTGGCAATCCAGCCAGGCGTCCTGACACGCCTGCCGAACAATCCAATTTACTTGTCTGTCCCTGAAGAGGGTACAAACATTACCCTTCTAGCCAGCTCCCCGATTTCAACAAATTCAAGAGCCACGATAGTAGAGCCAGACATCTCTGCTTCCAATGGTGTCGTGCATGTCATTGATGGAGTTCTTTTCCCTCCCAACCTTGACTTGGGCATGTGTGCTAGGCTTCTGACTACGAGTGTTGTAGTGACACCTTCTTCGACTCTGCTTCCAGATGTGGTCATATCCTCGCCAATTGAGAGCACGACCTCCTTTCTAATTGAGGCCACAGCCTCCTTTCTAATTGAGGCCACACCCACTCCTGTGATAGGCAACAGTGTCAGTTTAGGGAACATTAATAATAATCCTTAAAAGTCAAAGATTTGATACACATGAATTTGTAAACTCGCTGATTATATTGCACACTGATTCTTTTAGTTTGTTTGTTTGTTTGTTTTTGAGAAGTTGATCCTGTACCATATAACTTCCCATAACTGTGGGAATGATGAGAATATACGCAATTACACGATAAGTGCAGCAATGTGAGCAAAACACACATGTATATCAGCCATAATATTTTCACTTCCAGTCATTTACAGCTGCTGAATACTTAGTCCATTGTGTAGACATGAGCTGTGTAGTCACTCTGGTTAGGAGCTCTTGTGTGTCTATATCAAGTGTAGTCACTCTGGTTAGGAGCTCTTGTGTGTCTATATCAAGTGTAGTCACTCTGGTTAGGAGCTCTTGTGTGTCTATATCAAGTGTAGTCACTCTGGTTAGGAGCTCTTGTGTATCTATATCAAGTGGAGTCACTCTGGTTAGGAGCTCTTGTGTGTCTATATCAAGTGTAGTCACTCTGGTTAGGAGCTCTTGTGTGTCTATATCAAGTGTAGTCACTGGTTAGGAGCTCTTGTGTGTCTATATCAAGTGTAGTCACTCTGGTTAGGAGCTCTTGTGTGTCTATATCAAGTGGAGTCACTCTGGTTAGGAGCTCTTGTGTGTCTATATCAAGTGGAGTCACTCTGGTTAGGAGCTCTTGTGTGTCTATATCAAGTGTAGTCACTCTGGTTAGGAGCTCTTGTGTGTCTATATCAAGTGTAGTCACTCTGGTTAGGAGCTCTTGTGTGTCTATATCAAGTGTAGTCACTCTGGTTAGGAGCTCTTGTGTATCTATATCAAGTGTAGTCACTCTGGTTAGGAGCTCTTGTGTGTCTATATCAAGTGTAGTCACTCTGGTTAGGAGCTCTTGTGTGTCTATATCAAGTGTAGTCACTCTGGTTAGGAGCTCTTGTGTGTCTATATCAAGTGTATGTAGTCCACTCTGGTTAGGAGATCTTGTGTGTCTATATCCAAGTGTAGTTTCACTCTGGTTAGGAGCTCGTGTGTATCTATATCAAGTGGAAGGTTTTGGGGGAGTCACTATGGTTAGGAGCTCTTGTGTGTCTATATCAGTTGTAGTAACTCTGGTTAGGAGCTTTGTGTGTCGATATCAAGTGTAGTCACTGGTTAGGAGCTCTTGTGTGGTTACTATCAAGTGTGTCCTCTGGTAGGAGCTCTTGATGGGTCTATATCAAGTGGAGTCACTATCGGTTAGGAGCTATTGGTGTCTATAATAAGGGTAGTCACGCTGGTAGGGCTTCTTGTGTGTCTATATCAAGTGTAGTCACTCTGGTTAGGAGCTCTTGTGTGTCTATATCAAGTGTAGTCACTCTGGTTAGGAGCTCTTGTGTGTCTATATCAAGTGTAGTCACTCTGGTTAGGAGCTCTTGTGTGTCTATATCAAGTGTAGTCACTCTGGTTAGGAGCTCTTGTGTGTCTATATCAAGTGTAGTCACTCTGGTTAGGAGCTCTTGTGTATCTATATCAAGTGTAGTCACTCTGGTTAGGAGCTCTTGTGTGTCTATATCAAGTGTAGTCACTCTGGTTAGGAGCTCTTGTGTGTCTATATCAAGTGTAGTCACTCTGGTTAGGAGCTCTTGTGTGTCTATATCAAGTGGAGTCACTCTGGTTAGGAGCTCTTGTGTGTCTATATCAAGTGGAGTCACTCTGGTTAGGAGCTCTTGTGTGTCTATATCGAGTGGAGTCACTCTGGTTAGGAGCTCTTGTGTGTCTATATCGAGTGGAGTCACTCTGGTTAGGAGCTCTTGTGTGTCTATATCAAGTGGAGTCACTCTGGTTAGGAGCTCTTGTGTGTCTATATCAAGTGTAGTCACTCTGGTTAGGAGCTCTTCTTGTGTGTCTATATCAAGTGTAGTCATTCTGGTTAGGAGCTCTTGTGTGTCTATATATATCAAGTGTAGTCACTCTGGT
>WLWD01001687.1_pt1 | contig 62483 bp, 25 predicted proteins | sample 6712731 | NCBI WGS metagenome assembly WLWD01 (sample SAMN12718690, study PRJNA576275) | sponge metagenome | isolation source: marine sponge | host: Mycale hentscheli | place: New Zealand: South Island, Marlborough, Capsize Point | collected 2014-11-01
ATACCTTGAATAACTTATCTCTCATGCTCTGAGGATATTACTGGATGTCCCCTGGAATTGTTCACAATTAGTGCCCTATCCTGTTGTTGTTATTATTCACAATTTCACTCTCAGCCTTCTTTTACTCCAATTTTATATTAAAAAAAAAAAAGCCTGTGAAAGAGAGAGAGAATACATCTAATGAGTAAAAGAAGGCTGAGAAAGAAACAGTGTAGTGATAAATTAGCAGAGTAAAAAATTCCATGGATAAACAGAATCTTTGAAAAAAATATTTCTGTTGGTTTGTTGAAAGCGAGTACCCTTGATTTCCCAGTGGCAACCCAATATTTTTAATTCTGTATTATTAAAAAAAAAAAAAAAAAGCCTGTGAAAGAGAGAGAATACATCTAATGAGTAAAAAAAAAAAAAAAGGCTGAGAAAAGAAAAGTGGAGTGATTGTTATTATTTTTAATTTATTATTATTATTATTATCATTATTATTATTATTATTATTATTAATTAATTAATTATTATTACTATTTATTATTATTATTACTATTTATTATTATTATTACTATTTATTATTATTATTACTATTTATTATAATTTTTGTTGTTGTTGTTATTCTATAGTTTGTGGCTACAAAGTTGCAGGCTCTTCAGATGGTGAAGAGGATTGCCCTCCATCTCACTGATGAGTGCATCTTAGACCGTGTCGTACCTTACCTGGTGAGTCAGGGATTGAAAGAGGTTAAGGAAGAAATATTAATAGAATTTGTTAGGCTAAAATGGAGTTTCCAAATTTTAAGGTGATAATTCGTATCTTAATTGTTGCTTGTTTGATATACATACATACAGTTGTATAGAATTTTTACCCGCAGCATTGTATGCACTGGGAATTACACAATAATGTTGGCTATCATTCTATTATGTTATGCCATTGCCCAGATGGAAAGCAATACTACCATTTATGTGTAGCATGGGGCACACCTGTATGTTTACATTGGACACTTTAATTGTCCCTGTTGTTTAAACCATTTTTCATTTATACAGTAAGTGTAAATTGTATCTTTGGTAATATAGAGCCTTTCCTTTCATAACATATGACTTGAGTTTCTGTCACTCTGTAAGTACTGACATGAGTACATAGTGTACATTAGTAGACAAAATAAGTTCCGCATTCCGTTCCATAGAATAGCCATTGCACAATTAAAAAAAAAACGGTATACTGTTTGGTTTAAAAAAAAACCGGCCGTTCCGTTTGACTGTGTTACGATTTTAATCTTTCTCATTCACCGCATGACTACTCGCTCAAAGAAATGAAAAAAAAATTGTTTATCGAATAAAACATTCCGATTTTTTGTTTACAGGCTACTGAGGCAGAGCTTTTCAGGTAAAAGAAAATTGAAGTTGTCCTATTCGAAGTTGTCTCACAGAGAATTGTAAGTTCGACCACCGCACAGTATCGATGTTTTATCGGTGTCAGGTCCTTCTCGGGCTTAAATTTTTTACTATTGGAGGTCCATCAGTAGTTAACAGAAGACCTACGAAACGGACTTAGTTATAGCTGTGTGCCGATCAAAACTTAGGTCTGCAGCTTTATGGAAGCAAGTTAAATTTTTGTACGAGTTCTTTTGCACTATCCCCGTAGTGTTTAACGGGTGATACAAGGCTTTAGCTTGCTGATACAGCTATGGAAGAGTTTCTAGCTAGAAAATATCTGTGAATCGATAGAAAAGCTTAACCGTTTTTACTGTTTTCGTAAATGGTGTTGGCCGTTTAGTCAAAACGGTACAGAACACAATGGTAAATACTAAGGTAAAAACGACCATTTTACGGCCGTACTACGGAACAGAATCCGGAACATTATTTTGTCTCCTACTGTATGTGAGCTACACCCTACGCCATGCACACAAATACACACACATGCACACACACATGCACACACACAGACAAAGAGGATATTTGTCAATCCATTTTAGGTAAGGCATTTTTTTTTTTAACCTATACCCTTTTTATTGGTGACACCTTCAATCATGAAAATTTCATTAGACGTATGTATGACCTTATTTTCTTAATTTCAAAATTAAATAATTAAAATTAAAATCAAAATTAAATAATGATTGTTTTAGAATAATGAATACATACATATTTCATCAGTGTATAAATTTTGGTAATTGGTATGAAAGAGTACTTAACTATTACTTTTCATTTTGAACTAAATCAACCACCCTAATGCAGAGCAGGTGCATCTTTTTATTGTACTTTTATTCATGTAAAATAATTGACTGTAACGAGGGAAAAATCATATTTTTCTCTAATGTACATATTCAACCTAACTACAGGTGATAAAAAAGGTCTTCAACAGCAAATTTTTTACTCTTTTGTGAATTTAGTTTGGTTACTGGTAACCCCTACCCCTACCCCCTTCCCCTTCACTACTGGCCTGCATATATGTATCCAAAAGAGCACTGTATCTTGCTGAACTGATTAATTTTATTTATTGTTACCTAACCCTTACGTACTATTTAAGGGTATTGTAAGTTGATGCTAGTGCTATTTATGTGTTTAGATCTTGTTTGTACGCGATAAATGGTCCAGTATTCGCGCTGAAGCTATTCGAACTTTGACCTGTTGCCTTAGTCTTGTGCAGCACCTACAGAGCAGGTCAGCATAAAATAAACATTTGCCTTTCTTCAATAAATAAATAGGAGCAAGTACACTGTTGCATACACACACACACACACACACACACACACACACACACACACACACACAAACACACACACACATATTGTACATTGGATATTTTTCCTTGTGTATTTCTGCATCACACAAGTGTTCAATATTCTCCCATATTGAATGCTGCTTATTGAAAATGTTCCAATGTGCTTGTGCGTAGTTCTGGACAACTGTTTGTTGTTGTTTTAATATATATATGGCCGTGAACAACGAGACATTGAAGCACAACCGTTTTACTGTTTTGGAGCAATATCCAGTGTACAGTAAACAATTAATTACACTCATACAATAATATGGAGATGACCATTTCACTCTCACACTTGTATTTTACCATTGGCTCGTGAAAATATTTGCGCATGGTCTTGAATCTCCCCATATCATACACTGAATTGTGCAAAGTATTATATACATATACGATTGCACTATGTTGTGTGTATGTTGTTGTTGTTTTTTGTTTTTGTTTTTTTAGTGATTTCAATTTGTTCATGGAGTATATTCTACCAGCACTGGTGAGCTAACTTTATTATTGGTTACTCTTGGAAATATGTTTATTACCTGCATTATGCAATATGGAGTATCCTGCAGGCAAATAAGTGAATAAATAATTATATACTACGAGGAAAGTCAAATCACGTTTAATTTATTGTAGCTGTGAATACAAAGGTATTTAGTCCTTTACAAATTTATTTATTTATTTATTATTTTACTTATTTATCTATTATTTATTTATTTTTTCATTATTTATTAATTATTTATTTAATATTATTTATTTATTTATTATTTATTTTATTATTAATTTTAATTGTTATTTATTATTATTTATTTATTTTATTTTATTTTTTCTTAATGTGTGCACTGAATTATTTTTACTGGTCCATATTTGTCCCGGCAGAGTTACATTCCGAGTGATAATGATGTCATAGTGAGACTGGCATTTGCAGAGTGTGTGGCAGAATTGGCAGAGACAGCTCACAGGTGAGAATAACTGCACCTGTTCACTTAATCGTCATGAGGATCTGTGCCGCATATAACAGTTGTTTACACTATACATTATAGCAAGGTCCAGTGGTCCAATGTTGTTGTTGTTTTGTTTTGTTTTGTTTGTTTTTTTGTTTTTGTTTGTTTTTTTTTGGTCCTCGAAGTCAAGTATACTAGCACAGATTCAGACCGACATTTTTCCATCATATTAATTCATCTGTAATTCTTGGTGTGCCTTTCAACACAGAACATAGCATATTCTTATACATGCATGAGACGTGGCCATAAAAAACAAACTCTATTTGCTTACAGAGGGGACTATGTTGTATGCATCAAAGAATTGTGTGTTTTGTGCTAGTTATTTGCATTTCCATGTGCACACTATTCGTGCTTGTCATAATATTAACAGTTACATACAAGAGAGCACATACGTAATTGTTATACTGCATACAGCTGTAATTTTTGTTATATTTCACCAGCATAGCAAGGTGAGACACTATCAAAGGTTTTTACAAATTAGAGTTACACACATGTGTAAATATATACATTATACATATACGGTGTGTATGTATATATAATATATATTGATGCGCGTATATTGGTAGTACACCATTGGAGCAGGCTAACCTAGGAGCAAACGTGAATACTTAAACTATTGTTTATTTACTTCAGCGTCAGTGTACTATCGAAAGGAAGTTTCAGTTAAAAATCCAGTGTGCTCCTAAGCACTACATTTGACCTTCTAGAAAACTAGCCAGGCTGTCTCACTCACCATTATAGTATACTCAAACACACTACTAGTACATATGTAGTATGTATATTTGCAATATTCCACAATAATAGTAAGAGAAGCATGACCACACTATATACACCCTCACACAATAAATGGCAAGTTAATATTTTTTGTATTCTTTCCAACGGAGTTGCTTTTCTTTGTATTTGAATATATTCTACTAAACATTATTCTATAAAAAATAACAATTCAAATTCATGGCCAGAGTGTTCTGAGTATAATAGCTAGTTAAAAATAAGAAGTGAATCTTGAACATTATATACATTTAAGAACGAAAAGAAAGAAAGAAAAAAAAGAACCTAAAGCAGTAACAATAGTAATTCGGAACTACTGAATATATATCTCAATTAGATACACAATTGTATCTTCATCACTACTAACTTCTCCATGGCATAGCCTCAGTTCAATGTCATCTGATGTTCTCTGTGGTAGAGTGGACTTGAACCATGGAGGGTTGCTGAATTGACAGCAAGCATTGTTAGGTCCACATCCTGCTCCATCCCAGAGAGGATCTGCAGTGTAATAGGAAGTCAAACTTAAGCCAGGTCCAGGATTTCCAGTATCACAGAAGTAGTTATTCTGAATGAATGAAGGCAACTGATATGGCCAGTTATACTGAGTATTAGTACAGGCGCAGTTCCAACTTGTTTGATAAGACCGGTCTTCCTCATAAATGGCAGCTGCAAATGACCATATATGTTGTCTACTGCCGGCTGGTCCATGAGTAACTGATATTCCATCTACATAAGCTGAGTCTATACTTGCTTGTCCTCCACGAACTGAATTGAAAAATGCATCAGTTGATCCTCTTTGATATGCAAGTATTCTGCCACACACAGAGGAATAGGTTAAATCACCTATTGGGAATATGGCTGAGTCACAAGTGTAAGCATCTGGTGCTGTTCGGCCACATCCTCTTGGTGATCTGTGTGTTGTCCAGCTATTAGGGCAGGTAGCACTAGGACTAGTCATGTTAAGATAAACAACTCTTCTCCAGTCAGAATGGCCACATGCAATAAACTCTTCATTTTTGTCTAAAGTAGGATTGACAGTGTTCATAATGACCCTTTTTACCTCTTCTTTTGTTAAATTAAGTTGGGCTTCTCTTCTGGCTACATTTGAACAAATGTTGTCTCCAGATTCTCTTCGTGTTGGGATTCGAACTGGAAGCACACAGTTGCCTGAGACAGCCAGAGCAATTAGAATGAGTGAACGGAAAAGAAGCTTGTTGTTCTTCATATTAGTAGCGATGGAGTAAATTCTCAACTACTATTGGCATCTTATATACCAACCGTATCTAGAGTTTATTGTTAACAACAAAGTTGAAAGAATAATAAAAGTATTGTTGTAAACTGAATTAGTTCTGTTTGATCACGTGGTATTTTATTAAAGAAGAAGTATTATGGTATAAGATATCGCAACATTCTTTTTTTTTTCTCTCTTTTTATTATTATTATTATTATTAATTTGGTGATACTTGGTATACCTAACTTAATGGAGGTGCAGTTATTTGGAGTTAATAATGGACTTCATTTGAACACACAATAAATCCAGCTTTTGAGTTAATTTGCAGATCGTTTAATTTATGACTTGAAAGAGCACCATGGTGCTTGTGTAGACTTCAGTTATTTTAAGCCCTGCATAAGCGAGTGATCCCATAGAACACATTGTGCACAGGGCTGTGTCATGGTGACATGCTAGTTTAAAGCTAAAGTAAACCTCATCTCAACTAGCAACAAAAGCTCTCAGTACAAGTACTAATGTTTATTAATATACAGGTTTCTGGAGTTGGCGCAACACCATACCAACCAGGAAGATGAGAGTGTACTGCTCCAGTATCAGGTACAGGGTAGCTACGACAGTGAACTCCTACAGCTACAGGATTCCTTCCAGGGAAAGATAGTGCACTTGCTCAGTGATACGGTAGGTCTGTGTGTGTGTGTGTGTTTTATTATTATTGTATTTATGTGTGGGTATTTTTATTATTAGTTGTAGTTTAGCTGGCACCTATCTTGATTAATTTGGTTAATATGTGGGCTTAGGAGTCGTCCGTGAAGAAGGCATTTTTGAAGCACAGTGCTGGGAAGCTCTCAGAGTTCTTTGGGCCAACACGAGGTGAGACAGACAATGTGTTAATCAAAGGAAACATTGACCAACTTAACTGAAGCTCCTTTGGATCATTAATATACAAACTTTTGGGCTAGAACAAATATTGATGAAATTAAGCAATTTTCAGTGTAATATATTGTATATTGTGACTGCAGCCAAAGAGCATGGTTTAAATTGAACAAGGCTGGACAACAGCTTGATTCAGTGGATCTAATAATCTAACAAACTTGCATATACAGGGATGTGCAAGTGTATGTCATGATTGATGTATTGACAGGCTGGACCATAGCTTCATTCAGTTGATCTAGTTATAAATTGTCTAACAAACTTATAAAAGGATGTACAAATAATAAGTCACTAAAGTTATTATATTGGCAGAGTCAATTAATGATTAATTCAGCCCAATTACCACAGAGCAGTTTTATTCCGAATTGTCCACGCTAACTGTATGTATCTCTTTTTACAAAGCCGTTGAATTGTTAATTTAAAATTGACTTGTTACACGCAGTAATTTAAAATTCTTTTGTTGTAATTTTTCCATTGCATGTTTGTTTATTGTTGTGTTGATTCCAGCCAAGGAGGTCATCTTGTCCCACATGATCACTTTCCTCAATGACAAGGTACACAAACATCACGTAGTGATGAGAAGATGTGACATAGGATACTGCTTCTGTATTCATTTATTATTTATTCCTTTTGCCCATGCAGTCAGACTGGGAGTTGCATCGAGCCTTCTTTGAGTGCATCGTGGATGTAGCTACTCTCCTCAGACATCACAGTCTACCCATACTGGAGCCTCTGCTGCAACAGGTCAGCTCTCATCTTTTAAATTATAATACCTGATAAATTCTTACTTGGTTTAGCATTGTTAAATATTTGAAATTAGCCATTTGTTCATCACAGCATGCCCAGTAGGGTTCAATTCATTATGTTTACAAAGGATCTCGTGATTGGTAGCAGCGTACTATGTGTACCTTTTAGAGTGTAGGCTAATCAGACCAAGTATTTATACATAGTTATGCCCTAGGGTAAACTTATTTGCTATTTGCCTGTATTCAGAGATAAAGTGAACAAACAAATCATGTATTTTTATGTAATCAAGTGATTATTCTCTGTATGTGTGAGTTGTATAGGACTTAACTGGCTGAGCGAAAAGAGTTGATATTCACAATTTCTTTCTCAGCCTTTTTACTCATTAGATATATTCTCTCTCTTTCACAAAACAATACAGTATTAAATATTTGATTGCCACCTGGAATCGAAACCAGGACCGATTGCTTAACACAAAATGCTCTGCCACTGAGCTACAACAACCAGCCAGCAAACAAACACTCCAATTCTTTATTTATACTGTTAATTAATTTTTAATTGTTTAAAAAAAGCCTGTGAAAGAGAGACAATACATCAGACTTGATATTATATGTGACTTTTTCATTCATATATTTGTAGCATGCAGATGTCAAAATTTCAGGCAAAAAATATGTTGTACTGAAGTATTATGCAGATCCATTTTATTAGACATGTTTGTGCCTTTAACGTTGTAGAAATCCATTTTCCCTCGTACTGTATCTATTTCTTTCAATGATGAATATATAGTTTGTTGTGTAATCTGAGTTGTGTTAATATCCCTTACTGCAGGGTCTGAGTGATGGTGAGGAGGTGGTGGTGTGTAAGACAATAGAGGCCATGACCATCCTGTGCTCAGCAAAGCTGTTTGACAAGCAAACTCTGTGTGCGTATGTGTCCAGTCTGGCTCCTTTCTTGGTCTACCCGGTGAGAGAGCATGCATGGCTGGCTGGCTTGATTGAATGAAAAGTTGGAATAAATTATTGATTGATTAATTATTGCAAAGCGTGTTGTTTGTTGTTGTTGTTGTTGTTGTTTTGTACGTGTAACTATTCACCAGCTCAATCTATAACTTGGTCTCGCTCTGATGAGTGAAAGTTAAGCTATTTGTCCAATTTTTTCTTTTAAGTTTGAGTTTAGCATCATCCTAAAGTCGAGGTGTATTCTTCCCCTTCAATAGCAAGCAGAAGTCAGAAGTGTAGTTTCCGTATAACAGAAGTACATAGTGTGATCTTTCAGTAGCTCCCATAGTCTAATATGCATTGTTGGGTTGTTGAAAATGTTGCCAGGATTCAAGTGCTTAGTCTACCCCAACACTACCTGCTCTGCAGAGCTCATCAACGGACGATTGTCAATTTAAGTACTCTATTCACCACACACACACACACACACACACACACACACACACACACACACACACACACACACACACACACATACACATGCACACACATATATACACACGCGTGCACACATACACACTCACACACGCACACACACATTATTATTATTATTATTTATGTTGTTGTTGTTGTTATTATTGTTATCATCCTCCTCCTTCATCAAGTTTTTCCCCTGCTTTTAATTAACTACTACAGCGTATGTGGATAATTCAGTCTTTTACTGTATTTTTGCACTTTTAGAATATTTGGATCCGGTATGGAGTTGTTGGTTTTTTGATGGCTAGCCACCAGCAACTGGACAGAGTGGACCAGCAGTGTTTCCTGCTGCCTAGGGTGGTACCGTACCTGAAGTATCCAGTCATTCAGATCCACGACGTGTGTGTGTTCCTCAGTGCTCTGAAGGAGCCCATCCCTAGAAAGGTCCTCGACTACCTCCTCAAACAACAGAACATTGTGGACGTCTTTCAGAGGTAAAGTACATTTGTGGCATGTGTGTATGTATGTGTTGTATGTGTTGTGTATTGTTGTGTGTATACTGCTTATTGTGCACTTTATTTTTGTTTTAATTTGCTGTTTACATTTATATGAATTATGCTGTAGATCCCTGATAAATAGTATGTATTTATTTGCGGTAATAAGTAGCCAGCATCTCATTAAAATAATTATTCTAGTCTGTCAATGGACTAATGTCTGACTTATTTACTAGTATGCACGTACTGTGTAATGCCTACCTTATGTTCATTTTACGTCTTAGAAAATAGTTTGCCATTTCTCCTTTCATTAAGTGTCCAATTAAATAATGAAATTAAAATCTGGCCAATTGACTTGACTCTTTTGTTTGTTTGTTTTGTTTTTTTGTTTTGTTTGTTTGTTTGTTTTCCTACGAAGGATAGTCAGTGTTCCCTAATATTTTAATTTCAATGAAGGTGCCTGGCATTACTAGTGATTTATAATAGAGTATTTTTATTGATATTTTTTGTTATTTCAGTCTGATGAACAGGGCAAGTGTTAGAAGAAGCACTTTTTCTAATGACCATGGTCACTCTGTCCCTGGACACCTTGTACATGTGAGTACATGGCACATGCATACATGCAGCTTACATACAGGGTTTATACGTACATTAAAATTTAACAGATCGAGTGTTAACGAACACAAAAAAAATTTAAGTTAAGCTCTTTGGTTGTTTGGTAAGTATTAATATAAAGGGTCTTGTGACTAATACTTTGATAAGTGGCATGTGATTTGTATGTATCAATCATGTGACCAAGGAAGATATGTAGTATGACTTAGGCAATGAAAATGTTGACATGTGACCATGGAGTTGTTATCATAGCTAGCTCAAGGAGTTAGTCACTATTTAAACTGCAACAAACCATTAATGCCAGGAAGACGAACATATAGCTGCTGTTAGTGATCATAATACAGTAATAAAAGTGGATGTGCTTCTTACAGACTACATAGCTTGCATAAGACAGTGGTGTGTGCTGAATTATGATCTTGTGGACAAGTACTTATCATAATATTCCACCGCGAATATCTGATGATTATGAATGTCTTCATCTCTCCTGCGATACCTGTAGCATCTCTTGATGAGAATCATCTCACACAACACGGCCGCGGTTAGGAGCACCATACAGGCGTAGTATAACAACCCGCAGTGGGCGGAGCTTGCATCTGGTAGGTACCTGATTATGGTTTTAGAAGCGGATTTCAAAGCCACCTCCGATACCCCCATGGCTACTCCGATCAGGAATAAGGACAGCCCGACCAACAGTCCTCTCATGGAGTAAGGAGTCTGAGCGATAATGAACTGGTTCATGTTGAAATGCAGCAAGTAAGCAGATATGCCTAACATCACTTGAGGCAGGGCAAGCCATGTCACTGGTATTTTAATGGTCAGGTCTTGGCTTGCCGTGTGCTTGTTGGCGACTAGCATGCATGTGGCGTTATGTTTAGGGTCTAGAAAATGTCCACCCGCTACTTCCATGCTCAGCAGAGTCGCTGCGTGCAGCAGTAGGAGAGTAGCTCCCAGTACTAGTTTTTGCATTATGTGTCCTTTCAAGCAGCAGGACTTGTAAGTCTGTAGTGGGTAAAGTATGAACTCCACCACTGGAACTAGTAAGACCACCACCAAGTGGTCTAGGAACTGCACTTTCATCCTCTGGTAGCAGTTTGTCAGGTAAGAGGTAGCAGAAGCGTCACTGCAGTCGGGTATGTATCCTTTGTCTTCATAGTAATACACTAATTTGGTATTCATTACTGTATACATACTGGCCATTACAGTCATCCAAGGGAGGCCAGCCACCATCACTGCTACTAATCTAAAGAAAGTTTTAACGTCTTCCACTTGTTCCGTGGTAAAGGGTCCACCAAACTTGACCTTACCCAGGTCCAGCCTGGTGTATGGCTTGTCTTCCCAGTAGGTAAAGGCACTCCGAAGTCGCGGGTGTTTGTTCTTCACTGCGTACCTGATCACTTGGTAGATGAGCTTAAGAGGATTGTGTGTGACAGGTTCCTTCACCAACCAGTGGCTCGCAAAGAAATCTGCCAAGAGAATGACAGTGCACATCAGAGGCTGGAGTATATAAGACAGAGCTTCAGTGTAGAATCCGCAGTTACACCACTGGGTAATAACATACACACTGCCTGCTAGGAAGCACACCCATGTATTCCAGTTGATGTAAGACGTTACTGCTGACGTGGAGGCATCAGGAAGCTGGTCGAGGCCAAACTGTAAGCTGTTGGATAGTATCCCAGACATAGCTAGGGGCTCTATCACAGAGAGGACAGTCAGTAGGGCGCTCCAACCTGGAAATTTCCCAACCATTTCTCTGATCACCATCAGGAGGTTGTGGAGCACGAGGGTGATCCATAAAATCCTCGTGCTGTAGATGACCACTTTGTAACGTCCGAAGTAAACGTCGGCTAACAATCCCGTGAAGGGGCAGGCAATTAGCACCACAGGCCCATAGTAGTACAGGTTAATGTCCTCAAACACCAGGTGGTGTGCAGTGAAGTATGCCGTATACCCGATGAGCAGGATCAGTGCAGCAGCCTTGCTGTTGAAGCATCTGATCTTGAAAGATACTGGTATCTTGCTGTATGGATCTTGAGATCTCATGGCTGTCTCTGTAAAGATGTGCACAACGTAGCTGTAACAGAAAGGGGAGGTTTAGGTACTATATATATGTGCAGAATGTGAGTTTCACTTTCATGGATAATGTAGTTTTTATGTAATTAAAGATATTATCTCTGTGTGAACACAGAATGTTGAAAGTATTTCTTTCATTGGTACACAGTGTTTGTCAACAGAGTAGTGGGTATTACTATACCGTATTCTGTGAAGTAGTGAATCCAATAACCTTACATAGCTTTATTCAAACCTCCATCCAATAGACTTATAAGTATTGGTACAGACTCAAACGTCCTGCATCAGTTTCAAAGGCAGTAAATTTAGATGATTGCAAATTTTCTCTGTTCCAACAGCCAATATATTGTTTAATTAAAACTTAACCATAATATTGGCTGTTAGAGCAACAAAAAAATGCTATTATTGTAATTATTTCAGCCGAAAATGACTGAGTCAGTAATTAATAAGATGCATACATTTATACATACGTAAATATTGTAACAACTGGGTAGTATGCCATAGCAACTATTACAATAACAATTTTTTTTATACAATGGAGGTGCATTTTTGACACTCTACTTAAAGTTTTTTTATCACTGATTATTAATAGCTGGAGGGTTGTATGTATGTATGCATGGGAACCTAATAGTTCTATGTATGTACATGCAGGGTTTCGTACAGAGGGGGGGACGCCGTGGAATTTTCCCTCCCCAGCAAAAGTTTTCCCCCTCCAGAAAAATATTTTCCCCCTCCAGAGAAAAAATATTCCCCCTCCAGAGAAAGTATCCCTCCTCCCTCCCACACACCAAAACTAAATTCCCCTACCCCACTGCCACTCATCAACAATTTTGTTTTTGAGGGTCAAGTATGATATTTGCCTATTCTCTCAACATTTGCAGTCCCTACTGAAAGTACGAGAGTGATGTTTATGTGTAAAAGTTTCTAATTATCCCCCTCCAACAAAAAATCCTGTATGAAACCCTGACATGTATGTATTTCCTGCTTCCTAGTCCTCTCTTGTTATACTCTATTAAGTTCACAAGTGAAGCCATGAAATGCTGAGGTTCTGAAGAAATCGTTACATTATCAGATATGGCTGCTAGGTAGTTATAATACATGCCTGAGAATAGATATAAAGCCAGCTATCATTGGAAGGTTTAGTTTTAACTTCGAAAGAACTGATGTAACTTTGAAAAAAGTGTTATCTTATGCCAGTAATGAAGAAGGTTTTCAAGTTCTTCTATGTAAAGGTTAGCCAGTGGCCCTAAGTTATGTGTAACTACATGAGACTATATCACTGTAAGAGGGTCTCGTGGGTGGCTGAATGTAGCTGGTGAGGAATTGAGTGGACAGTGTATTTATTTGTTTTGGTTGTAAGTAAATTTGTTTTTTCATACTGCTTCATGTAGTGAAGATGCTAGGCTAGGCAACCCCATCAAGATTTCTTTATCTTTGTAGAGAAGTAAAGAGTTTTTCTAAATTAGAGAGCAGTAATATGTATAATCTGATTGGACAGTTTGAACGTACCATGGTACAAGTTCCGGTATCACATTCAAGTTGTACGCAGAATATTTGTAGTTATGGGAACAGACATTACTTGAGTTACGACATCTTGGAAGGTGTCACTCAGATGTGTGAACACTTTCTTACTACTGTCTAGAGCTGTAGGTGACAAACACACTGAAACTTGCAATGGTTTTATAACAATTGGTTACTATGTTTAGGTAGTGGTAGTATTGTCAACTGAAAGCCTTACCATCTCAACTGCTTTCAAATCGCCTATCAAACCATCCCTCCCTTTACTCTTACAAAATCATATATTTTTTACTCTTCTTGCCCGTTAATGTGTATTCTGTTTTGAGTTCCATGGAGATTGCTTGTTGTTCTTGTCTGATTTGCGATAACTTCCTGAAACCCAAGTTAAACTTGAACAGGCAGAGTTCATTAGAGGTGTATAAGGTTTCTTTCAGTTATTATAGTAATAAGGAACACAAGAAGCTTTATTGGCTGATACATACGTACTGGTATAAAGTGAAGCTAAGTGTGGTTAATTATTAAAAATACAATAATGTCTCGATACCTGGAGGGGGGGGGGGGGGGGGGGGGGGGGGGGGGGGAGGAGAGAAAGAGAAAGAAAACAATCAGGAATGTTGTTTTTTAGACTATTAAACAAAATGCAATGCATAGCTGTTTTTTTTAATTTTTATAATATGCTCATAATAAAAGATTGCTATTCTCATGCGGTTATATACTGAATTATAAGCATCACCTCTCTAGACCTTTTGTGTGAGAATATAGCTACTTGAAATCTTTACCAACTGTAATTTTGAAGTTGCTTGTCATCACTGCGCTCAGTGTGCTATTATACCTCAGTAAGGAATTATGTAGTTGTAGTTGTTTTTTTTTTAATTAAAGATAGGAATTAATTGCATTCTATTTTATTAGAGAATATTAATTAATAATGTTATGAAGTATTGAATTTTTTTCCTAACGTACTTTTTCCCCCCCTTTGGCTTCACAACTAGAATATTCCACTATATATACTTTTCTTCATTTCATTTCAGACATTCAAGAAGCTGCAATCACTTGGCCTAAATGAAGAGCATGAAAACTCCTTAATGGTAAGCAGTACACTAACGCTTAGCAGAAATGAGTTTATTAATGTTTTGTATTGCCTCAATCTTTTTTTTTTTTTTTTTTTTTTTTGGCGTTTACAACAGTATGCTATTTTTGTTATGTTATAATTATGCAGGCTCTGAAGGAGCATATTATGAAGCAGCACATGAGCAGACAGATGTAAGTGGTTAGAGTTGCGGTTAATCATTACCTTCTCTTGCACAAGCTTACAGTGATGATTACAATCATTTATTTAATTATTTGTTTATTTAAACTCCACTAGCCATAAATTATAGTATTACACTCTGTGGGTTTTATCGGTACAGTATTGTATTGACGTGCACTTGTACAGAACATGTCAGTCAAAAGTTGTGCTGATACAGCAAAGTAAGCCTATGTATGTAAAGCTTGTGAACTTCTAGATCATGCATGATGTGTCTACATGTTGCAGCCACAAGATCCTGCACTGTAATACAGAGGCAATTATTTTAAGTTAATAAAGGTGTAAAACTGGCCTCGTATGAATTTTTGAGGTGGCACTCCTCTGATATTTATCAGTTAGCATGCTATGAAACAAAAGTTGACATTATTATTTGCTCTGATCCCAATTCATTCCTCCCCCCCCCCCCCCCCCCCCCCCCCCCCCCCCCCCCCCCCCTCCAGTCTCCTCTTACCCTTTCTAATTTTATATTGTAATTCTAATTGTAGGACATCAGAGGTGGAGTCCCATTACAATACTACAAGGGGTGTGGTCAACATAAAGAGTCTGCCGGGAACAGTGACTCCCATAGCAATGGATCTGGTCTACAAGCCACTTGAACCTACCACCACCATCCCTGGCAGCAGCAAGAAGTGAGAATCACAACACAATATGTCAACTCATTCATCTTATATTAATTAATTAATTTATTACTATTATTATTATTATTATTATTATTATTATTATTATTATTATTATTATTATTATTATTATTGCTATTGTTATTATTATTCCTTATTATTATTGCTTATTATTATAGTCGTTATTTATATATTAGTATTATTATAGTCGCTCTTATCGTTGTTAATATTACAATTATTATTTATTTATTTATTATTATTAATAATTATAACAAGCTTATTCTCCTTATCATTGATACTCTTAGTTTTACTATTGCTGACAACAAAATGTGCTATGTTTACATTTATTTTGTTATTTTATAGGAAACCAGGCTCTAAACCCACTGCCAACTCAGACAAGGCTCCACTGGTAAGAATGGATGATTATGAGTATTTTTGTTACAGCTATTAACTACTGAAATGACCTACTGTAAATGTGGGCTAATGTTTGACCTTTCAATGTTCTACTGTTAAATGTTCAAACTTTGACAACTTGTGCTCTTTTGTTTTTATTTCTCAGAATGAAGACTGGGATCGTATATTTGGTGAAAGCCCTCCTTCATCCAAACCAACCACTCCCAAAGACTCTGCCCCTTCATTAGCTAATTTATCTCCAGGCACCAAACACAAGAAATTCCTCTCCGGTGGTTCCCCGACTTCACGCCGGAGCAAGATGGCGTCTGAGAATGTTCCCAGTACTCCTACCAAGTCTTCTCAGGATGGGGTCTCCAACAGGTTGCAGCAACAGGTAGAAGGTGAAGAAGATGGGGAGGGGAGGACGGAGCTTCTGAAGCCTCCATCTGAAGGCAGGAAGGCCATGGGATCTGCCGAGACTCTCAGAGCCAAAGTGGTGCCGGTATCAGACGGGAATTGTAAGTCACATGGAGAAGTGGATGAATAGGGTGAGACTGGATGTTGAAATAAAATTAGAAAGAGTTGATTTTAAGCAGAAATGCTTGCCAATATTCATACTTTGGTTAAGCTGAAGATTAATTGTTGTTAATGGGATTATTATTATATTATTATTATTATTACTATTATTATTATTATTACTGTTATTGAAGAGGGAAATGCTCACGCACAGTCAACCTCTAACAAGTCAGGTTGTAAGGCTGGCCTCTCAGTGGTAGTCTGAGACTTCCGCTCTTAGTAATCAGACAGGGAATGTTTATCATACAGTTCACACTCCGAAGTTCTTACTAACTGGCTAGACACTAGTTATATATTGTAATCAGCTATGGCTTGATAAATTCAGACATTAACAGTTAGAGTAATGATGAGAGTGAAAAATGATAGAACGGCTAACAAAGGTGGTATGTGAATGTGAGATCATACGCATGTACAAATAAAGAAGAATTGAGCATGCTCGCTGAGTGTAAATGTGAAATGATATAAATGATAAGTAGTTAATAATGTCAAGTTGAGTGTTCAGCTTTATTATTATTATTATTACTATTATTATTATTATTATTACCGTTATTATTACTATTATTATTATTATTCCTATTAATTTAGCATCTTTGGACAAGAGTCAATCATCAGAGAGCTTGGCATCTCCTGATCACGCCCACGCAGTGAAGCTACGAGGCAAGCGACGGCTAGGAGGCACTCTCAGACACAAGCGCTCCAGTTCAGAAGGAGCCCTAGCCAGACTCAGTCTTAAGAGTGCCGGAAGCTGGAGGTAGAGTTACAGTTGTGTGTACATTGCAGTAGGTATCATAGTGTGTGTGTGTCATACCTCCTCGTGGTGCCTGGGGGGTAACGCTAACATGACTGGTTGGCGCAGCTTTAGTGATCACTGTAGTATTTGTACTGATTTTGTCAGTTGTTAAGTGAAAGGCTGTGTTTAAAACACTGCAGTGGTTTTGCTAGCCCTCAGTGTTAAGATCATTTGTAACTTTAGCGCGAGGCTAATTATGGTTAACAATAGATGTAGTGGATGTAGTAAGAAACTGAATGTTGGATGTTGGAATATGAGATCATTGGTTGAGTCAGATGGTAGCATTGCTACAGGAGTGTCCAGACAAGGTGGAAGAGGTGTTGCTGTGGACAAGAAGTCTAGGTTGATGGTGCAAGAGTTTTGTAAGTTTGGGATGAATGTGGTGGACTTAAGTGAGACGAAGTGGTGTGGAAATGCACTGTACAATGTTGATGGGTATTTGATCTTGCATTCTGGAAGGCCAGTGCCAGCAGCTGGTGAAAGAGTGGAGAGGAATGAAGGGGTGGGGCTAGTGCTGGATCCAATCATGGCTGAGAGCTGGAGAGAGTGTGGTGAGGTATAGAGCGTGATCAGCTCTAGAATTGTGACAGCCAGATTGAGATTATGCGAGAAGGGCCTGCCAGGCAGATAAGGACAAGTTCTATGCTGACTTGCAGACTGTGGTGGATGGAGTGAGTGCAGAGGAATAGTAGGAGATCTCAATGCTAGATTAGGTAGTGGACGGATAGGAGGGGACAGATGGGATGGTGTCCATGGCAGACATGCAGAGTACAGTAGGGTTCAAAATGAAGTTCCCATTGCGACCAGACTTTCCCCCGATTTTACGTTGAAAAAGTCGCTAACCTTTTAGACGACTTTTAACCGACTTTCCGCTATGCACCATGAAATTTTTATCAGTCTGCTAAATAATAATCTGAAGTAAGTCATTAGTGCGTAGATTCTGCAGGCCCTCCAAGTGACTTCACAAGTCCACAACAACTTACTGGGTCGGCGACTTTATACGGCGACTTCTTATTATTATTACAACTCTTAACGGCGATTTTTTAACGCTGTGCCTGGCAATTTTAAAGGGCGACTTTTTAGGGTGGCTATTTTCTCACTGTTACTTTGTAGTGCAGCCTTCTTCTCCCGCTACTTTGGTCCAGAAGCCTTTATAAGCTAACTAGAAGAAATTTTTTGACAGTATCACCAAACTCTCGAGTTTATTGTGCCCCTCTCTACATGCTGCTCCAAGAAGATGGAAGCCTTTCATAACCGATGCTTGAGGCAAATAGTTGGCATCACGTCAGCACAGCAGAGGACTGAGCTCATCAGCAGTGTCCAGGTGGCCTGCCAGTTTGGAATGGAGGAGTCCCTGGAAGATATAGTTATAGCGAGACGACTGAGATGGCTGGGCCACCTGGCAAGAATGGATGACCACAGACTGCCCAAGAAGATACTGTCTGGTTGGCTGCCTCAGCACCACCCTGCACATGGGACTAGAATGAGATGGCGAGATCGTGTCAGAAAAGATTTGAAAAAGTTTAATATTGATGAGAGGAGGTGGTATCTGTTGGCACAGGACAGGAGTGGTTGGAGGAGAAGTTGCAGGACAGGACTCGAGGATGTGACTGAGGCTAGAGTGGCAGAGGATGAGAGGAGAAGAAGGACATGTGTGGAAGACAGTATTGAGAACAGTGGTAGCAGTACAGCTACAGATAAGCCATACAAGTGTAGTGTGTGTGAGAGAACATTCAGACAAAAGCAAGACATTGATAGACACAGATGTGTCCCCACTCGTCAGAAACATTAATAACTGATTTAGTCTGTCACTTGTGGCAGAGAAGCATCATCCGATGGGCGGCTTCCTTTCAAGGTCTAGGTGTGTGTGTGTGGTTTAAGCAAAACTGAAATATATATTTGGAATGAGGAGTGGGACCTGTAGAAAGAGTAATACTAGTTGCATAGCTTGTACATAGAGTGCTACTAGTCTGAACACATTGGGACCGAGAGGCGTTTGGATAGCTGAAATGTTCAGTTAACTACAGCACCACAGAAATGCATTATAGATCACTAACGAAGGGGCATGGTCAGACAACTCTTTGTGTCTGCATGTGCTACTTTCAATTTGGGTATTTGGTTAATTGAAGTTGTACTGTAAATGACCATGTTTTCAGCAAGAACAGAGCAAGCATCATATCTGTGTAATTAACCCTCAGCGCGCATGCGCCCGGAGGGTTACAGTAGTCATCCTGTCTGTGTGTCATTCATTCATTCATTCAACAACGGATCTCGAAGACTACGGCCTTCCAGGCTCTGAAACGATGTAGAGATAGAGAAATTTGCAAAGTAAGTCCCTTTAATGTGCTAGAATATTTTGTTTCGACTTAGTTTTCAAGAAAAAGCTAGTCGATTGTAGCCGTTCGTCGTACGATCGTTGTGCTAGTGCGCTACCAGTAACGCCCCTTTACCGAACGTTATAATCACGTGAGCTGAAAATAGCCTGCGAGACTACCCCCCCCCCCCCCCCCCCCCCCCCCGGCTAGTCGTAATCACGTGAGCAAAAATTGTACGGCTGATGGGCCGATGTGTAGTTCCTGCAGTCGCGCTTTTCACGTGTATGGTTGCTGGATGAGTTGTTGTATCTGAGCTGATAGGGCTAGAAGAAGACGCATTACCCTTTGCTCTGGTGATAGCTTTCTTTGTATCTTCATCATTTTGTAAGTAGTACCTTAGAGAGTATATATTAAAGGTTTTTATGAGTTGTTGTTTTTTTAACAGACTTATCGCTTACGCTGTTGCTGCCAACTACTTTGTATAGCTGGTTTCCTTTTTCTACTAACTGTAAGTTGTAACTTCTGCTTGGTCAGAATTTAATCTTGGTTGTTGGTATATTTAAAAACTAGTGTGTCTCTTTGCTTGTGTGGTAGTTGTAGCTAGTATTTTGTTTTTTCTTCTAACTTGCAAGTTGTAACTTCTGTGCTGGTCTGAATTTAACCTCAGCTGCTGGTATATTTAGGAGCAGTTTTTCCCCTGTAATTTGTGTTGTAGTAAGTTAGTTTTCTTGTAACCGTGTAATTTCATGTGTTAATCAGATTTTAATCTTAGTTGGTTTGATTAGGAAGCAGTGTTTTGTATTCTGTGGCAGTAGTTACTGCAATCTATAGCTTAATTCAGTATGCCCTCTTTTAAAAAGAAGTGCCCAGAATGTAATTGCATGGTCCATGTAAGAAAATCTAAGTGTGAGTGTGGACATAATTTTATGGTGAAACCCAAGTTAATTCTCAAGTTTGAAAATGTTGTGAAGACCATAGAAACTCGCAAGAATAGTATGTTAATGTGTCAATTAAAAAAAATAGCTCAAGAAAGTCCCCAGCAAAGCAAAAAGCGTAAGCAAGCTAATTCTGAATGTCAGGCTTGTAGGAAAGCCCGTGAAACCCATGAAGAATCTCAGAGTCGTAAACAAGCCAATTCTGAATGTCATGCACGTAAAAGAGCTTGTGAAACCCATGAAGAATCTCAGAGTCGTAAACAAGCCAATTCTGAATGTCATGCACGTAAAAGAGCTTGTGAAACCCATGAAGAATCTCAGAGTCGTAAACAAGCCAATTCTGAATGTCATGCACGTAAAAGAGCACACGAAACTCGTGAACAATCTCAGAGTCGTAAAAAAGCAAATTCTAAACGTCAGGCCAGCAGCAGACTCTGTGAAACTTCTGAACAATCTCAAAATCGTAAAAAAGCTGATTTAGAACATCATGCCCATAAAAGAGCTCAACAATCTTCCTCACAAAATATTATCGACTCATTCTTAGCCAAGACTAAGCAAGGTCCAGATTATGTCTGCAAATCTTGTCACAGACTTTTGTATCGACAATCAGTTATAGTTTTCAAAATACACAAGTATTCTAAAGTATGCTCGGAGTTATTATCTGATGTGTTCAGACCAGAGTATCTTTATAAATCCAAGGATGGTAAGGAGTGGATTTGTAATACTTGTCATGTAGCACTGAGTCATGGTAAAATGCCAACACAAGCTGTAGCTAATGGTCTAAGTCTAAATCATATACCACATGAACTTTCATGTCTAAATCCATTGGAAGTGAGATTACTATCATTACGTTTACCTTTTATGAAAATGGTTGCCCTTCCATCAGGAAAGCAGAGATGTATCCATGGACCAGCAGTAAATGTACCATCTAAATTAGATAATGTGTGCACTATACTTCCCAGACTTCCCTCTCAAAGTGAACTTGTTGCCCTAAAATTAAAGAGAAAGCTAGCTTATAAAGGTCACTACATGTTTGACTATGTAACTCCTGAAAAAGTCCTGAATGCATTGAGATGGCTAAAAATACATAATCCTTTATATGGTGATGTAACAATTGATGAAGAATGGTTACTGCATGCAGAATTAGATGATCATGATTTGATCGCAAGTATGACTGGAAGAACTGAATCTATGAATGTTGAATGTACCTATACTGAGACAACTGAGAGTAATGATGCTTGTATCAGTGTGACTACCACTAATATTGCGTGTGAGACTGACACAAATATTGAGAGTGAAACTACCACAAATAGTAAGAGTGAGATTGAATTGAGTTCTGAATTGTTTAATTGTAGTAATAAGCATGATATAGATCCCATAGTGAACCCCACAGTTAGTGTCAGTCAGTCTGACAATAGTGTAAATGAGTTGACTACTGCAAAATACAATCTTGAAGAATATGCCAGTGACAACCAATTCATTGTTCATGATGTTCCTGGTGACGGGGATTGTTTGTATCATGCTGTACTTTACCAATTTAAAGAGAAAAACATTGATTCTATTACTGCACAAGATTTGAGAGAACGTGTTGGAACATATCTTGAAGAACATAAAGATACGTATATGCCTTTTGTTGCATCTCCCATATCATCTGAAAGTGTTCTCAATTGTGACACAGAAATTCCCAATATTGTAGATGCTAGTATTTCTTCAGTAGCTGATCCTGACATTAGGTCTGCATTGGTGTATGCTAGGTATGTAGACAGAGTTAGAAGTGGTTCATGGGGTGATCATGTGGTAGTAGCTGCAATAGCCAACATGTTTCACGTTACAATCAATGTAGTTCAAGCAACACAGTCTGGTTGTACACTCTCTATCACTGGTCCTGTTAATGATACAAGTAATTGTGAAATTAACCTTGGTCTCATCATGCAGTACCACTTTGTTGGTCTGGACAAGCAAGTGATGCATATTGATAATAACAGTATAAATCATTGTATGTGTATCCCTAGTAATCAGTCTAGCAGTCACATATGCAATTCTGATTCAGTGTCTATGTCCCATGGTGTACAAGTCAATCAACATTCTATGTGTGACGTGATTACTAATGATGTTCCAACAACTAGTGATAGTAGTGATATCAATAATGCATGTTTCCCAAATGATATTGACCATACAGCACAGACATTTGAAGACAGTGCCATGGAAGAAGGTGATGAACATACTAGACAAATTACAGGTGGCCCACTGGCTAGTGTGATGAGTGTCGAGAATCCTGAGACTTTTAATGAGGTAGTCTGTGTAGCACCAGCTGAAGGACAGAAACCAATGTCTATTATGACTGATTCAACATTTGAAGCTATGTCGAATCCAGATAAATTTCCTATGAGTAGTGGGTGTTTTGCCTCGGAGAGACCTAAAAGAATAACATATCGTAAATATTTTAATCAGAGGCTTCTTGATGTTGATGGTAGATTTGCCAAAGACACTGACTACCTGTTTGTTGCCCAATACATTGTTGAAGCCAAGCAAATCCTAGATGATGCCAATAATTTTGTTTGGAGACAAAAACCAGGTAGAAATTTTACTGCCCAACAAGCCAAAGATAAGAATCTAGTGAGCCAGTGTGTACGTAAAGATAATGCATATAGATTCATGAAGAATGTGAGAGGTTCCCCAGCTTACTACCAAAAGACATTCTATGAGTTGTTAGCTATGATTCGGCAACTTGGCACTCCCACTTGGTTTCTTACACTTTCAGCAGCTGACTTAAAATGGCCAGATGTGATTCAGACAATAGCCAGGCAGTATGGTGTAACATACACTGATGAACAAGTAGCTGCCATGACATTTGAGGATAAGTCAAAGTGGATCAGACGTAACCCAGTCACTGCTGCTAGACATTACCAGTATAGACTCACTACATTTTTTCAAGAGTTTCTTAAGTCCTCAGCCAATCCACTTGGTGAACTAGTTGACTATGCCATCAGAATTGAGTTTCAAGCCAGAGGCTCCCCACATGCTCATTGTTTGTTGTGGATCAAAGATGCCCCAAAATATGGATTAGACAGCAATACCAGTGTGTGTGAGTTCATTGACCAATATATCACCTGTGCATTGCCTGAGAATAATGACAAACTGACAGAGTTAGTGTTACTTGTACAACAACATAGGCATTCAAACTATTGCAAGCGTAACAAACGTTGTCGATTCAATTTTCCACATCCCCCTAGTATTGCCACACTGATATCTGAACCAAGTGAGAAATGTTCTGACTCCTCCAGTGATATACTTACTTCAGTGTACAAGGTACTTGTACAAAATCCCAATGACAGCATGAATAGCTTACTAGTCAAAGCAAATGTGACTTTAGACCAGTATATGTCTGCATTGGAAGTGTCCACTAAGGCCAGTGTGGTTATTCTGAAGCGTAAACCAAATGAATGCAACATCAACAATTACAATGCTTCCGTAATGTTAGCATGGCAAGCCAACATGGACATACAGTATGTACTCAATGCCTATGCATGTGTCATGTATGTGGCCTCTTACATTATGAAATCTGAAAGATCCATGGGAGAGTTGTTGAAAAATGTTGCAGCTGAAGCCAGAAATGAAGATCTTAAAATCCAAATGCGTAAAGTTGGTTCTGCTTTCCTTACTCATAGAGAAGTCAGTGCCCAAGAAGCTGTTTATAGAATCCTGTCAATACCAATGAAACAGTTAAGTAGATCTGTTGTGTTTATTGATGTTAACCCCAAACATGAGAGAATAGCTGTACTTAAAGATAGCAATGCCCTGAAAGACTTAGATGATGATGATACAAATGTGTTTCAGAAGAGTCTCATTGATAGATATGAACACAGACCCAATAAACTTCAGTGCATGTGTCTAGCCGAGTTTGCAGCCACGTATGTTACCAAATACCAGCCAAGAGATGCAGACAATGATGTTCTTCCCCCCAATGAGACTGACACTGAGTCCACACAGATTACATTGACCAATGGCTATGGCAAAATGAACAAACGTAGAAAACCAGCTGTTATTAGATTCAGAACTTACAATAAAGACTATGATTCTACCAACTGGTTTAGAGCCAAATTGATGTTGTACTATCCTTGGTTAAATGAAACCACTGACCTTCTTGGAGGATATTCCACTTATGAGGAGCATTACAACCATATAAAACCTATTATTGTTGCCAATGAACAAAAATACACACTAGCCGATATCGAAGGCCTGGAAGTAGATGAGAATAATATTCCTGAGCATGCATGGAATCAGATTGCACCGAACACTGAATCAACTCAGGCTCAATCCCGTGCACAAAGTTTGGAACACCTTACTGAAGTGTCCCAAGAAGACATTGAGGATAATACCAATCTCATTACATCTACAAGTCATGGTAGTTTACATACACGGTTTGAAACTGCAGCCAACAAGCAAGAAATTCTACCCAGTGAATATAGAGAACTAATGAGAGGTCTCAATTCTAAACAGAGGCAGATAGTCATGTTTCATCGAACATGGTGCAAAAAAGCAGTACTGGCATTGAAGCAAGAAAAACCAATACAACCTTATTTTCTGTTCATGAGTGGCCCTGGTGGTGTTGGAAAGTCGCATGTGATCAAAATGATTCATTCAGATACTCTCAAATTACTTAGACTGTCTGGTACCATAGAACCTGATGACATCACTGTATTACTAACAGCTCCTACTGGTGTAGCTGCATTCATAATTAATGGAATGACCATACACTCAGCATTAGTTCTTGGTCGTGGAAAATATGGTGTATTCCAACCTCTCGGTCATGATAAATTAAACTCATTAAGGTCCAAATTGTGCAAATTAGTTTTATTAATCATTGATGAAGTGAGTATGGTTGGTGCTAACATGTTATTAGAAATACATAAGAGATTGCAGCAAATAAAGTCGGTGCTGCCTGATATTCCTTTTGGTGGTGTCAGTATTCTAGCTGTTGGTGATCTATACCAGTTACCTCCAGTGGGACAATCCCCAATATTCAGTTCAGTCAGTGATAGTTATGCCAAGCTCTATGGTTCTGGTTCATTATGGGTTGATAACTTTCAAATGATTGAACTGGATGAGATAATGAGGCAGAAAGATGACAGTGCTTTCTGTGAGCTGCTGTGTCGGGTAAGAACTGGCAAGTGTACCATTGATGATAATTTAATTTTGAGGTCTAGAGAAGTATCTCATGATTCTGATAGTTATCCAACTGATGCTCTACATGCATATAGATTGAATGCTGATGTTGATGCACGCAATAGTCACATGTTGGATGCATTAGCCTCAGAGAATCACCAATATTCTATTCATGCATGTGATGCAGTAGCAGGTCTAACTCACCATATTGATCTATCCAGTCTATCTAAGAAAAGAACAGAAACTGGTGGCCTTCATGGTGTTTTAAAATTAGCAGTAGGAGCCAGAGTGATGTTGACCACTAATGTGGATGTGTCAGATGGTCTTGTGAATGGAGCCAGAGGTGAAGTGGTCCACATAGCAACTAACAATGATAACAAAGTCACGCATATACTTGTCAAATTTGATAGCTCTGCTGTTGGTGTGAAGGCTAAACGTGCTAGCCATTTCAGAGGTTTTTCTCATGCTGTTCCGCTCACTAGACACGAAGGAATATTTCTAGCTAGAGGGAAGAAAGGTTCAGAAATTACACGCGTGCAATTCCCATTGACTCTTGCATGGGCCACCACTATTCACAAAGTACAAGGTTTAACTCTTGATAAAATAGTGGTTGACATGAAAGGTGGGAGTTTTAGTCCTGGACAAGCTTATGTAGCATTCAGTCGAGTTAAGAAAATTAATGACCTGTACATACTGAACTTCAACCCCAAAGCCATTAAAGTTAGTCATAATGTGGAATTTGAGATGGAACGATTAAATAGTAAATTGTTAACTATTACTCTTCCTCAGGTCATATCTAATAGTGAGGATGTATGTGTTGCTCTGTTGAATGTCAGATCCATTAATGCCAAATTACCTGACATAAACCAAGACCCTGTGCTGCAATCTGCAGATGTTGTTTGCATAACTGAAACATGGCTCACTCCCAATCATGCCCACCCGAGCATTCAAGATAATTGTAGTGTTGTAGCACAACAAAATCGTGTCATTGGAAACAGCAAAGGTGGTGTGTTGATGGCTGTTAATAGTGCTATACAAGTGGTTAATACTGTTAACTTTCCTTTCCACAACATTGCAATGGAAGCCACTTCAGCCATCTTGTCTGTACATGAATATGTGCAAGTCACTGTAGTCTACAGGTCTCCTGAGGTTCCTGTGAATACACTGTTATCATGCATGAGCACCATTCTTGAGTCACAATGTCCTAACATGACAAGTATTATTCTGGGAGATTTTAATGATAACCTATTGTTGGAATCAAACACAAAGTTACTTAATTTTATGTCTTCTCATGGATACTCACAGTTAGTTAACTATCCTACCACTGACAGCGGTAGTCTCATAGACCACGTGTATTGCAATAGACCATCACAGTGTAATAAAGTACATGTGACTGATATTTATTATTCTGACCATGACCTCATTCGTGTATATCTTTCCCAGCATGATTAATAGTACCTTTGTGTATCAGCATTATGAAAACTATGCAGCAAAATCGTGAGAACAGTGTGTATACAATGTAAGCAGTGTGAAAGCATTGCAGCAAAGCATCAGTTCTGTGAAAGCAGTGCAGCAAAGCATCAGTTCTGTGAAAGCAGTGCAGCAAAGCATCAGTTCTGTGAAAGCATTGCAGCAAAGCATCAGTTCTGTGAAAGCAGTGCAGCAAAGCATCAGTTCTGTGAAAGCAGTGCAGCAAAGCATCAGTTCTGTGAAAGCAGTGCAGCAAAGCATCAGTTCTGTGAAAGCAGTGCAACAAAGCATTAGTGCTGTGAAAGCAGTGCAGCAAAGCATCAGTTCTGTGAAAGCAGTGCAACAAAGCATCAGTTCTTTGAAAGCAGTGCAGCAAATCATGCTGAAAGCAATGGGTTAAGCATTGTGAATTAGTGTTAACACAAAATTATTGTTCTAATTCTTAGTTGATCTATTCTTAGTTGATGTATTCTTAGTTGATGTTTATTGTTTTATGGTAAGTTATTTGATTAATCAATTCTGTTTGTGCTTCAAGTAAAAATTAGTTGTCAAATGTAGTTATGTGTACTTTTATACAAACAGACAAGTTGTAAAATAAGTGCTACAAGGTTGATAATAATTCAACTCTTGGCTTCATATACAATACATTTTTCGGTTTTATCAATTTCTTTGTCGGATTAGCTTCATGGGAAGCAGAAGTCAATACCAGATTTAATCATTGTGATTTCTTTAAATTACGCATGCAATATAAAGAGAAAGAATGGTAATTGTATCATACATCTGAGGGAAAAAATATTCATACTAATAGGTGAGAATTGCTTGGGGAGAAAGGGGGGGAAGTTTTAAAAGCGGCAATTTTTAGTGATCTTAATTAAGTGATTTCAATTATTTTAGATATGACATTTTTCCTACTGGGTCACTTGTTTTATGATTTGTCTCTAATCTTTAGGGATTCCTTTGTGAAGATGTCTAAACGTGACATTAGCCAACTAAATGAGTTGGATAGACCAACTTCCAATGCCAACATTCATGGAGCTATAACTTCCATTTCACCAATTAAAAAGGGACGAAAAAGCTCATTTTTCGAAGCTATGATTGCTGATCATACCTCTCAAGTGCGACTTGTAGGTTTCAATAACCAGCAGCAAATTCAATTGCGGGATCTGCATGTCAAGAAGTCACCAGTTAAAATATCTAACTGTCAAATAAAAACCTCACGACGAGGACTAGGATTTGATATTCTTTTGAAAACAGACTCCATGATATCTAAGTCATCGGTTGGCATGGATATAGATAAAATTGTGATACCTCAAGATGAACCTCAAAATATTACCCTGAATGAACTTCCAACTTTAGATCAGTATACTAAAGTTTCAGTAAACATTAAGGTTCTGAAAGTACTTTCACCTGTCGAAGTCGGTTCTGATAAAAAAAAGAAACAGGACATTCATGTTGCTGACAAAACAGCTGCTACAACTGTTGTACTTTGGGAAGAGCATATTGGGTCACTACAAGAAGAACAATCGTACAACTTAAGTAATTTTATTGTGAAAGAGTTTCAATCGAAGAAACATTTATCTATTCCTAATGGAAATTTCTCTATTTCTTCTATCAGTATGGTTGAAACTAACGTCTCTGCACTAATAGATGATGAAAATACTACTATTTTGGACGTGCGAATTGTTGGTGTTTCAAGGCTAGATGAATACAGTGCATGCATGACTTGTGCTGCTCGAGTGGAGCCATTGACCCCTCCATTAGGTAAATGCACGTCAATTGATTGTCAGATGATACAAGTCTATGATCTGTGCAAGACACAAGTTTCGGCCAAAGTATTGTTGCGATTTGCTGGTGATGATGGAGCTGTAGATCATGTTGCATGCTCTGCATATGGCGAGATTGTAAACCAGCTGGCAAACCTTCCGTCAAATCATACAGTAACTGTAAAGGAATTGTTAATGGCAAAACCTATTTCTCAGATCGATTACATCACAAATAAAAAAATAATTGTTGTGGTTGTGCACCAAGTGTAGCTAAAACTTTTCTATTTGTTTGCTGTTTTGCCCGAGTCAACGGTTTTCTTTTTTCAGTGTCATTCCATCTCTTAAAATTATTTTTTACCCATTTCTTCACATTTCTGATTTAGTTTATTATTCAAAACACATTTTCATTTATTTAAAAAAAATTTGTTTACATTAAAACTTAATTATAAAATACTATTTTGGACGTGCGAATTGTTGGTATATAAAGTTAAAATGTTTCATTAAATATTCACATCCAATAATTCAGCTACTACATATGTAGTTTAATTCAACTTGTAGCTAATTTGGAATAATGAAATACCATAATCAATGACCAGTATGTCAACATATACATGCTACATCACAAGTATGGTTATGTAACTATTGATGTGGCTTATTTAATCCTATTCTGTGCTGGCATCTACATTATTGAGAGGATGTGGTGGACATACGCTGAGGGTTTGCACCTCCTGGTGCTTCATTTTCTGTTGGTTTTGTTTTATTTGTTGTTTCATTGCAGCAATAAAGGCATGCTGGTATAACATGGAGCTGTGGATGACGAACATAGATATTCATACTCGTTAACTGTTGTACTGTGCCAAGTATATTTTATTCATTTGATCACAAATAAACTGAGAGTCATTAAAAAAAATATATTTACTAGCCAGTCAGAGGGAGAAATGGTGAGCTTTAAGTTCTACAAAAATGTGACTTGGTTTTCTGCAATTTGATAGCCTCTCACCACACTCCACACTGCTTGAAGGTGCTCGTTTTAACTAATTGTTTTAGTTAACTTCTTGCATTATATTATTAAGCAAAATTAGAAAGCTAGGAACTGTAACATGGCTGATGATTAATTGAAGAAGAATCCCTCATAAGCGCAAGCATATCCAGTGTGCATACTACTGCACAGTTTTATAACCGGTGTAGTTTTTTACTTGATCACTCAGGTCCTTCCAGAGAAAGACACAATTAGATAGTGACCCCACCTTGAGTTTATAATGTCCCTCCAACGGCATTGATGAAAATGTAGCTACGTTAAATATTTGTTAGGCTATGTACTGTTGCGTAGACATAGGCCGCTCTGTGCATCTTGAACTACCGCCCTCAGGCCATAAGTACTTCGCTGCGCTAGACGCTGGACCATTAAAAGCAGCCTCGCAAAGATACTGCATTTTCTCATGGAAAACCCTTTTCCAATTACGTGTAGGTAAGTATCGCCGGGTTAAATAAGTTTAAAACGCTTTACCATAATATAAGTAAAACTCTCGACTGGAAGTGGTCGTCTAAACTATTGTTGCGCGCTATAATAATTTAGAACCCGTTGCTATATTGTTACTAGGTGTACTAACTTGGTAAGTGTGCACTATTTTTTGCCTTTAGGTATATAAACTGTGCATACTAACCACCCTTGGGGTATTGCTATTTTTGAGTTTGAGTTTAATAGAATAGGCCAGCTGTGTGAGGCCTGGATATGATATGTGAGGGTCTACTACCCTCTCATATCCGACCTATACAGGACCAGCCCTAGTTCCCGACAACTCTCCTGCTGACCGCTCATACACGGGAATTTACCACAGCTAGCTGCTTAACTGTTTACCGCAGAGCAGAGCAGCCCAGGGTGTAGAGTTAGATCTGGAGATAACAGCTGGCAGCTACAATGCTAAAGTAAACCTGCCAGGCGTGCTTCAATTGAATTTTAATTTTGGGCCGGAGGAAATTCGCTTGACACCAAGTTGCTAGTGGAAACTGGGCGGCCTTGGGTAAACGGGTTCTAAAATAGTTAGAGCATGCGCTTAGGTACTGGTGGATTTAGTGCACTGAAGCCCAAGGGCCGTAGGCCCGAGGGCTTCAGTGCACTAAATCCACCAGTACCTAAGCGCGTATGCTCTAACTATTACATAGTCTACTGATTCCTACTACGGCTACGCTACTGTGTCTTGGTGAACTTGAAGGAAGCTTCGCTGTCCCTACCTGGCTTATGCTTCTGGGGTAAGTAGTTTTATGGCTAGCGGTCAGTGGGTTTCTAAGTATTTTAGCTGCACGGGGTCACCCAGGTCATTTTTTTCCCCTGGTGAAGTTGTGTTTCCTGAACAATTTTTTCTAAGCTATGTATAGCTACTGTATGAATTAATTAATTAATGAAAGTAAACAGCAAGGGTGGCCTGAATTATGATAGTGATATTTTGTGGTAGTTTTAGCTATATATTATGACAAGGGCTCGTCAGTTTGTTTGTTCCACAGTACTCTTGAAAATTTTCATTTCTTTGTGAGAAAGTGTGGGTGCATGTTGGAGTGGTTTCTAGTTACTGAATTGTTCCAAAACATGCTCCACCAAAATTATCCTCACTCATAGTTTTTCCCATGGCCACCCTAACATCCTTTAGTGTGCTCCTGGACAATGAAGGGGAGATAATTATTGCATACAACTCAACGTATTCTTATATTTTCTACTTCGTTTTAAGCCCATGGTTTCATGCGGGTTATGGGAGCCCTGGGATTCCCACCCTAATTTTTTTTACCCCTTCTGAATTTATTTCAATGTAAGTTATGAAAAAAATGTAGGAATTTGTAGTAGTTTGTCGAAGTTTTCGTGATCATGACTTCACCATTTTCATGTGGCTAAACGGTTTTTGTGACTTTACAAATCTTTCTCTTATCTCTCTCTCTCCCCCCTCCCCCCCAGTGAAAATTGTGTATGAAATGAAGTCCTGTCATTCTAGTTCATGCAATTCTGATAAACTTCAGTGAAATCATTTTACTTATCTGCTTATTCTTCATTGAGCTGTTGTTGAAGGACTTTTTCAGATTGCCCATTGCTTAATTATGGTTTAAACAGTTTATTAAGTGATTATCCGTTTTTATTATGTATCTCTGAGGCAATGTCAATAAATTTGTCAGTTCTCTAAGCGTACAAGTGATAATATCACAGTTTCAGAAGCACAGTGTCATATTAGCTTGTATAACCAGGTTTCGTGCCAAGGTGGTAGGGGCACCCTCAAATCCCCCATCTCTTCCAAGCCTTAGTTCCCCTAGAATTTTAATTTAGTAAGCTACAATAGCTATAAGCTTTAATTATGTGACAAAGCACAGGTTAGTATAAGGTATATACACTTTCACATAGGCATGCCCATCAAAGCAGTATGGGTTTCCAAAATGAGACTGGCCAAGTACACCAGTGTTTCCCACCCCCAGCGCAGAATCCAGTGGGACACCCTGATAGCTTAGTCATCATATGCTTTTTCTGAAGTAAGAGTATGTTCTTTCCCCAATGTCTAATGTCACTATGAAGCATTTGTGCATTTTTCAGCTGATGTGAGAATAGGGAACAAGAATTTTCTTCTGTTGGCCAAATATATTGGCTTCCAGTATTCAGATGTGCAGTGATGGAAGAAAAATGGCCATTTTTCACATGCAGTTCATAGAATAAGACTAGGACAAGTCATAGGAGCTATGACAACCACTAAGGTCATAAGCAACTTGGCATGATACAGTATAGTATTGATGACCATTACCAAATGCAAGTCGTATGACCTCATAGAGGTAGTTGCAGGTCTTATAAGTCACGATGTGGATTTGAGACTGGTAGACAGTTAATTTGCTAATTTTTTTCAACAGACAATGTTGGTTAGTGATTGTTGTTGTTTTTTTTGTTTGTTTGCTAACCCTAAGCGCGTATGCGCAAGAGGTTTGTAGTAGTTTCCCTGTCAGTCTGTCTGTCATGCTCAGATTACTGACAATTAACTGTGATTTAGGTATGAACTTATTCAGAAAGAAGATTTAGGTCCTTTTATTGTGCTACTTTTTTTTAATTTGGGGCTCATTGTTGATAAAACGTGAAGCTTTCAGCTAGCTCCACATTGGTACCAGCTGGGTAACTCCCGCTAGCGTCACGTCATAATCACTTGACTTCTTGCAGCCCGCAGTGTAGTTTGCTTTATGCTCAGGGAAGTTAACCGATGGATTTGAATGAAGTGAAGTTCACATTGAAAAATTATAACAGTGAGTGTTTCTGGCTAGTTTAGCTTCTCTTATGAAGACAGCATTCCCATGTACTATTTTCATTACTTGAGCTATATTGATGCCTCATTAAAATAGCTAACAGATTGCTTTGTTCTTTTTTAAGGAGATTATATTATTATAATAGCTAGGTAATGTTTAATAGCACTGAGGGTTCGCAGCTTTGCTGCTTCATTTGTTTTGTTTTTGTTTTGTTTATTATTCTTATTTAAAGCTTATCTGTATTATATAATTTATAGCCAGTACACAATGTTTTTTGTACGGTAGTGAAGAGGTGGTGTAGTTTCACTGACCATACACACCCTTCCTTCTGCTGGGGGGAAAGGCATTATACTTGTGATGTGCTTCACTAAAAAAATTGACATATAAGGTCAAAGGGTAAAATTCATCTTTATAAAATCATCATGCACAATTTGTTTGAACAATTTACACGGCCGACTTTTTTAAATTAGCGTACAAGCAAAACAAGGTTTTCCATTGCACTGTATACATCCTAACTCTATATAAGACTTGCTTACTAACAAAAGAAACAGGAAGGAACCTAAGAAGCTTAACACACAAAGCAGCAAATGTATATTTATTGTTTGTTCTTAGCTAGTCAGCACATGTAACACACAACACTCTCACATGCACGCGTTCACTGGATATACCAACACAAGATATACATTGTAGTCTCTTGGTAGCTTGGCATGTTGGGCAATGGATTTTCAAGTACAAACAGCGATGACAAACAGCGCGTTGTTAACCAAGGTAACGAGTGAACACAACAAATGTGAGTCAAAGTACAAAAGTTACATACATCCGTCCAAGCATATATGATTTATACAATCATATATCCCTGATTTTTTGTGTTGTCCCTGATAGTGTCTCGCTCGCTGCCAATTATTGCAGATATAATTACCACGGTTGAGCTTTGTATGTGTGTGTGTGTGTGTGTGTGTGTTTGCAATTGCATGACTTTTAACTTCATTCTCATATTCTACCACTGCTCTGCATTTTATCACGTGATGCCAGGAATGATTCTCTCTAAGAAAGTTGCTAGCTGTACTAACTTTAGGGATGATGTTTCAGCTCATGGCTTGAAGCCGTAGTACTAGTGGCTGGACCTATCGGTTTGCTTCCTAACCACAGTATATGGTATTGCTCTATCTTGTGTAAAACCAGTGTTGTTGTTTTCAGGGAGCGGAGGGATGGGGGCTTGTACATCTCCTTAAATCTAGTTTGCTGCCCTTCCCCCACCCCTTAGGGATTAAAGACATCCTAAAATTAATATTTACAAGGGAAAAAAATAGAATACATTGATATGTGATTATTTTTTCCCCCCAAATGTCAATTAGTCATCATTAGATTACAATGGCTAACCTAATTCTTGGTCTAATTTAATCAGCGTCATTTGTACTAAACAACTTTCCACATAAGCAGTGTAGGGCAGACTGTGGCAAGTGCATTGGGGATGCTTAGCTTGTACTATCTATTGTGCTGCTAAATTATGACACGGAGCAGTAATATCTTTTGGGGCTAAGGAAATAATAAATGTGGTCTTATTGGATAAAATGCTTTCTTCGTGATTTCATCAATTGATAAACTTTTGTTTTGTTTTTTGGTGTCCAGAGGCATGGAAGATTTTGGAATAGGGAGGATCCACTGCACTTGAGTTAGACAGGGAAGTACTTTGCTTCCCTTTGCTCCCCTCCTCCCATCATCCACATGCACACACACACACACACACACACACACACACACATATCCCAGATAGTTTGACTTTCGTGGAGACATTTGCCCCAATTTTTCATAACATTTTGTGGTAGTTAATATAAATATAATATAATATGGAAGGTACTGTACTAAACTAGCTTGATTCTCTTAAAAAATGTCTACATGTGTTAAAATTACAAGCACGAAAACACAAATCTGAGAATCTTGAATTATGTTGAGCTAGTTTTACTTGAGACATACACTTTCAATGTAGGAGTGTGAAGTGGCAGGTGTAATGGTGCAGTGACTACTCCACTGGTGTACACGTGATGACTCCTGGACTTCAATACAACTAGAGGTGAGGAACTCTGGAATGACTTCTTAACTCCACTAACAAGAAAGAGGCCTTGTGAAATTATTTTTTTATTTAATATAAATCATTTTAATTGACTGGTAGATATTTCCATTTAATGCACACTTAGACAACCTGAAATATATAGGGAGCGACTTAAAGTCTGAACTTTTAGAACTCTTGTCACTTCATTTACTAACAGAATAATCCTTTGAAACCATTTGTATGTGTGGCCGGACACACACACACACACACACACACACACACACACACACACACACACACATTATATTGATTCAACTTTTCATTTGTAAAGTATTGAATTCAAATGAAAGGTGAATAGTTCCCGAATCATTTGGTCAATGACCTGACGATAGCCATGCACAATCACCTGGTCTCACACACGCACACACATAGCTACAGTAGTGAAATAAGTGAAAGAAGAAAAGTAATGGTACACATGATAGTTAGTCATTTGTTACACAGGGGCTGGAGTCAAGTATTTCTATGGTCCTGTGATTTCCAGATAATGTAAGATTCATTAACCCTTTCACCGCCAAGTTTATGACGACATCGGTAACATGAAAATGTAACTAGTGACGTGCTTGAGCACAAATGGCGAGCGAGCCTAATACTACACTGGAGTGTTAAACGTTTGGTTTTAACTTCTAATATTCAAGCTACTAAAAAAAAGTGGAGTTTTTAAATCATGTATTATACGGTAAAGGCATTCAATGCCATAGTAACCACTCCCCGAAACTGTTTCAATTGAAACAAAAAATAAGTCACGTTCTTTAAACTTTTTCTTTGGGATATTTTTGTAACGCACAATACTTTCACATAACTGAACATACGTATGCAAGACTTACCTTCGTGTTAAATCTAGTTGACAATAAATATTCAAGTAAATACTGTTGCATAGGGCTTATAACTATGACAAATAGTGTATTAACTTACCACCGCAACTAACTTGATAGAAATGGAACTCCAGTAAGTTTTTGAGTTTAAACTGCACCCACAAAAAAATTCAAAGTGTCAGTAAACAATTCAATTTCTAGGATGATACGGGTAATGATCGTTAAACCGGAGGATACTGTTTGGGACGGGGTCGAATGCTGCGTTAACTCGAAAATACGAGAGGGTCAAAGTACACAATGGCATACATACGTCTAACATATAAACAAACAAACATCCCCGATTTTAAATTGTGTTACCCCTGAGAGTGTCTTGCTCGCTCTGCTCGCCAATAATATTTTTATTTTTTTTTCCTGCACAGACATTCAGCAACGAGATATGTTTTATAAGCAGGTACAGTCAAAACTGTTTACTATGATGCAAAAAAAAAAGTCTATTAGTCCAACAAATAGCTACAAATTTGGACTTACTGTTACCAACCATACTAACTGAAATTCAATTTCTGAATGTCTCAGAGCTGTGGTTCAAACAGAGTACACGCTTATTCATCTTCTATTTGATGGATTCTGAGCTTCTCAACCTCGTACTATTAAATATTTTTTGGAGGACAAACAACTCAACGGTTAGCGTTCCAGCAGCCATATTTTTTTTAATTGTAAAAAACAACAACAACTAATACCTGTACTATCATTTCGATTTTATTACAGGAGAACAGCCGACCAAATGCAAAACGCCACGTGGCGTCTACGGCGGTGAAAGGGTTAAGAAGACCTGAACCCTGCAGTACATAGCTACACTTTCATCAATGCCATTGGAGGGACATTATAAACTCAAGGCGGGGTCACTATCTAATTGTGTCTTTCTCTGGAAGGACCTGGGACCTGAGTGATTAAGTAAAAAACTACACCAGTTATATAAAACTGTGCAGTGATATAGGTAGTTAGTAAACTGGGTGTGGCACCAGCGGTATTAATTATGGCGAACTTGTACATTTTACACAAGAATGCTTGATCATAATGAAGCCACTTTGGCAAGTGCTCCAAAGGAGACCTACAAAATCTTTGTCTAATAATTGACGAGGAAATTCAATGCCTACTGTGCTGGTGTATATTTCCAAGTAAAATAGCTCTACTTGTGTTTTAAGTCAGTGACTTTAAAATGTTTTGCTTGTGGTTTTGAGGTGTGACTTTGTACCTGAAATTAATTCTGCAATTTGCCAAAAAATTGATGCTACTTGGTAACACTGTAGAATGTCATTATCCAAACACTTCAGTTAACCGAACACCATAAATCTAATAATAGCATGTACAAACAAGAATACATAATACTATATTACATAATTATAATACATTTTCTGTTTTGTTCAGTTCTCTGAACATTTAAATTATCCGAACACCTCTCAGTCGCAACTTATCCAGATAACTGACATTCTACTGTATACCATTTCATATGTCCTCCTGTATACACGCATCAACACTTCACGCATCGTTACTTGACTGCAGCCATTCGTGTCATTTACCAGCCGTATATGTCTTGGTTTTGTTGTTGTTGGTGAGGCGTAAATCCACCACAGGGAAGGTCAAATAATAAAAAATAAAGAGAAAATAATGAAGTTAATAATAAAGTTCTCGAAGGACCAGAATTCTTATAATGGCATCTAATTAGTCAGTCAGATATACAGAGGCTCCCGCCAGCACTTAGACTTTATTTGCGCAAGAATAATAATTGATTGCGAGTTGGTACAGATTATATAGGGTGATATGGTGGTATAGAACTAAGATAGGTAGGAAGTAGGTGGAGATTGAGATGAATATGATTAAGTTTTAAGATGAGAGGCGCCCGCAAGCTGGCCAAATGTAAGGTGTGGGTGTTAAATGATGAGATAAATGTGGTGGTAATCAATAACAGGTTCTGTTCCAAGTTCAGACGGATAGCTGTAGGTCAGTTCTTCCTCCTTTGTGGGGGTGGTTCCGACAGACAGTTATCCTGAGATTGACCACTCTGGGTGGAGACAAGACAGTTGTTGTTGTTGTTGTTTTGTTTTATCAGTTCACACACTTCACTACTTTGAAGTTTTGCTCAGTGCAGGTTTGTGCCATTGGCATTAAACTGAGAAGGCAGAACTGCCGTATGTGTATACTGAATGTTTGACATCGTGGTTCCTATGTGATTGTGTAGATGAGCATTAATAAAGATATATATGCAATAAAGCATTCCTTAAGGCAGTAATACTTAGGTGAGATGTATTTTTAACTATTCTAGTGCGAGAGTTATATCTGAGTTCAATCAAATGATGTCTAAATTTATTATCCAGCTATTATTTATGTGTACCATACTGCTCTGTGTGTGTGTGTGTGTGTGTGTGTGTGTACATGTGTGTGTGTGTGTGTACATGTGTGTGTGTTATGTGTTTTGCAGAGTACTGAAGTCTTTTTGCTGTACTTCATGTGACAGACTAAAATTAGTTTACTAAAGGTATGTTTAATTTTTTGTGTTAGTTGTTGTACAAATATTTTTGTGGATGATTCTCTCTTTCACGGCTTTTTTTTTTTTATTTTTTTTTTTTTAAACCATACAAATTTTTTTTAAATGTTTGGCTGTCACCAGGAATTGAACCCGGACCGCTTGCTTAACACACAAACACTCTGTGGCTGAGTGATAATTTTCCAAAAGTGGGTGTATGCTCCTCTTTTTTCTTTCTAAGGCGCCACACAGCTTATTGTGTTAGGAAGTCCACATCAACCGAACAGATAGATTTTCAAAGAGAAGTTTTGGCTAGACGGTAGTAGTAAATTACAACTTTCTATCTAGAATGATTTGCAAGTTGGAAATAAAATAGCTTTGGTATTGTGACTGAAGACTACTCTTTGTTTCTTATGTGCCAGAAAGTTAACAATGAATACATGAAGTGACTAAACCAGCTATTAATATTGTTTTGCTAGTTATAATTGCACTACCAGAATGCTTTTGTTTTGCTTATCTCGAGGGTTTCTCAAAGGTAATGCTTTTTGAAAGCATGAGCAGAGTGCTTGTGATAAATACGCAATAGATGCACTTTGAACAATGCCAGCACTACTATATGCTTCAGATGCTGTTTACTGTGGTTTGGTATGTCACACCTCTTACACCACACTCAATTCCTGGCCAGACCACTTAGAAATGCCAGAGAAGCCCCTGAGTGGTCTCATGTTGGATTCCTACTGATAGACAAACATTTTTTTAAATTTCTTTTTATTGTTTTTAAAAAGCCTGTGAAAAGAGAGAATACATATGTGACCGTCTACGGGGAAAATCGGGCAGCATGCGTAGACGTCGCAAAAAGATCGATTTAGTTCTTAAAATTGTATTAAATAAGCCTAACGAAGGGAACGGTTAGGCGATATATAGCGGGAATGGCTAAAGCTACGGCGATAAAACTTGGAGAGCTTAATATCTACTTGCCGAGGAGTCTGTAAGTGCCAAAAATAAAATTTTTCGTCGGGGCCGCGTTGTGCCCGATTTTCCTGTAGACGGTCACATATAATGGGTAAAAGAAGGCTGAGAAAGAAATTGTGAAATATTTTTATGCTCTTGATTTTTAGATGCAGTGAACAGTGGAATTCTGCTGATGCTCGTCGTATAGCAAAACAAGCACAGAATTTTGTTACCAGTGTAGGCCACTCCCCCACAAGAAGGTGGTGGCCCCCTAGTGAATTGTCCTTCTCAAGATAACTGGAAAGGAAGCTGCGAACATTCTTAACACCTGTCATTCTATCATATCCCACTTCTTTGTGCATTTTCATTGAACCCACTGGGTTTTCTTTTCTTTGTTTGTTTGTTGTTGCTTTTTTGTTGCTTTTTTGTTTGTTTTTTTTGTTTTTTGTTTTGTTTTTTTGTTGTTGTTTTTTAGTTATACTTATTGATAGTTTTGTGCAGTAACTCATTACGCAGTGAAACCTCACACAACAGGAGTGGGAGGATTTGTGGAGAAGGTTAACTACTACTACAAATATATTTCTATTACAACAGTGGTTACATTCATTTTGGCTGTTGTACGGAGTCGGATATGAAGTCCACAATAAGCAAGCAGTGCATACTAATCCACCACTAAAACCAGCAAATATGGCATTGCAGCATATTATTATAGATACAGAGTAATCAAAATAATGTAACTCGTTCAACTTCAACTATTTCACTTTTACTTGTAGTTCTACTTAGTCAGTCATGCACTGGTAAAAATTGTTACTGTGGCAGATATTTTAGACTTACAGTAACATAAAAGTACCAACCAACAAAGCTAAATTCTAGTGGGTATGTAGAGAGACTTGAAATTTGCGTCATAACAACCAGTTAGCTATAGAATGGACGTATGTTGAACAACCTCGACATTTTGTATGGAAGCACTGTATAATAGTGCATAGCTACAGTGAATGTTCTTCTGCCCCATCCAATTAGATAATTTATTGCTTATTACTCCTTGGAACAAGCAAACCTCTAATTTATGATCTGAAAGATTGCTCTTGATTTGTAGGTTCTCTTTTAGAAAGTTTGTGATAAAATTAATAATGATCACTCCGATCACTAGAGTTCATATTTTCCATTGCTAGTAGCTACTGTTTTGGTTACTAAAACTAAAAAAAAAAACCCTTAGTTTGAAGAACAGCTATATAAACTAATAATGGAGAAGATAGAAAATTTGATTAAAACTAAAATTACCCTAGAGTGGATGACAATTAATATTACAATTAGCTAAGTAAACATATAGCTATGAACCTCTCTACAATGGATTTCTGGAAAAGCAACCTTAAATCTCAACGACAGCAAACAGTATGCGCAAAATGATCTTCCACAATCTAAAATAGCTAACCTCTGAAAGCAACCAAACTCTTAACAAAGATCAAAACATTTGTCCCCATGCATGGGTGGCCTTTGTAAAGAGTTTTGCTGTAAAAAAAAATACAGTACAAATATGTCATATAATCAACCCATATTATGGGTTGATTATATGTATGTTTGTATGCTTTTCTCACCTAATTTAGATAGCTAAGCATTCTCAAATGTTTCCCACAACGCTCTTGTGCGTGCATAATTCATCAGCGACCTCACCTAGTTTCCAACCTGACGTTATAACCAACAAATTCATCATCGATTCTTTAATATTTGAACAACAATTTATTGTTCGTTGGAGCAAAGTTAAATTCCGAGATCATTCGAGTCCAGCCTGGATCATCAGTGTGTACATACTTTCAGAATTGTTTGTAAAACGACTGTAACTATAACAACAGTCCGCGCCCACCTAGTCAGCGTTAAAAGGAAGGTCGATTTTCTCGTGTCCAGTCTCAGTAAGTAATACACAGCTTGTGCTGGGTGGAATGGCCCCGTAAGAAAGGTTAGAGAGGTTTAGGTGGCTATACTTTATTCGGGGGCTGCATATGCACGTGCAAGTTGAGACTTATGGCTAGCTATAAGAAAATGTATTTACTGTCTGTTGGCTCTTGTGTATGTAAGTGAGATTGTTATGTTTCTGTTGCTGGATACTTAACCTGACCTTTCTTAGGTGATGTAGCTAAACTTGGCTGGTTGCACCAATCACGGGTATCCACTGTGTGATCTTATTTTTTTGGATATGCACATGTGCAGGTCTGCCTCTATGTCAGAGTAGTATATGGCACACCTAAAACTGTAACTAAATCATACAATTAATTGAAGGTGTTTGTTGGTTTCTTCTACTACCATGCCTTCTGTCTCAAAAAATAGATGGCTCTATTTTTTCTCATCCATGACATGATCAATGAATTACACCAAAATGTATAGCAATGACCTATAGCTGGCTACAGTGTACATGCCATGGCTCCGTCTTATTCATTATACATGTGCTACAGTGTACGTGTGCTCAGTCTCCATGACTGTGTTTTATTCATTATACATGTGCTACAGTGTACATGTGCTCAGTCTCCATGACTGTGTTTTATTCATTATACATGTGCTAGTGTACATGTGCTCAGTCTCCATGACTGTGGTTTATTCATTGTACATGTGCTACAGTGTACATGTGCTACAGTGTGCATGTGTTCAGCCTCCATGGCTGTGTTTTATTCATTGTGTTTAGTTTCCATGGGAGGCATGCCAGTGACAGATAAGCCATACCAGTGTAGTGTGTGTGAGAGAGCATTCATACGCAAGCAAGACATTGGTAGACACAGATGTGTGACTACTCGTTGAAAACATTAGTTACTGTGATTTAGACTTGTCACTTGTGGAAGAGAAGCATCATCCAATATGGGTGGCTTTCTTTCAAGGTTCAAGGTGTGTGTGTGTGTGTGTGTGTATATATATGTATGTGTGTGTGTATATATGTATGTGTGTGTGTGTGTGTGTGCATGTGTGTGTGTGTGTGTGTGTGTGTGGTGTAGTGGTTGTGGCGGCTGTGTGGTGTGTAGTGGTTGTGTCCTTGGCTCAGGGCCTGAGGGTCTTGAGTTCAAGCCCCACACTCAGGCAGCTTTCCATCTTGTTTTCCACCTACCTCCCCCCACCAGCCCCACAAGTCCACCCAGCTGTGATTGGGTACCTGGCATTTACTGGGTTGCAAATTCAAGGCCTTTTCTCATGAAACAGCAATGGTCTAGGTGGGACTTCGGGTGCCTACATCACTTGCTGTGAGGACAGGCTTGTGCTCCTGCGAGAGTTCCTAGCCCGGCTCTAGGAACTTTGCTTGTACGACTCGCAGTGCATGCTTAGTGCACACAGGCATCCTGGCTCTACCAGGTGCGCATAACCGCTAGCGGTTGCAAGATAATTAGCTTTTTGCATGTGTGTGTATACACATGTTTCTAATATACAGTGAGATATGCCACAGAGTAGTGAGGTCATATGTCCCTATAGTGAAGCTAGTCTAAAAAGGCTATGCTTTATTTGTGTATGTACATTGATTTTCCCACAAATAGTGGGCATTTGATGTGGCATACATCAACAACAACAGTTCACTTTCTGTGCATTTCAATGTAATGACATCACCGTGAGTTGGTCAACATCTATTACACTTCTATAATATCCTGAAGGCTTCTTTTTTTTTCTTTTTTTTTTCTTTCCAAATATTTGCTTACCAGCAGCCCTACCCCTCAACTAATGTTTCCTTGGACAAGATCAGTGGGTCTGTGCTAATGAACCATCTATTTACTAATTAGTGTACCTACTTTGGGGCAGGTGAGACAAAAACAACTGGGGGGGTGAGGTTATTACACTGAAACCTCTCTATCCAGAACTGTGTGGGACCAAACCTAAGAAATGTCCCCTAACTCAGAAACACATTCAAGTAACATTCGCTGGTAGCTTTAGAACTGTTCAGATTAACCTCACTGACTTTCCTTCTTATTTTCTGCTATAATTATCTCGAGCTTTCTTGCTAGAGTTAAAATGCTATACTTGAGTGCCGTGACCTTTCTTCCATTCCCTCCAGTCGTTAAGTTCTAGAACTAGTGGGCCCACTGAACTAGCATCTTGATTTCCATGTTCCACTCTCCTCAACACCGCAATTGAATTCTCAAAGTAACACGTGAAAATATTTACACAATTTTATTCATTGATTTTGGTTTGGTAGCCTATAAACAGTCATTCACTGTTTATTAGTGTCTGGTAGACAGAGGTGTCCGTAACTTAGACGAACGGATAAGAGAGGTTCCAGTGTATCTGCAATCTTCTTGTTGATATTTTATCAGTTCATCCTAGTTACCTCAGTTTATACTTTTATATATTATTAAGTATTCTCCATAGTATCTACTTTCACATTTACACACACATATATACATGTAACTCTTATTAACACTCAGCACGCATGCTCGAGAGGATTATAGTAGTGTGTTTGTCAGTCTGTCTGTCTGTCTGTTAACATTCGATTTCATGAATGGCTCAGAACTAACCTTTAAACAAGTATGACCTAACCCAGTATGAGAATTTAAGTCCTTTAAATTGACTACTTTTTCAAATTTCGAGCTAGTTTCCTAGGAAATGTGGAGAAACTTCAGCTCCAAACAAGCGCAAGCTAAATGCAACAAACCTTACCTTTTGCGTACATGGTTTTACATCATACAGCAGTCATGTGATCACTTATAGTTCACGTATTTTCTCTTAACCGCGTGTGTCCTCGGTAGTTAGAAGTTAAAGTAATCTGAAAAAATCTTAGTTGTGTAATAATGCGCTGAGGGTTTGCACCCTAGGTGCTCTAGTTCTGTTCAGTCCTTCCTATTTTTCCTTTACTACTTTGTGCTTTCATTTTTCTATTTGCTGTACTTAATCTTATCCATACTGTTTTATATTCTTGCTTGCTTTTGTGTGTCTTTTATTTTGTTTTGTTTTATGTTCTGTAATTATACTTCATTTTGGTTGACTTTGAGACTGAGTGCTGATAGGGATCTTGAGCATACTGGGAATAGTGGATAGACCTGAGTCAGTGTATGTAATTAAGTCTCGAGATATTTTAGCTTTTTTTCCTTTGTTTTTGTTTGTAGTTTTTGCGTGATAGTTTGGTCGAGTTAGTATAGCTTTACCTGATTGTTATGTGCTACTCTAAGCTACTCATCTTGGCTTGGACCATTACAAAGCTCGCTCCGAAGTAGTTAAAACTATCTCCCAGTATCCTCCAAAACTGAAGAGTGCTATTCTGGAACTCAATACAAAATTTTATGGGAATAGAAAAAAAAACGCAGCTTCCCACTCTATAATGACCGAATGGATCACTTGAAATGTTTTGAGAATGCACTGTAAATGTGTGTGTGTGTATGTGTGTGTGTGTGTGTGTGTGTGTGCGTGTATGGTGTAGCTCTGGGCCTGAGATCCTAGTCCAAGCCCCACTCTGGCAATTTTCCATTTAGTTTTTTCTTCCTCAGCCTCCCACCAGCCCCACCAGTCAACCCAGCTGTGATTAAATGCCTGGCATTTGCTGGGGTGCAAATTCAAGGTAATGAAACAGTGTTGGTGCCCACATCACTAGTTTATTTGTTACAATAAAATGAACTACTACCAGACTCCCCCAAATTTATACCTGAATTTCCCTATAAATACATAAAAAAATGTTTACTTGGAAACTCTGGTGGTAAGGTGCTTATGTGTGTGAGTGTGTGTTTGTGTGTGTGTATTGCAGGAGTCGTGACACATGTACATACATGAGTGTTTGTGGGTCCCTCATCTGAAATTACATGGGTGAGATCAACCAAGATGTAGTTGTGGTTATGTGGCTTATGTGATAATGTTTGTTGTGTGTTCATGATTGCCTTGGTTGGCAGTCATCAGCTATTCTTGGTGAGGGACTATTGCCTCAAAGCAGTCACTCTTGTGTTTTTATTTTGTTGTTCATTGGTGGGTGTTTTTTTGTGGGGTCATTCTACACTTGTAGATTTACTTGATTTCAATTGTGAAATTCTGAAAAAATATTCAGTAAATTTGTATTGGTATTTTTTCACTTGAATAGGGGGAAAAAAGAAGTACAGGAAACTTTTTATAGTATTGAGAACAATTCAAAAACCAACTATTCAAAGTTGGAAATGGAGCTCAAATACAGTCCATCTGCAGTAGAGTAGCTGTTGAAGCTGCTGCATGAAAACTATCTTATGATCATTAATACTAATTTACATTTGAACTAGTTCACGCCTTCATTCACTCACTAGTATTCCTATTTCTGTCTCTTGCACTAATTACTGTTAGAATTGCTCTCTTATACTGATTGCTTTCTCTTCCTTCAGTTGTTGGTTCTCTCTCTAAAACTGTGATTTGGACTTTTCTCTCTCTATTATTTTTGGTATCATCTCTCATTTTGGAAGGTTACTACCTCTACTAGTTGTTTTGCGCTCACCGACTGCCTTTGATGTTGTTCTTGTAATTTACTATTAATAATATTTATTCGTAAATTGTATACATACACTTGAACTAATTCTGAAGGCGAGTCAAACGGCTGGAATTTACAACCCAGTCAAAGGTAGCTATCATCAGTTTATTTAGTCATCGGTTGGGTCAAGTCGGTGGTCTAATTCAGTAGCAGTGATGCACCATAACAACCAAAGCAGTGTATAATGCTGCCATTGTGTGTGTGTGTGTGTATGTGGCACGAGGCAGGCAAGATGTGTTGCGTTTGTGTGTATGCTGGAAACAGTGTGGTTAATACAAATTGGAAATTGTGTTGGTATTATTCATTTCAAGAACTCATTGTGGAGACACGTGAATGTGTGTAAACATTGCATTATGACAGCTATTGTTGTTGTTGGCTATGATCTGTTGGTGCACTTCTCATCTTCATGTCATCAGTGTACACATCTTAGACTGAGGTGGGTACACGGATACATGGATGATTTCATCTTAGAGATGTTAACTAAAAGAGGCTACACTTTGTGTAAATTTCACTACAGTGTCCGAACACCACATGCAATTACTCATTTGTTTTAACAAGGACAATACTACAAAGTTACCCAGTGCTAATTTTATGAAAATTTCTGAAATTTATGACTACTTCTGTAAGTTATTTGTGAGTAAGCAAAACATACTCTCAATTGACACATGTAAAAAGGACTTGATTACTTTTTGTTGGAATGTTGCTATGGTATTTGTATGATACCACTTGTGGGTAGTGATGGTGGATATTGTTGATTAATATTGGTGGTCTCTCTCTTTTTTTTTTTCTCTTTTTTTTTTTTGTGTGTGTGTGTGTGTGTTTGTGTTTGAACTAAATGCAGCATCACTACATGACACAAAAAGTTTTTAAAAAATGCAGCTGTTAGTTGTAGTATAAGAGAACTGTCATCTGCTGTATTACTCACATGTACATGTATTAACCACTTTCATAATTCTACATCTTATATTTAGAATACATTGTTTTGGTGACTTTGCAGATATATGAATGGGCAACATAGCATAGCAGTGAACATCATTTCCTGGTATCATTAATCCACCATGGAGTCAGAGAGTGTGTAGAGCATTTGGGCATGTCCTATACTTTTAGGATAACAAGGCATCATTATGTGTCCACCTTCACCATGAAATATCTTACTATAAGTAATACTATATCTTGTGCCTAATGAATATAACATCATGGAACAATAGCACTGTCTAAATTCCTGGTATATTGACATGAGCATGATAGCCAATTAAAATTTTTTAATAAATTGGTCTATCCAATTGTCTTCAAATTGCACTAAAAGAATACATAATCATATTTTCAACTCTTTGGACACAGGGATGCAAAGTGTGTGGGTTACCTTCGTTAAGTTAGGGGAGAGAAATAGAGAGTGGGAGCACGACTTTATCTAAGTTAGTGAGCCTGCCCTAGTTCTTCTCAGAAATTGTAGCGGATTGGCAGCGCTTTTGCTAGTTCATCTCGGAACTCATCCTCATCGACAGGCAGTCCGGTAACTTGATGAGGGCGTAGTTGCTATGTAAGGAACTAAGGTAGGGCTTGTAGTGCTGGTAGCACCAACTTAAACACATTCCTATCACTAATTAAAGCTTGGCAACCATGAACCCAACTTGCAACGATGAATCCTGACTTTTAAACACGTTCCTATCACTAATTAAAGCTTGGCAACCATGAACCCAACTTGCAACGATGAATCCTGACTCTTTAAACACGTTCCTATCACTAATTAAAGCTTGGCAACCATGAACCCAACTTGCAACCATGAATCCTGACTCTTTAAACACGTTCCTATCACTAATTAAAGCTTGGCAACCATGAACCCAACTTGCAACGATGAATCCTGACTCTTTAAAAAGTGCATGGAAGTAATGTGTGTAGGTCACCTTATGTATGTGTGGGGCATAACCTAGACTTTAGGGACCTGGCATTTGTCTGGTAACCTAGTCTATGTGTTTGGTGCTGTGTGAGAGCCGGACATGTTGTCTCCACTAGTACAGTCCGTGCAGGTGGATGAGTGTTCATGTGCATAGTTTCAGGAGATGGGGCCTTTTCACCGACCAGACTAGACTTAATTTAAAATAAAATTTCTTTTATTGGATATAGTTATTTATCTGTTATTTAAAACTAGCTGTCTAGTTTGATCTATTATGTGAATCTGTTTCAAGCTACAGTACGGGTCAAAAGAAAGTTCCCATAGCAGATCACTATTTCTTTAATTCTCCCCTCCCCCCCCCCCCCCCCTTCCCTTCACTCCTCTTTATTGCTGTTTTTGTCCTAAAGGATTGGTGTGTGTGTGTGTGTGTGTGTGTGTGTGTGTGTACATTGGGCCATCACCTTGTCGTGGTGGAGGGACTTGAGTGTACCAATGAACCTCGGAGCTATGTTACCTTGGAATCTAGTATTCCTTTGTAGGGTCACCCATGGTGAACAGGTCTGAGGGGAGGTTCCAGACTAAGCATGGTCCAACCAAGCACACTGGAGTAGGTGGGTACAAGACCAGGGCATTGCCTCATGGTGCCACATGGACCCAATTCCAGTCTGTTCCAGCTACGGAGGGTTTGCATCCATCCTAGCTTTTCCATCTGCACGAGAAGTGGTGCAGTCTATCCTGCAGCTCAGTGCTGGTTGCTGGCTGACCAGATATTGGTATAAAATCCATTATGATCTTGAGCTTGTGCCAGTGATGTGCTGTGAGTATGGCTGTCCTGCTCCCCCCTATCTTGGGGGGCCAGGTGACCAATCATTGGCAGTGGAAGTCAAGTCAAGTGTGTACATGCGTGTGTAGGTATGTGAGTGTGTTTGTAAGGTACCATAACACAATCAGGTCATATACATATCACCTCACTAGCATCATCACTGCAAGTTATGTACATACCTTCAAGGACATGGTTGGCTGGTTTGTTGTTAGTAGTGTGGTTAATTTGGTTGGAGATAATATGTTGTGGTTGTGCTACATATTGATGAGACAGTAGTAGGAGTAGGACTACCCAAACACTAGAACACCACAGAAGTATTTAATTCCTGTTGTCAACCCCATATTTTTTCAAGCCATAACAGACCCTCTTCTGAGGTGTGTACATGCATGTGTTTGTGTGTGCATATGTGTATTTTTGTGTGTTCAAACGTTAAAGTATGGCCCTTAATGGTACATTTATGAATGTCATAATCTAAACTATATCTGTGTGTGTGTGTGTGTGTGTGTGTTCAGTTGTTTGGCTGGAACAAGGATAATGTCATAGCAACTGGCTCCTCAGATGGGATAGTCAAGTGAGTTTGGGGTTCCTTATCTATCATCCTTTTTTCTGACCTTTTCTTTTCTTTTCTTTTTTTCTCTTTTTTTTTTTTTTTCTTCTTCCCTGCCTGCCTCTATTGAACTATGGTGTGGACAAAGTGGAACAAAAGGGTTACCATTAACACACTGCTGACTCAAAATTAGAACGTGGAGTCTAGTTTTGGCCCAGCTCACAGTCATTCATTCAATTGCTCTCTCAACAACTAATTTTAACAATGAGATGTGAATTTTTAAGGGGGGGGGAGAGAGAGGGGTTGCAGAGGAGAAGGCTTATTTTTGCCATAATCACTAGAATAGTCCAGCCATTTTAAGGATGGACCCAAAACTAATAGCAAGAAAGTACTTCTCAGCAGTTTTCTCTTTAAAAAAAAATGAGCTTATTAACATACTGCAAGTCCTAAGGAATCAAACTAGGGGAACACCCTGAAATTGACTCTCGTTGTTAAAACAATATTTGCATCAAAATAATAGAAGATAAAGATAGGTCACTGGGAAGAATAATTTACGCATCACGTTTCTTGGCCTTACATTATTACTGATTTTGGATTTTGCTGCTCGTATAATGAAGCCATTGGAAGAGGAAGGGGTAGGATGCAAATACTATTTTGGGTACCCTTTATCTCCTGAAAGAGACATTGATAGTTATGATGTATCGTTGCTTTAAACATAGGGAGCCAGTATGCTGTGCCGTGCTGTGGTGGTGTTACCCCAGGTCTGATGTCACACCTGTCTTTGAAATGAGACAGCTCTGGTCCATGATGACATTTTTGAGGAAATGGTGAGAGATTTTTTTTAACTAATCACTAAAACTTAGATTTGACCCAATGCTCCCTCGCACACACATGCACCAACACACATTCACATACATGCACAAGATCCCTGATGATGTCATTTAAATTTAAAATTTTTAACATTTTTTTCCCCGTTTATGTTCTACTTGCAGGATGTGCTCTATGGAGAAAAGGCATCAGTGAAGAAGATAATTGTCTTCTAAATTAACTACCACACAATTTTGATATTGTTATATTTATTTTATATACTGTTGACTTATTTAATTTTATACAGAGACTGATTTTATTATAAGAAATGTTATTTAAAATTGCATATTATTTATTTTATATTCTTAATACACTCCCAATTTAGATATGCGATCGAATTGTTTAATATTGGTACACATAAAATTCTGTGGCACATTATAAACAGAATAAAAATGAATCCCTATTTTGATGCACTGGCCTTCTGAATGGTAAATCTTCCATTGAGAGACCAGCTGATTGATTATGAAGTATCTTGGACAGAGTGGTTTGTTTGTACGATAAGGTGTTTGGTATTCGTTTTGTTTTGTTTGTTTGTTTTTATAGTAATGCATTAAACTATCCGACCCATTCACATACTTTACAGTGATAAAGTGGCTAACAGCACCAAACAGCATTTTTCTAATCTTACGATAATGGATCTTTTAAGCCTAGTACATACTTAAAATTGTTGTACATTGTCATGAATAAAAGACCTCACATGCCATGAATTGCTAACAATAGACATAATCACTCGCTGCACAATTTGTGACACTCTCTCCTGTGAACTACTGTAGTCTGTCAAGCTTGTAGCAAACTGTTTTGACTACTTATTACATGCATATGCCTCAAATTAATGATAATGATTATTATTTTTATTAACAATAAATCATAGGGAGCCCAAGCCATTGACACAGATAATTATCGTTATAAATACCATTGCATTCAATTGTATCATCGTCAAACCCTTTATCCCAATTATTAGTCTTGTGTATTATAACCAGACAATCCTTTCCCTCTTTTTCATCCCACTTGGGCCATTTCAATATGCAACATTAATATACCTAACACAACAACAATAATAAAGCCAGATGTAATGAGGATTTGTACTTTGCAGCACTGAATTCGAAAGGATATGTAATTTCATTTATCCGATGTGTAATTAGTTGTGGATTGTACTTACAAATTTATATTACAAGTAAACTACTGACCAGAACGTACTGTAAACATTGATTGAATGTTTTTGTTGGCAAAATTGCAAGTTATAATATACTTGCTTAGTTTGGATGATATTCAATTTAGAAAGCTTGGTAATTGGAGCTTTATTCAAAATAGATGAACAGAAAGTTAGCTGTAGTAGGTAGGCCCAGCCTATTATGTGAGCATTTATAACAAAAGTACATTTTGTGCATTCTTCTAATCAGTCTTAGAATTACTCCATACACTGTAATTAATATCTGCAGCAATTTGATTTTATTATCATAAATACCATTCGTATTGTTGTTGTTTTTATTTTTTTATTTTATTGTTTACCCAATGATGTATACAGCTTTACTGTGTACATATATATCGGCTATTAAAAATGAATGATAACGTTTGAAAATAATAAATTATTTTACATAAACGACCTCACGGTAAAAATTAAGTTCGGAACGAAAGAGTTGCAAGGTATTTAGCAATATATCATGACACAACTAAACATATGTATGTACTATTGGCAATACTGCTGGATAGATAGCAATTATATAGTGCAACTACTGGCTCTTGATGTACACCTCATGCCAATCTATAAATGAGCAAGATCAACATGAGGAGACCAATATGGTTGCCCATAAACTTACTTCAATGTGCTGTTCTTGCTCATCTGCCAGATGGACCACAGCAATCCTAGTACACAAATAAAGTACCAATGAAAAAAGTTAGTGATCATGGCATTACCTGAATAATTTATGTACAAAATTCAAGAATGGACAAAATTTACATTAAAAAAAAAATCTATACTACATATGTATGTATACTGCATATTAGGCCTCATGGAAAAAATTAGACTGAGGGAGAATGCATCTTTAATGCTTTACAACCAAGCTAAGGTATTCATACAGAGAGATAGTGTCGTCATGTTAGTCAATTTAGCCGATATACTGGTAGCCGATATTTTCAGGTAGATACGGACAATCAATATGATGTGAATTAGTCAAACCATGACATAAAATAATTATAGTTGAGGACCGAAACTTGAGGAATACGGGGCAGTCATCAGACAATACCCCCGGAGGTTACCATGGTTCAACAATTTCATGTACTATGAGGGGGGGGTGGGATCCCACCCAAGCCAACGTTACCCCCTCCCCCCACACTGAAGTGCTCTCTAATAGAATTAGTAAAAGTGTCCCCCTCCAAAGCCCAAGATCTCCCCTCCAAAGCCCAAGATCTCCCCTCCCACCCCCAAAGCACAAGATTTCCCCTCCCTAAAAATCTTTTTGAACGAATCCTGTATGAATCCCTTTTTTAAATAATACAAATACGTGTAGTTCAATAGGAACTGTTTGAATTCTTGAAATGGTAAAACATGTGGTAATATTCCGCAGTACACAGGGATCAAGTTTGTGGTGGGTTATTGCACCCCCTTGAGCAAAATTTTTACGGTTATTGCGTCTCCGTAAGGCACACAACAAAAAGTTTAATATTGGACACCATAGAATATCACGTGTTGTTTGGCACATTAGCACTCACATGTCACGTCACTTGTAATGGTCAAAAAGTGTTGGTTAAGTAGCGGCATAACACACTTTTTGAACTGCGGGGCAAAAACATTATTTCTAAGGACGACGCACGTGGTACAAGATAGATACGGAATAGAAAAGCCTGTCAGGCAACTCACTCGTTTCCGGTTATAACCAAAAAACACAGCGCATAAGCCCACACTTTTCTATTGCGTATTTTATAATCATATTGGCACTCGTGCTAATATATGGTCCAAACAATTTGTGATATTCTGCAGTTACCCAATAATTATATTGAACTAGCTAATGGTAATAGATTATTGTACTCTAGTTATAGCCCAGCAGTAGTACCTTGGAAGAATTATGTAGTTCACTGTCTTCAGCAGTCATTCCTCCTTTTCAACTGTGAATCAGCACCATCTACTTCATCATTGGCATTGGCCTCTGCAATGAAGCTATTACCACTCTAGAAGTGCCACGCTGCATTAATATATAATATATTCCCTCATAGCACTATAACAAAACAATAAGAACAGCAGATAAATATATCCATTGCCTGGGAGAGAACTATTGGTGAATAACATTTGTAATTTATGGTTGCTTCAGAGTTGGGGTTGATTATGATTACAATCGTAATCGATAAGTTATTGCATAATCGTAATCATAATCAAAATCATGTGGCAAATTGTGGGTGTAATCATCGTAATCAAACCCATAGAACCATTACTGGTAATAATAGCAGTAAAGTAAAACACAGCAAATGTTAGCTGTAATTAGAATAAACAGAGTTATAGCAGCTGAACTTAAGGCCACTAACGTACGTAGCCTGCAACTACCTCCATTCTCCAGTATCTATACTGGGAAAATATTTAGACCAGAAAGATGACGTCTATCAAACGAACTGTTTGAAAAAACTTTTTTTTTGTTGTAACAATCCCTATTTTTCTGACAAATAATCATAATTATATATAATCATAATCAACATTTCACAATCATACTGTAATCATAATAATCATGTTACCATAACCAACCCCCAAGTGTGGTTGTTACAAAGGTAAAATTATATTTCATTTAATTACGCCAGTGTTAATCTTTCTGGTCTAAATATAGGGGGAAACCCTGATCTGAAACATGCACTGGCCTTACAGTTACTGACTGTGCTCCTTTTAACGACGCACCATACTCGTATGAAAGTCACCACATGAAAAATGTGATTATTGCCATTATTTATGCGACATAACCTAATCCAAAATGGCATGGGCGTGGTTTTGCTGCCTCTTGCTAGTTTTTAGCACTTTGCTAGCTCTTTTTTTGCTAGCTTGTAGCACTTGTTTGGAGGGAGCGACATGAATGTGCTGAACCACACATAGTGCAGGGTTTCATCCAGGAGGGGTGGAGAAAAGAGGGGTATCCCCCCACTTATTTTACCTACTCAGAATTAAATTGTTTACAGCACAGCATCAAAATTACCTTGGTCAAGTGCTGGCCCTTCTATAGCTATAGCCATTAGTTTTGATAGTGAAGAAAATTGAAGCCTATTTTGAAAACGATTCTGATTTCTACTGTCGCTATGATTTGGATAGCAAAAAGTATTACCAGTACTTATATATTATCATTTGATATAGGAGAATATCACGAGTCTGTTGGCTTAGTATTACGCGAGTGCCGCAGGCACGAGCGTAAATACCGCCAATCAGACGAGTGATATTCTCGGGTATCCAATGGATAATAAATTTATTAGTAGATGCTCATGCGCGAATACCTTGGTAACAAGACATTTACCTAGGGGGACGTAATAACCCAACGTAATAACTATGAACACAGGTGATATGGAAAAATATTGCCCTAAGCCACATCCTGTTTACTTTAAGCATTTTCTATGTGGCAAACAGTTATCAGGCTCTGTTCAGTACCTAATAATTAAAATTATTACCTACTCCACTTTAATTTCGACCCCCCCCCCCCCAAGACAAAAAATTTCTGGATGAAACCCTGCAGTGTACTGCAAATCCTCCAAGAAAACTCTCCTACCATGACAGATTCATAGTGTCCGTTCCAAAATTGGAATAATGGATAATGAACCCCGCCCGCAGGCGCTAGCTTATTAGGGTTGTAACTTTCAATAATGTTTGTATGAATACAACGGTAGGCAGAAAAGTGATTCACACATTCGTCTATCCCGAGGTCTATCCCCACAAGTTTATTTGAGCACTACTATATACACGTCTACATTTTCAAGACTGATCTTCATAAAATCGGTAAAGGGTAGATTGAATTACATATCTCTAAATAGGGTAAAGGGTTTCTGACGTTATCACGTGGGAAAGCGCACTTGCTATACTGTGTACATATACGTAAGGAATTTGGCGGTTCATTTGATCTAAAAGGTCTACTATATTCATTCAAAATGTGCCAATTTGTACCGTTACCACGAAATGCTGCAAGTAAGTGAGGTGGGGAAAGGAGAAGTCATTGTTTTATAGGTGTAGCTAATCTAGTGGCAGGCATTGGACGGCATAAATATTAATTTATAGGGAAGGGGTGGGGGTAGGGCTAGGTATAAGAAATACAGTATTTCTGCCAGCAGCTAGCAGCTGTGATAGCAGACAAGAATTTTAATGTTGATATTATGAAACCCATTGTGTAGGAGTTATTTATAGACCCTTTACCTAACTTTTTGAGACCCAAGGTGAACTATAGTCTGGTGTTGCCGACCCTTACCTTTTTAAATATTGTGCCTGGGTGGAGGAAAGGGTCTGGGGATTCAAGTACCAATGATCAGATTCTGGTGCTAACCACCAATTTAAAACATTCACCACAGTGGTTGTATACTTCGTCTCAATAACGGTTGAAGAGATTTCACCATAACTTACCAGCCAGATAGTTTGATAAAAGTAACCTGAAGCTGTACAGCGGTAGTGTCAGTCAATTGCTAAAGGTTTGGGGTATAGCCATTTCTAGAGCAGGTACGTATGTGGAAGTTGTCCACAGACCCTGATAATCCAATTGGCTATACATTATATGTATGTGTTAGTATTTTGCTGTATGCCAAACTGAACTCACCCCCAGAACGGGTCCCTTGACAGATTCATTGATAAACAGTGTATCTTTTTTTTTGTTTCATAGAGACTAAGTTAATTCAACTAGACCGTGTGTACAAGGGTAAATTCTTACCATGCAATACAAGCGCCTTCTGATATCAAGTACATGTTGCAAGCGTTAGGGACCTTTCTTGAATAATAGACCGCAAGACTACCAGAGTGTCCACAGTTGGGCTTAATTAGCGCATGCGCAAAAAATTATTTCAAACTGGTCATTGGTACTAGAGTCCCCAGACCCTTTCCTCCTCCCCCGCACCATATTAAAAGTAGGTAAAGGGTAGGCAACACCAGACTAGGTGAACTAACACAGTATCAGAGTTCCAAGCAATCTGCACTACATAGCACAAATTAGAAACTAAAATAATATCATTTGCAGCACTGTGCCGGTCTCACAAAAAAAGGTGAATGGTCTCGATATTAGACTAACTCAATTTGGAATTGTAAAATTCTATATTCTATGAAGCAGTTGTAAGTAGCAGCAATTTTGACCAGTAATTGTAAAAGATTTGCAAGTTATTCTTTTTTGATTTGCAGTTGTGAGGTTATTCAGTACTTTTTTTCTCTAATGAAATAATATTGATTAAGAAGTATTGGTATACCATTGGGAGTTGTTGTGTGTTTTAAAATTTGTAGGGTATTTATATGAGCAGTGGAGGTAATGTGACTTTGCTGAAATTGGTATTTCCCTGCAAGAAGTGATGTGGCATCCCTTATTTTTTAGCCCCTCCCTCTTTCTCACTGAATAAATAGTATTATTTAGTATTGTTTCCGTTAGAAGAATATTTCTCCACCTATTGTGCTGAGCTAGAAATACCTCTTTTAGTAGAGGGTTAAGCATATGTATAACATTTTGTATGTAGGGTGATGTTAAAGAAGTGAAGTATTGAAAATTCTTATTTGTGATGAAGATTAGGTAAGGGGTTTCGTACTTACAACAGGAATAATAATGAGTCCTATAAAATTTGATATAGGATATAAGCAACTTTAATTGGCTTTTTTGGGGCCTACCATGGAAACGGTAAAAGGTTTATTGTGCTTAGGGTAAAGGGTGTGTAATGGATTTCATGTTGGTAATTTGGTAAAGGGTTAATGAAATGGGTTGGCAGAGATAAGATTCTGAGTTATTTTCTTGCTGAACTTATTGGTGTTTACTATAAGAGAGAGAGTTTTGAGTGCTTTAAGTTTACAAATCCACTGAGTCTGTAGTACTATTTTAACTGTTATTTTATTATCATGAACCTTTTTAAAGTCATGTGTAACTTGTGCATGTCAGTCTGGAACCGAGGGGGGTCCATAAACAAACTACAAGTCATTTTAATAGACTCACTATATTGATGTCCCCTTACTACAAATCCCACAAGCTTGTGTCTGGTTGATGGAGTCCATTACTCAGAACACAGAGAGGCTCGAGTATACTGCTAATCATTTTCTAGAATGAACCCTTTACCTATTTATCCTAATGCCATTGATGTCCTCATTGTACATGCATAATCTAGGGGTTCCTTTAATGCTGTAAATAACGGAACAGAGTCTATCTGATGTTATACCCTTTCACCATGAATTTGAAAGGACATTTATAATTTTAGCCTGACATGTACTTATGAAAGTACATACCACAATAGTGCCAAAATTTTATCTGACATGATCTTCCAATTTGAATTTGATCAGGTATTTAAGAATTAGACCGAAATTTGATGTCAAAGTGTTTCTGTTCCCATAGTATACATAACCTTTCATTTTTATTGGACAATGATAATAATTTAGTAACCATTTTCATGTGTGTATGCAGGTAAAAGGTTTTGTATCAAGGCGTAATCTATACACAGCTTCAAAGGACTTGCTAAGTAAGTTTTATATAAGTGTAATAGGGAATGTAAATTCACTCCATAAATGTCTGGAAATGCCAGAAATTGTCCGACCCATCCCATCGTCCCCGGGACCTTGGGGTTCCATGGGATGTCCATCTATTTCACCTATACATACATGTGTGTCTGGGATGGGAAAGACAGTGGGACAGACATGTATCTATAGGTGGGATAGATAGGAGTGAATTAAATTTGCAATATCAAAAAGTACTATCTGTAATGAGGTAAAGGGTTCCCTTGCTTCACACTGTAACTCAGGATTGGTTTACCACGTCCAATCCTTAAGTTTACTAAGGGGGGCTTATGTTTTAAGTGTTCTGAGGCAAAATCGTGTGTTCTTCAACCCTTTTACTGGCAGGTGACTGACCACCAATTCGGTAAAGAATGGACACATATTTTAAAAAACTTTTTTCCAGTAAAGATTTATACCAATACAAACAATTCCGAAGCAAACTGAGCTATTTAGAAAATGCCTGCAATAGCTCCAGACTGCTGTTTGAAAAAAATTTTAGGAAAATATTTGGTGCTTACGCCTTTTTTTTTTATGAAGTACTACTTCATGTCAGAGAAACTGTATTAAAAACAACAACAACTGTGTCGCCATTCTAGTGAATAATCGTAATTGTCAAGCGAACCACGGCGCCATGTGGCGTTTGAAACTGAGGTGGTAGTGGACGTTATATTCCCATTTAGGTACTGCCATATAGAGTGATAGTGAAAATAGAAGTTAATATAATACAATATATATAAGGGGCTTTATTTTTTTAATTTTTTTGTGGGCTGCACAGTTAGTTGACGTAGACATGTTGCCTGTAGTAATATTTTGTAATAATTTATCAAATATGGAAGTTAATGTGTTCAATGTTCTTTATGTTTAGATGAAGCTGAGTGAATAGAGATTGTCTAAGGTGTGTCTGTGATGGATGATTGAAGAACTCTACATCACTGAGGGAGTGAACTGTCATCATTGGACCTAAACATACAAACATACAATTTTTGTGTTATCTCATACCCGTATTGTATGTGAAATAATATTTACTGTATTATACCTGAATATAATCACATGGCGTTACAGTACACTTTATATTGGCGAAGAATTACACCCTATAGGGTGTGTTTTGGTGTTCATATACACTGTAGGAGTGTAGTGTAACACTCCTATGAGTGTGATAGGGGTGTAATGGTACACCCTATTTGGTATACTAGGAGGGTGTTTGAAGGGTGTAACGGGACACTAATTTGGGGGTGTATCAATACACCCCATGGGGTGTAGTACAGACAGTGTAGTTGGAACACCAAAAGAGGTGTAATGTAACACCTCGTTTTTTACAGTGCATGTAGTACGTCATTAAAACAGAGTGTTTGATTTTTTTCTTTGAGAGCATTGCATGGCATTGACAAGTAAAGTAAGACTAAAAAAAAATCAAATAATATTTTAATAGGTCAACAACTATTAATAAGTACAGTATCCTCGAGTAAAATTAATCAATTTTATAAGTAAAATAAATATTTTATAACCATATTCTATAACTATTACATGACATTACGAGTATCTTACAAAAAGCTCTATTAAAATGAAGAATAAATGCTACTGAAAATATAGTTCTGTGCCAAATTTACTGATGAACAGCCAACGAAGTAAAAAGATAAAAGCAGATCTTAAAAGATTACATTCAACTAAGCAAAAAGAAGGGGAAAATCGCTTCTATCATACTTTCCAATTCTATCACTAACTTGGTGTCAAATTGAACGGTTGCATGACTTCAAGTGACAGCCTATATCAATACTCCATGATATTATTGTTTAACTTTATCGTGAAGGAATTAATTGGCGATTGAGAGAAGCGAGCGAGACACTATCAGGGGTAACACAATAGAAAATCGGGGATGTAAATGCATATATATATGTCTGTACATATATATGTCATATTGAACTTTGACCCTCGCATTTTGGTGTTTGCTAGATGGACGACCCCATCCCCGTTCTCCACTAAATTGAATCTTTTGGTTTATCAATCTTTGCCTAATTCCACTGAAATTGAATTGCTTTGAATTCTTTTTTGCGGGTGCAGTTAAAACGTACAAACTTATCCCCGCTCATATTCTATTCGAATGAGTGGCGGTTGTTAGCTAATGCACTTTTGTCATGGTTTGCAACAGTGTAGCCTCTTACTTGGACAGCCATTGTCTAATAGTCTGACCACGAACGAGAGCCTTGTGTTTGTATGTCCAGTGGACAAGTGTGTGTGAATGTTTTGTGCACTTGAGTTACTGCTTAACTTAATAATATCACAGTAAATGTTTAATAACAAATATATATTAGCTGGCTTTACATAGCTATTCTGACTACTAAAACAGTAAGAATGTATTACTGAAGCGTTACCACTCGCAGAGTGGCAGCTTGATGTGCGAAGGACCACCACAGAACACAGCTAGAAATGCCACTTTCCGTGGACCAGGTTCTGGCTGCGCTGCAGTAAGAACAGGGCCAGAGATATTATCTAACCTGAGGATGATATGGGGTTGTCAGTCGGTGGTCAATGCCCAATAATGTCATCAGCTCATAATCCAGACCATTTCGAAATTCTCCACCCTGATCAGACGTGATAACACTTGGTATTCCAAATACCATAAATACCTATTCATAGGCGTAGGAACCGTAGCGGCCGTAGCGGCCATGGCCGCTACACTATTCAACTGGAGTTAAATGGAAATGGTTGACACACTACTGGATTCGTTTACCGTGCATACGCAACAAATTTACAGCTGCTAATACTTATTCGGAATTAAAAATGAGTTCCTCAAGCTCTGTTCCCGATAGTATGGGTCTTCTGCCGCTTGAGCCCCATCAGCCTCAATTACATTTATTTGCGATTTTTATGGAGAAGACTTCAGTAAAGGGCAGCTAAGAATGCAGTTGGGTTTGTTGTCCAGTAGTATACCTGATAACAGCCAAAGTCACAATCTCTGTTCCGTTCTTCAGTATCTCAGAGAGCTGAATGACTCTCAAAGAGCATTGATGTCAGAGGTCTGTTCCCTCGCATCATTGATTGTTGTCATGCCAGCCACCAATGCTTGCAGTGAACGGTCATTCAGCAGTTTGCGACGAGTGAAGTCATATTTAAGATCTACAATGACCCAGACTCGGCTTAATAGTACCATGATGCTGAATGTTCACCAAGATCGCACTGATGAATTGAACTTAATTGACATTGGAAATGAGTTTATCAGAGAAAACACCCACAGAGAGAGTATTTTTGGCAAATTTCAATTAACTGACTTGGACACTGATTAGCTAGCTAAACAAAATTATGTGTTTACACTATTCATTTTCATTGATTATATTTTAATTATATAGACCACACCCAATTGGTAGGCGTGGCTGGTGTAGCTTAATGGCCTCTACACTTTAAAAATGCTTCCTACGCCCCTGCTATTATTGTGATAAATTGTATACAAATAAAAGACTGGTACAAATAAAAGACTGGTAATTCACCTTAAAGAGAGCAGCAGATACTCCAGAAGCGAGCTTATCTTCGATCGGAATTGCCAGAACATACTTGCTAAAATAGTCACTTATTGTAAGTATGTACTTATTACCCTGAGTAGAAGGAACAAGTGGCCCAATAAAATCAATACCGATGTGATGCCAAGGCGACACTACAGGAACTGGACTAAGCTCTGGAGCAGCAGTGCTGATTTTTCGGTTCGTTTTTTGACATACATCACATGTCTCAATCTACACATAATTTTACTAATAAATAGCCAGTATTAATTTACATTTGTGCTACTTACCACAGAATATACTTGTTTTGCCACGCCAGGCCACATGAATCTTTCAGTAACTCGAGCCAGAGTCCTTTTGCTACCAAGGTGACCAGATGTTGGTGCAGCATGACAGGATTTAAATTTGTTCTCGCTCCTTTAGGTCCAAAATAAATCTTACCTAAAAATATGACAAGTACTTTACTTTGTGTACGTTTCACATGCACCGTCTGTACACTTGCTTGTTACAGTTCTACTTTAAAATGTAGCTGAATAATACTTACTCTTTTTCCATCTTTCTTCTTGTAGTACAATACTCCATCAATAATATCCAATGTATTAGCCTTCTTTCTTATCACCCTCTTTTCGTTCTTTGTAGCTCCTTCAGGGTATACACCCCGAGTCAATTTGACATAAGCCTTTTCTATAAGCTTCAATTCTTCACTGCCTTCGCTCATTTTCAATAAAAATCTGGCTCACCGAATGTCCAAATCAGACACGTGGAGGGGATCGTTTGTGGCAGGGTGGGACCGAGTAAAGCAACCACGCATGGTCCGCGGGGGACCAACTGTAGCGGGGGACCATGCGCGGCGTGACAAGTTCAGGTGAGTAGGAGCTAGAACAGTAAGTTCAGGTGAGTAGGAGCTAGAACAGTAAGTTCAGGTGAATAGGAGCTAGAACAGTAAGTTCAGGTGAATAGGAGCTAGAACAGTAAGTTCAGGTGAATAGGAGCTAGAACAGTAAGTTCAGGTGAGTAGGAGCTAGAACAGTAAGTTCAGGTGAATAGGAGCTAGAACAGTAAGTTCAGGTGAATAGGAGCTAGAACAGTAAGTTCAGGTGAATAGGAGCTAGAACAGTAAGTTCAGGTGAATAGGAGCTAGAACAGTAAGTTCAGGTGAATAGGAGCTATAACAGTAAGTTCAGGTGAGTAGGAGCTAGAACAGTAAGTTCAGGTGAATAGGAGCTAGAACAGTAAGTTCAGG
>WLWD01004225.1_pt1 | contig 62467 bp, 61 predicted proteins | sample 6712731 | NCBI WGS metagenome assembly WLWD01 (sample SAMN12718690, study PRJNA576275) | sponge metagenome | isolation source: marine sponge | host: Mycale hentscheli | place: New Zealand: South Island, Marlborough, Capsize Point | collected 2014-11-01
TTTGTGACCGGATTTGGGAAAATCCGCCTAAACGCGGCAAACAATTTTTTTCAGTATCACCGGGTAAAGCCTTATGGGTCGATTTTTTCGAAAAATTTTTTATGGCAGAAATGGATAGACACCAGTTAGCTCTAGCTTATGACGCAGTTGTAAGCTCTGGCGTGCTCTAGAACTCACACTAGGAGGCTAGAAACACTAGCCGGTTGAACTCGTGTACGGAGAGTTGCTAAGAAATTATTGGCGGGCTTTTCACTAACAGCCGGGAAAAAACTGTAGCTAACTAATTCACTTGCTATTCTACATAATTCACGTACTCACGCAATTCTCGTCATCATAGTTTCTTAAGGAGCCCTGCATTAAGCCTTTTAGACTTCTTTCAATCCGCCGGTAACCGATTTATTCTATAGTGTCCCGGAGACACGCAGTAATAGTATACGGACACAAGCCATGCCCCCTGACCTTAGCAACGCCTTTACCGGGCGTTTTTTCGATCAGCAATAATAAGTTTAGCAAAAACACTGAAGTGTTGTAGTGCGTAGGGCGAAGACGACTTGTGCTACAGCTTCCAAATTAGGAGGAAGGCATCCCAAGGCCCCCCGTGCAGCCTACTGGTAGAATAAATTAGAAAACTTTAGATGCCGCGTTTAGCCGGGTTTTCACAAATCCGGTCACATTTGATATTGTAGTCAAAGTCTTCCACTAAGCCATCTCGTACCAATCTATGGAGACTCTGCTCACCCATATGACCATAACGTCGGTGCCACAAACGCTCTTTATTTCCGTTTATCACCACATGCAGATGCTGCTGCTGTTGTCTGTCGAGCTGCAAGTAATACAGATTCCCCATTCGTGAACCAATCGCAATGCATTCACCACGCGAGTTACTAATCTCACACTTCTCATCATCAAACTTGACAGTTTTTCCAGCATCTGAAACCTTTGATATGCTCAGGAGATTATAAGCCAACTTCGGAATAAGGAGAACATTTCCAAGATTACATCTTTTCTTGGTTCCATTTGTTAACAACATTTGAAGTGACACTGTACCTTCAGCTGTAGCCTTCAGCACTCTACCATCTCCAAGAGATACTTCTTGAGGGTTGTCCAAAACAGTGATATCCTTGTAATATCCTTCGTCGTTGCACATGTGGCAAGTAGCCCCCGAGTCAATGATCCAGTTATCCTTCGAGGTAATTGAGAAAACATGATCAACTATTAATGACTCATCTTCGCTTGATCTATCATGATATCGACTTGAATTGACTGTCGTGGTTGCTGCACTTGCCATGTGTTTAGCCTTTCCAGTGGTTGCACGTTTTCCTCCTTCCTTTCCTGTTCCAGTTTGAGCAAATTTCCAGCAATCCTTGTTGAAATGCCCTGGCTTCTTACAGTAATAGCAAGTGACTCCTCTCCTTGGCTTTGCTCTGACAGTGAAAACTTTCCGTTCATCATCCTGGCTTTCTTTACCTTTCATTTTCTGCTCTTCATGCAATAACCTCTCAACGACGTTCTCCAGACTGGGAACTGAATCCGAATTTGCTTCTAGAGCCGTCACCAATACATTAAACGAATCAGGCAGACTAGTTAGCAAATGGACTACCTTGTCTTCATCTGAAATAGGATTATCTATGACAGACAGCTCTTCAAATATCTCAGTCATCTGCTTGACGTGTTTTTGAACTGGCTCACCACTTTTTAGACGAAGAGAATACAGTTTCCTTCTGAGCTCGAGCTTATTAACCCACGTTTTCTTCTGGAAGTGGTCCCTCAGCTTCTTCCACACAGACACAGGATCCTCTGGGTCTGCACCAATAAGGTACAACAAGGAAGGGTCTATCGACAACAATAGTCGCCAAAGCACGATCTCTGCGAGCTAGAAACTTGCTGCGAGCTTCACCCGCTCCATCGGGAGCGACCTCCGTTACGTTTACAATACCCACAAATTATCTCTAATTAAAGCCATCTTGCACTGGACTTTCCACGTAGGATAATTCTTCTCATTTAGAGGTATAACCGAGACCGTCTTTACTTCTGCCATCACTCACGCAGGTTACCGCTAGCCAACGAAATAAAACACTAGCACAAAAACACCGGCACTGGGCCCATAACCTATTGACAGCAAAGTATGTTCATCTTATTATCAATCATAAAAGCACACACACACACAATCACGTGATGATTATAGAAACCAACAGTTCATTGAATAAATGACATAGGTAAAGGATCGACACAACGAATAATAAGTTACAAGTGCCGTAGTACAACATTCCCCATATCATGAAACACTTGTACAAGGGAGAGAAATTGCTGCTTGAACAATTTTGAGCAGAAAATTTTTCCTCATGATGATAATGCTTCTCAGCTATGTGTGGGTTATACTGAGTCAAAATTATTTCCTCGTCGTGCCTGCTCAGGTCCAGCAATCATCCACTTTCTAAAGGCTGCAGTGTTTTCAGTCAGTCCTACAACACCACTGCAACTATTTACCATCATATTGATTTGTTCATGGGCCTGATCTATAGGTATTGCTGAGAGGCGATTTGTAGTCTTAGAAACAACCCAGTGACCACGGTCTTGAAATTCCTTGACAATAGACTGTGGAAGGTATTCTAAGTCATGAATGTGGACTGGCAGTTAATGAGCATAGTGAGTATGGTAAAATGCAAAAGCCATGGGACTATTGACTTTAGACACTCAACACAGAGAGGAATTTTTTTCACTATTTGCCGTGACAAAAAGGCCACACATCATATGAGAACCACCATGAGTTCCATTCAAAGTGCAGATTCCCTTGACGCATAGCAATTTGGAGTAGCACAAGTTATCTAGCTCAGTTATCATTCTCTACCATTGGTTATGGTCACTGCATTTCCTTCTCCAGCTCATCTTTTAACAGCAATCTTGTTCCATGCTCCAACCAAGGTTTCTCCTTAACATTTGCTTCTTCTAGGTGTCCAGAGATTGAGCTGACATGATCTGAAATTTTGGTGACAACAATACTCTCTTTGTTGAGTACAACTGCTGGTACAGTTGTGTACTCCTCAGGTAGCTGGTGATTGTTGTTGAGTTAGTTGAGAGAAGTGTAGCAATATCTTGTAGACATCCTTTATTGGACTCAGTAGGGAATTGAAATAACTACTGCCTGTGCCATGGAAGGAGTCCTGTGCTGTAGTACTGGAAGGATTGTGATCCAGGTTATCCAGAGCACCAATGGTAAAGAGTCCATGACAAAGTGAATAGGGCAAACTAAGCCTATTCCTTTGGTGACATCACATATAGATGTTGCTACTGCTAGTTGGTTCTCAAGCTGAAGGATTCTATTGTAGCTCACACTAAGACCCGACTAATATAGTTGTGTTATTAATTTCTTAGATCTAGTTTGGGTATGTATATTCATCGTGATGTACAAAGGCAGAGGTGACTCATGATCAAGGGAATGTCGTGAATGATAGGCTACAGCTGATCCTCTCTTTACTGTTGAACACAATGACTTGAGATATAGTTAAGCTGCTGTGAGCATCAGTCGAATCTTGATCAGTCAAGTTTGTTCCATTGAGCAGCATCGACACAAGTATTTCAGGTTTGTTGGGACTGACTCTTGCTGGCAGCCATCTGGAACTGAACCATGGAAATGAAAGCCATGAAAACTGAAGATATCTTCCCTGATGATTTGGACAGTAGAATTACATCACTCTCATAGTTAGAGTTAAAAGCTTGCTTCAGCATCTGGTGCATTCCTTGTTCTAAAATAAGAATTGCATATTATTCACATCACTTTGTGCCTGAGCTTCAGGAAAGTGCTGTAAAACTTTTTTGAACTTCAACTTATTCATTTATTTTTCAATTTCCTAGTCAATCGAAATATAGCACATCTGAAACCTTTGAAATGAGTACAAAAATTTGGGCAGAAAATCACACCCGCCAAAATTCTAAGGCAAGAATGTTGAGAAAACTCTTGCCCACTCCTGCAAAACTAATCCCCTCCTACTTCGACATCAAGACTTCAAATTCACAAACTAATTCCTCAATACCTTGTCTATAAAGTGAACTATGGGATATTTAAAATTTTATATTAATTTTTGTATTAAAAAAACTTGAACGAAGAAACTACTGAACCAAAATATGTATTTAAAAAGTGAATAGTTCACTTACAAGAGTATAAAAATAGCTTTCAGATGATATAAACATCGCTGTAAAAATATAGAGAACAAGTTATTATTTTTAGAAGATTGACAGTTTCACTATTGAGATAATTGCGGTAAGCCACAACACGTCACCTAGCCAATGCCAACATTCTCACCCACCCCGTGGCTGCTCGTGCGATACTCCAGGACTTCTATGTGGATGATCTGCAATCCGGTGCCAACACTGTAGAAGAGGCAGACCAGTTCAGGAGGCAGGTGTGCGAGCTAATCTCCCAGGCAGGCTTAAACCTCAGAAAGTGGCGGACGAGTTCTGAGGAATTCCGACACCTGAATCTTGAACACTTACTGGAATCTCAAGACTTGGACGTCTCCACCCCCAGCTCTGTCCCGAAGGCTCTAGGGATACACTGGGACTTCTCGACTGACACTGTCCGTGTTTCCGTCCCTGTCACTACCTGCACCGAGTAGATCACCAAACGTACCATTGCCTCAGATACCGCCAAGATATTTGATGTCCTTGGCTTTTTCGCGCCATCAGTCATTCTAGCCCGTATCCTACTCCAGGAGTTATGGAAGCTGTCAGCCACCTGGGACCAGCAAGTTTCGCCAGACATCGAGGAGAGATGGAAGGTCTGGACTGACAACCTCCCAGTGATCACCAAATATTCCATGCCCTGCAGGATGGTTCTTGATGACAGACGTGTCCTTTACACTGCTCTTCATGGCTTTGCCGATGCGTCGTCTGTCACATATGGCGTGGCCATATACCTGCGCCTTGTGCATGAAGGAGGATTCACAACTACATCTTTGGTCACAGCAAGGCCAGAGTTTCACTGTCTGAAACAGCTCACCATTCCGAAGTCTGAACTAGTAACCGCTCACCTTCTGGCCAGACTTCTTGTCCGAGTTGCCAAACTCCTGAATATCCCATTCTCCAACCTCTATGCATGGTCCGACAGTGAGATCACACTTCACTGGCTGGCCAAGTCTACTTCTACCCTGGAAAGGTTCGTTGCCAACAGAGTCACCATAATCCAGGACAAGTTGCCATCATCTCACTGATGTCATGTGCCCTCCAAGCAGAACCCTGCTGACCTTGCAAGCAGGGGTATGCAGGCAAGTGACTTAGTCAAGTCGGATTTGTGGTGGAGTGGGCCTCTGTGGCTGTGTTGTCCCCCAGCTCTGTGGCCTAACAAGCCCCTCCTCAAACACACAGAGCTTCCGAATGTCGTAGTTCCTAGCCTGGCTGTCCAAGTCTCTGTAGACGAAAAATTCGAACGACTTCTACGATTTGCCAGATACCTTTGGAAGCGGTTTTCATCCTTCTTTCACCTGTGCAGGGTTGTAGCGTGGATAGTTCGTTTTTGTCACAATAGCAATGCCAAGTCCTATGATAAGAAGAAAACTGCTGACATCGTCGCCACCTCCGAAGTTGCTGAATCAAAAAAGATGCTCTTCCGGCTATCCCAGCGTGAGAAGTTGGCAGATGTTTTGGAAGCTATCCACAATAACAAGGCCCTTCCCAAAGGCCATGTACTTCACAAGCTCCTCATAACAACAAATAACGATGGACTTCTTGTTGTTAGCATCAGAGTGAAATACCCATCGTCACCCCAGGAGCCCAAGCTACTCGTTACTCTCGCAAAAGTCTGATCTTAACAAGCTACTTGTTCAAACTCTCCACACTACTTATAGCCATGCTGGAGTTTCTGCATTGGTGGTGATCATAGCAAATACTTACTAAATCCCTGGCCTGCGTAACATAGTAAAGCAAGTCAGCAAGTCCTGTTCCCACTGCCAGCTAGCCTACAGCAAGCCTCTGTCATGTCAGATAGGACTTCTTCCCGCTTTCCGCACGACTCCTGCCCCGCCTTTCTTCTATACGGGCATCGACTTCGCTGGTCCCTTTTATGTAAAGTGAGGGAAGACTAGGAGACCAGAAGTGCTGAAGGTTTACGCCAGCATCTTTGTCTACCAACGAAAGCTGTGCACTTGGACCTCTGTACCGACATGTCCACCAAGGAATTCATGGCGACACTCTCTCGCTTTACCAACCGACATGGTATTCCTCACGTAGTTTACAGCGACAATGGGACAAACTTCGTGGGTGCTAGACAAGAGATCCGGGAGTTGCAGTTGCTCATGGAGTCCAATTCTACCAAATCAGCCATCTCCCACTTCGCAACTCGGGAAAACATCCAGTGCCATCACATTCCTCCCAGAGCTCCACACTTTGATGGGCTCTGGGAAGCTGCTATTAGATCTATGAAGACCCTTCTTCGAAAGATCATGGCTCCTCACCAACTACGATACGACAAGCTCTACAATTCCTCAATACCTTGTCTATAAAGTGAACAATGGGATATTTTAAATTTTATATTAATTTTTGTAAAAAAATGGCAGTTTTTAATGAAAATTATTTAAAAAAACATGAACGACTGAACCAAAATATTTATTTAATAAGTGAATAGTTCACTTTCAAGAGTATAAAAAGAACTTTCAGATGATATAAACATCGCTGTAAAAATATAGAGAAAAAGATAATTTTTTAAAGATTGACAGTTTCACTATTGAGATAATTGCGGTAAGCCACAACACAAGTTATTCCAGCTGATAATACCTGAAACAGAAGAAAATGAAGCAGAAGTTGCATTGTAAACACAGGTCCCTACACAAGAGCTGAAATATACAGATACTAGCAAGTACCCTGCCACATACTGGCGTTGATGTATTGCACTTTGCAGTAGCACAAGTTATCTTGCTCAGTTATCATTCTCTGCCATTGGTTAAGTTACATAAGTTCCCTCTCCTGCTCTCTTTGCTCTAGAATTATCTGAGCTTCTTATACCCCACCTTTCCTTTCTTCAGCTCTTCTTCTATGGAGTCCCCTTTTCCTTTGTCTATCTCTCCTGCTTCTGAAGTTCTGTCCTTTAGTACTTAGCCTCCCTTTTGGAAACTAACCCCTGCTTTTATTCCTCGATTCCACCCACTTTTTAGTTACAATTAATTGCTCGCTTTTTTGCCTTCTCTTCCCTTCCATTTTAAACCTACCACCACCTTACCTCGCCGATTCCACATGTTTTATAGTCATGATTAATCGCCTTTCACCTTCTCTTCCGTACTTTTACCGTCCTTTTTGAAACCCACGCCTCCTTCCATAGTCAATTGCACTCACTTTTTAGAATTAACCACTTTCTACTGAATGTGACGACACTTTACCAAAGCATACAGTAGGGGCCAAAAAAAAGTTCCCAAAATGGAGCGGCTATTCAATGGAGTTATCAAAGAAAGTTGGCAAGCGGTTAGATAGCGTAAAGTCGCCATAGTTACTCCATATTATGATGACGCCACCGCTAATCCGTAAAGTAAACGCGCAATTTTTGCGGTAAGATCTTTGCAGCTAACGCACGCATTAATTACTAATTACTAGATAATTATATACGCGCCTCAGCAAGACATTTTCCAGCGTGCCCGCTACAGTTACTGCTTTGAACTGCTCTGTTCTTTGGTCTCCACCACTTGATTGTCGTCGTCGTTCCTTGACAGTTCGCTAGTCGTCGTCGGTTCTCCCACTGACTTCTCACTAGCCGATGCCGATTCTCCCGTAGAATACTCGCTAGCCGGCGTCATTTCTCCTGACTGCTCGCTAGCCTACTCCGATTTTCCGACGGAATACTTGCTAGCTGGCATCGTTTCTCCTTCTGACTGCTCGCACTAGCCTAAAAGATAGAAACGGCTACAATAAGTGTCAAACCACAGGTGACTGGGTGGGGCGTACGGAGTGGGAGGGGCAAATTATTGTTTACAAGCGGGAGAGAGTGAGCGTTTTTTATGCTGTAACTCCGCTGATCGGCGACTTTAGAACATAACTGAGCGATTTTGAAATTACCTAGGAGCGACTTTTCAACTTATTTACAGCTCCGCTTTGGGAACTTTTTTTGACTCCTACTGTACATTCATGAATACACACACCGTCGGTCGTCATCGTCGTTACTGACACACAAGCATATTATTATATAGATTATGAATGTAGAAATACTGTACATTGTATTAAGCTCAGATTTCGAGCACCTTGTGCCTCATTATTACCTCATATAAACACCGTGACTTATCGTTGACACTTAGTTTGCTCTTCTTTTCGACACATTTAGAACTAAGTTTTCATCTTCTAAGAGCAACTCTGGTGCATAAGCAGTACCTTCAATAGCTCTCCTTTGTGAAACTGTGTGGTGGAACCATTGACAACTGCAAATACACAAGAAACTAACCCCTGCCTATCACTGTTGTTTTCTGAAGCTGTCAGGGAATGCCCAGGTTAGAGATGAAGCAGCTCTAGAAACACATTTTAACTGCCCAATAAAGCAAATCATATTTAAGTTTCCTATTCTGGCAGATTCTGAAGTACTGTTTGGAAGTTCAGGAGAGGATTCACTACCTCTATGCTGCAATACAATGGTAGAGTGCCCCATAAAACCCTAATGAGCCGCCATTAATTTTAGCTTGCTAACTGAAGGTGGGGTAGCCTCCTGTCCAAGTGTTAGATTTGACTGTTTCCTTCTCTTACAACAGAGTTCTGTGAAAGCTTCAGGGATGCTTTCTAATACCTCCTATAACACTAGTTAGGACTTGAAATTTAGGAGACGACAGTACAACGCTTGTGCGAAGTTTATATTTAAAAAGCAAGTACTGCTCCACGTGCGCGCAGTCAGTCACACCTGCCCCTATTGGAGTGCAGTTTATGTGGTTAAATAGCTCTTCCTGTGTGTTTTATTTTTTTTAACTATAATGAGCTATAGTTTTAAACAAACAATGGCAAAGACGTGCTGTACAAACAGTAGCGGTAGGACTATGATTAGATTCTTCCTGGGCAATGTGAGTACTGTAGGGATGGTGGAAAAATTATGAATGAAGATATGTCCAACTGGCTTGAAACTTTGGACACAGCTTCAGAAAGTTTCAACCTACAGAATAAATATGTAATGAAATAAACAGTCAAAAATTAAAAATAATCAATTTTTATGGTAAATGCTACCCTTAGAAAAGCTCCTGACTCAAGAGTGTGAAAAGCTTTGGTGTTCGGATCAAGTCCAAGACTGACGATGAAGATTCTATTCAATAGCAACATCGCTCATGTGTGCATGTCACTGGCCGTGTGATCCTTGTAGCTGGAAGCTCTAAATGTCTTCAACTATTAATAAAGTCAGGATTGAAGTTTCTCATGCAGCAAAGCTTGTCTTGAAACTTTATACACACTGAACACTTCAACAATTCTACTAAATTTCTATGGCAGGGAGCTTCAATCCCTAGCGGAAGCCTAGCATTAAGAACAGTTCCAGCTTCAGTTCAGAACGGAAGGATCAACCACTCCAACAAAAAGAAGAGCACTGACAATGGCTATGGTGAAGCGCTGGATAGCCGAGAGCGACTGGACCCTGACATAGCTACTTGGCTTACCTATACTGCGTCAGATCATTTGATAAAATTAACCAGATGTTGTCCATGACCCCAAGCTATTTCGAGCTCTGAAATTAACTCATCATTGTCAGTAATCTCCAAAATCATAGCATGATAGATGAACAAAGAGACAGGATGACTGCTGTGCTCTCTCTCATGCATGTGCGCTGAGGGTTAATAAAATGTAATTATTTTTGGCTATTATAGTAGATAATATGAAAACAAATTAATAGCACTTTGCACCACTTGTGCTGCTATTAACCCCAACTTTACCAGTTTTTCATGCTATTATATCTCCAAACATGCTTTTTTTTAGAATTGAGTATGTCTTAATATTGTAAATGCATTTAGATTGAGATCTAGATATTTGTTTCATGTTTGATTATTAGGTAAAGTGATTCCTGAGAAGCACAAGTTCACTGATGAGGTGACATCAGCAATATTTAATAAACAAAGCATCAGAAGAAAGATAGCCAATATTCTACTGAAAGGACTCCCTGGATCTGGCAAGACGTCATTGTTGGATCGTCTCCTGAACAAGCCACTTCGTGTGTACTATTCCTCTACTGGCATCTGTGAGAAAATAGTCGTAGTTCAAATAGGCCCCTCCTCCACACATACTTCAGCTTACACCTGTGAAGACAACACATGGAAAGTCACTGACTTTGATGAGTCTGTGGTTTCTCAGTTAGACAGTTGCAAGGTGTTCATTCCACAGAGAAGCAGCGGTGGTCCACGACTACGTCTTCAACATCACAGAGCAAGTCCATCCAAGCTAGACCAGCCAGTGTCTGACATCAAGCACCATGTGAAAGTAGTCCTTGAAAGACACCAAATCAAAAATATTGTAGATTTACAAACCAAAAATTCTCTTTACATCATAGATACAGGTGGACAGGTGGAATTTCAAGAGAGCCTTTCTCTTCTGATTTTTGGTCCTTCTATTTTTATCTTTGTCATGAGAACTGACATTGACATTCATACAAAGAACATCATTCAGTACAGATCAGCCAATGGAGAAATTATCAACCAGTATCAATCCTCTATTTCTACAATGGATGCTCTCATTCAATTCCTTACCAGTGTTTCTGCCATACAGACAACTGAAGACAGAGTTTTCCAGGTAGATGGTGCCTCTGTGTGTCGCAAGCCTATGGTCTTTGTAGTTGGTACACACGTCGATAAGCTCGGTTCTGAAGCTAGGGATATTCTTGACAACATTAACAAAATGTTGCATGACATGATTCATCAAATGAAGTTTTCTCACTTAATTTGCCCAGCTGATAGTATCTTGAAGAAAGTGATGTATGAGGTAGACAATACCAGTGAAGAAGACAAGCAGTTTCACTGTCTTCGCTCTGATATCAACCAATACATTAGAAGCAAAAGTGATTTTGAAGTCGAGTATCCGGTGAGCTACCTTTTGTTTTGCCTAGAACTTCAGAACATCAACGAAACTGTTATCTCTATCAGTCGCTGCAAAACGTTAGCAGCTAAATTTTACATTGATGAAACAGAATAAAGTCTCTTTTAGATTTTTTGCATTTCAGAGTAGGAATTATTCAGTACTACGATGTTGAAGGTATCTCAGATGTGGTTATCAAAGAGCCCCAAGTTCTCTTTAACAAAGTCACTCAACTGATAGTAAATACTTTTTTGTGCAGAATACCTCTACCTATGAGTCAACGAGAGAGTTTTTGCCAGAGAGGTATTTTAGAATTCTCAGCATTTGAAGGCCTCATTGGAGACAATGACCAAATGACATCGCAGCAGTTTCTCAAGTTTCTCCTTCACCTTCGTGTAGCTGTTTCCTTTACAGACAACAGTGGAGTGCTCAAATATTTCATTCCTTCAATTCTGAATCATGTCGAAAAGTCTCCATCAGATACAATCGACACTGTAATTGCTCCTCTTGCTGTCACTTTCAAACTTGGTCACTGCCCTAAAGGTCTGTTTGGTATGCTCATTTCTTTCTTATTGAATCCTGAAGGAGATCAGGCTCTAACATTTGATTTGCTAGAAGACCAAATTTACCAAGACCAAGTGTCTTTACGGGTAAATTCTTCAGAAGATGTAGACCAAATTAGCCTCAGGAGTCATCTCTCTCATCTTGAAGTCAGTGTTGTCCTAGAGAATTACCCTCCTCAAACTAGTTCTACAGTGGTGTGTATTCCCAGGGCAACCACACCCAATGAAGTGTGCTGTGGCATTCGGTTAACTCTGGATAACTGTCTTCAACTGTCTCTCCAAAAGCTAAACTATGACTTTACCAAAATAACCCCTTGTTTTAGTCTCAAATGTCCTCAGGAGAATTGTTTGAAATTTCATGAGGTTGAGTTGAGAAAGCAATTGTATTTCATGCGCTGCAGTGGTCATTCCGGCAGAATACAACCTCCAGAAAGTGGAATGTTTTGGTTTACAAAAGGTAAATGGTGTTTTTCGGTATTTATTTTTATAGAATATGGTATTGATAGTATGCTTGTGTTACGGAAAGTTTTATTTTATTAACACCTCTGCCTTGTGCAGCAACATTAAGTAAGTCACTTGAAACACTTTATTGAATTAATAAGTCTTACTAAACTATATTACAATTGGATTCACTGCAAGATAAAGTATATTACAACTCTAACAACCAGATATCTATAGATTGACAAGCAATTTAGTATACTACACCTAGCTACAATGTAATACCACTTTCAAAATTATAATAACTAAATATAAGTTGAAAGTGTGCATGAACAACTTGGATTCTAGTTTCTTCGAACAATTTTCCCAACTTTGGATACTTGCTATCATACCTTTTTTATCTAACAATAATTTAAACATTTGAGGATTGTTCTGAACTGCATGAAGTCAAATTAGAAATTACATCATGGGCTGTGCACTGCAATGCTTACAATATATCTCCTTTTCCTTCGTTTTGGTTAATAATTGCAGGTTAGTAAAAAAAAAATTAGCAAATTCTTTGTAAATTTCTTTAGAATATTCTACTAATTCAAAACCTACACAAGCTGAGACAAATATTTCCAAACTATCAAGTAAGTTGTTCAAGATTATTATGAAGGACTTTGCTAACTGTTTTCACTTCTATGTATAGTAGACTCAGACCAAGTTGGCCCAAGTTGTGAAGAAACTCCAACTCAGAGTACTTCTTTAAGTGATGTCAATTCTACTCAAATATGCGACAGTACATCTTCAGAGGATGTCAAATGTATGTTATTCTCTGTTTGTTTGTTTATTTATTTGTTTGTTTGTTTCACTATTTCAGCCCTTCCCATTACCTTGAAGAGATTGACCTTATTGAAGTGGACTGATAAGAGTGGGCAACCAAATACTCTCAGACTCAGAGATAAGATGAGTCCCCATTGGCGTGAGGCTGGAGAACTGTTGGATTTAGATATGGAAAGAATGGATGGTTTTTATACTTATCGTTTAGCAGATGTCAGGCAGTGTTGTCGAGATGTTCTACAAGACTGGATCAGGAGTGATTCATCTGATTACCCAGCAACTTGGGGTGGTCTGTTAACATTACTAGATGACTTACAACTTCATGCATGTGCCAAGTCTTTACAAGCAGCTTTGGAATGTAGCCCACATTCAGTTTTATAACATCGAACAAAATTTATTATATACCATTGAGGTTTGTCACCTTTACTTGTATGTAAAACAACATCTCATTTCCAGTAGCTATTCACAATTATTGTAGTAGAATAAATTTCTTTCCCTACAATTTTTTCGGTCCTGCTTAAGTCAAACTGAGAAGGCACAAATGGATGGACATTTGTCTCACTAGCTAATGTTACTACCAATTCAATCTTTTATAGTTCAACATCTAGTCATGTCTGAATACGTGCAGACAGGACACCCAGGAACATCTACATTAATGACCATTCTCACAGACATTAACACCCAGGAACATCTACTTTAATGACCATTCTCACAGACATATTAGATCTGTCCGGGACTGTAGACCAATCCCAGACATGATGTTATACGCACACACGTTATTCTATGTTTCACGCCTTCTCATTGATTTCCATCTACACCTTGTTAACACTTTTCTCACATGCCCATTTATGGACGTATGTTTACTCTCTCTCTTGCCTCTCTTTAATCATATTCATACCTGTATTCTATACCCACAGTCATCTCACTCCTATGTTCTTGTTATAAGTCACGCATATTCTCTCTTATATTGGTTGCTTTCCTCTGACCCACTTGGAGCATGATAAAACTCTGAGATAGTTGCGCTCTTTTTAAGGCTCTCCGCAAGGAACTCAAGGTTGCAAGCTAACGCCAGCGGCTGCAAGGGAGTGGTTTAGCATCCGCGCCGGGTTAAGTTAGTAGCCTGGTCCTTACCACTCGGTAAGGAGGAGAATCTGAAAGTGCGCTGTACCCAAAGTCCACGTCACGCCCACAACTGGCAGTTTGAGGTCACCTACGCATACAACCTCAAACACAATACACCTTTACTTTCACGCCTCATACAACAGGCCCCGGGTACAGTCACTTTCATTTGGTCCTTCGAGCCTTGGTACGAATTGGCACTACTGCCTTCCAAGTCTACTACCACTACTATTGTTCGCTCGTTTGACTATTCGAGTTTCTACCAGTTCAAGTTCTCACTATCGCTAGTCTAGTCTATTTTGCTAGTCGACTTCTGTACAAATTCATTCTTGGGAATACGCCCTACGTTTCTACCTACTCTTCTCTACTGCGTCACTTCGCTTCACCTTTCGAGATCGTTTCGCTATGGCTGACGAATCACTGACGGAGGAAGCTCTTGCTTCGGCTATGTCTGCCGAGTCACCAATCACTGTCAAATCGGTTGACATCAAGCTTCGGGATCTCAAAGCTCAACGGAGTTCCCGGAGAGGACAAGTCACGAGGGTCCACAACAGGCTGAGCACGTTGCAGAAGAAGCATCCGTCCACGGTCACTGCTGCGGCAGTTGACTCACTCATGAAAGACGCTCAGACTGCTATACAACGTCACGATGACATTCAGGACCAGATTGATTCCATTGCTCCTGATCCTTCCTCCTTCACAGATCCTACAGATAGGGATCGCCACGATAGTCTCCATGCTACTTTGCTGGCTGAGCTCGAGGACCTCACTATTAGCACCTCTGTTCACAGGAATGCCAGACGACTCATGTCAGACATCCGGAACCTTCTCAAACTTGGGTCGGACGTCTCCACTTACAAAGATGATTGCGACCGCATCTCCAAGGGTCACTCGGACCTCCAAACGGATGTCCTGGCTCTGCCTGACGACGGAGAAGCACAATCTCTCGTTGCCGAAGTAGACACACTGTTTACAGAACTCAGGCAGTTACTTGCTTCATCTACACCAAAGCCTGTGACTCCGCCGTCAGCCACGTCATCGACTTCTTCTCATGATTCACGCCCACGCATGGCTCCCCTGAACTTGGAGATTCCTAAATACAATGGGGACCCTCTCCAGTGGGATGCCTTCGAGATGAGCCTTACGTCTTTGCTCCAACACAGGGCAGATGGCTTCTCGGTGGTGGACAAATTTGCCATCATCCGACAGGCTGTCCTTCCCAATAATGGACGGGCTCTGATCGCCGACTATCTGAAAGAGGGTCGACCTGTTGAGGACCTTCTGACAGAACTCAAACACACATTTGGCAGACCACAACTAGTTGTACCTATGTTGGTTGACAAGATCACCTCACCTCCTAAAACCAATCACTCGGTTGCCTCTCTACGCCTGTTCAAGGAGCAAGTCCTGGATACCTAGAGGGCTCTCAACACTCACTTGGGAGGAGACCTCAGCCTTTTCCTGCCACATTTTCTCCGTTCCTTCTTTGAGGGGAAGCTCAAGGAGGAATGGGAAAGGCTCCTCTATGAAAAACTCCCCAAGCCATCTATGAAAGATTTGGAGGAATTCATAGAGCAGCGTCTGCTGTGGGCCGATACCGACTCGCGAACGACTACTGCTGCTCCTACGTCCAACTCGTCATCCTACAACTCATCGCCCTACTCTTCACATCATCCGCCGACGTCACCGAAACATAAGAAAGCTCAGACGCCCTCCAAGTGTGCTTCATGTGGTGAAGCACACTGGCTGGGCCGGTGCTCAGCCTTCTCAGCACTTCCTGTGGAGGACTGGAATCGCCTAGTGAGGGAGAAGAGATTATGTCTAAACTGTTTCTCTCCCACTCACTCGGTTAGGCAGTGTTCGAACAAGCATAGCTGTCGACATTGCAGCCTCCGCCATCACTCTCTTCTCCATAGGGAGTCAAAGCCCACTGCCAGCACCTCAACCACTCCTCCTGCTGCCTCGCCTACTGCGGCAGCTGTGGTATCTCCAGGGGGTGGAGCCGATCCTGCCTCCGGAAGTCCAGACTCTGGCTACTTCACATGTACTATTGTGGCTAGAGTGCAGCATGAGGGTAAAGTATCTCAGACCCGAGTGCTTCTGGATCACAGGAGTGGAGGAAGCTTCATCTCCGAGGAGTTGGCTTCCTCTCTCAAGCTACCTCGTGTGCCACAAGATAAACTTTTCAAGGGCTTCAGCCAAGGCACTGTGAGGTCGAGATTCAAAGTTCACGTCACTCTCAAGTCTACCACGTCCTCATTCTCTATGGTGACCATTCCACTTTCGGTCATACCTCATGCTCTCCACACGTCTCCTCCTGCAGAGCGAGATGTTGTCCTCGATCGGGCTCATGATCTTGGCCTGACCTTGAGTGACTCTCTACTTGGCGGTCAAGTAGATGTGATTCTGGGGGGAGAATATCCCTGGGATCTATGTGGAGAATCTATCACGAACGGTCCTTATCGCTTTATCGACACCAAATTCGGGTACGGAGCGGTTGGACCACTCAATGCCTACGCCTACTATTATGAACATCACCGAAATCGACTCACAACTTCATGATGATCTCTCCAAGCTTTGGGCTCTTGACCGAGTCCCAGAGCACACTACTCTATCACCTGATGACCAACAAGCGGTGGACATCTTTGACTCCACTACGACCCTGAAAGATGGCAGGGTACAAGTCAAGCTTCCTTTCAAGTCCAACGCCCCAGAATTGGGCGACTCACGCAAACAAGCTATTTCAAGGTTCTACAACAATGAACGCTCACTGTCCACCAAGGGAAAGCTCGATGATTTCAATGCTGCTCTGAGAGAGTACCTCACATTAGGTCATGCTCACGTCATTCCTCCCAATGAGCTCCACCCCCCAAGACCTGTGTTCTACATGCCGGTGCACGGCGTTTTCAAAGAGACGTCATCCATTACCAAAGTACGCCCGGTGTTTGACGCCTCCGCAAAAACGACCACAGGCATTTCGCTAAATGACTGCCTTCTGGTGGGTCCTAACTTGTACCCCCAGTTGGCAGACGTCCTGATTCAGTTCAGGCAGCATCCGGTCGGTCTCTCCGCCGACATCAGCAAAATGTTTCGAGAGATTCGACTGGACGCTGACCACCAGGACTACCATCGCTTCATCCTGCGTGAAGACAATGGCAGGATCTCAGATTGTCGCATGGAACGGGTGACATTTGGTGTGGCATCGTCGCCCTTCCTGGCCACTCAAGCACTTCGCCACATCGCTTCCAAGTTCAAGGACAGATATCCTAGAGCTGCTCGCCTCATAGAGACTGTATTCTATGTGGACGACTTCGTCTCTGGTGCCGTGGATACACAAGATGCGGATAACATCAGAGATGAACTTTGTGGTCTCCTTTCCGAGGCTGGCATGACATTGAGGAAATGGAGGTCGAACTCTCAAATTTTCCTTGACCACACCCCCGCCAGCCTCCGGGAAGTCGAGACCACGCCCCTCCAACTTCACGATTCGGCCAAGGCCCTCGGTGCTCATTGGAATACGATTTCAGACACACTATATGTTGCCACTCCTACAGCACCATCCCCTGATGTCAAGGTAACTAAACGTCAAGTTGCTTCAATCTCAGCTGCTGTTTTCGATATGATGGGGCTATTCGCCCCAACGACGATCCTTCCCAGACTGATACTACAGGAGTCTTGGAAGTTGCATCTCCATTGGGACAAACCACTCCCAGGGGAACTACTGGAACCTTGGAATTCATGGATCCAAGAACTGCATCACATTCAAGAACGCGCCATACCTCGCAGGTTCTTTGACACGTCTGAACCACCTATTTTTCTCTCGATGCACGGCTTCTCCGATGCCTCTGCCAAAGCTTACGGAGCCGTGATCTACCTCCGCGCTGTCACATCAGATGGTACGGTGCAGACAGCACTTGTCACAGCTAAGGCACGGGTGCTACCTCTCAAACATGTCACGATACCCCGAGCAGAGCTTCTTGCGGCACACCTTCTTGCCAAGCTCTTGGCACACATGTCACAAGTTCTGGACATAGACCCGCATCAGCTATATGCGTGGATCGATAGTTCCATCACTCTACATTGGCTTTCCAAAGATCCCAGCCAACTCAAGGATAGGTTTGTGGCTAACAGAGTCCAGTCCTGTCATGACCACTTACCAAGTATGATGTGGAGACACGTCCCCACCCACCAAAACCCAGCTGACCTTGCTAGTCGCGGTGTTTCGGCATCTACCCTCATCAACTCTGATCTTTGGTGGAAAGGACCACTTTGGCTTGCCGAACCGCCCGACAAATGGCCTACTTACCAACTGAAAAGTCCGCCTGAAGCTATTCATGTGTTATCCATCCGACCTGCTATGGACTTGGACACATCACAGAAGGAGTTTCTGGTTTCACTCTGGTCCAGATTCTCTTCTCTCCATGTTCTCACTCGAGTCATCGCAAGAGTGTACAGATTCTTCAACAGAGTCAAGAACCGTCACACCTACGATACGGACATTCTCACTTCTGATGAACTCTCTACTACTCAGCTTACACTCATATGTCTCTCCCAGAAGCAGGACTTCCCTGAGGTCTTCTCTTGCATTTCGACAGACAAACCACTCCCCAAGAACCACCCACTTCACGGGTTCATCCCCACTTTTGATGGCACTGTGCTACGTCTGTTGTCTCGAGTACGTCGACCAGACTCCAGCACACAACCCCGATCGATCATTCCCTTACACAACCGATCTAAGTTCACTCGCCTTCTCCTAACCACGGCACATCACTCTCATCGACATCCAGGCGTCTCCACACTTCAAAACATCATTTCGGAGACGTACTATGTTTCAGGCCTGCGCAATCTACTGAAGGCTATCAGTCGTGCTTGCTCTTCATGTCAGAGAGCCTACGCACGCCCACTTTCACAGCAGTTAGGACTTCTGCCCTCTGTGCGCACTACTCCAGCACACCCATTTCAAAAGGTCGGAATTGACTTTGCAGGACCCATGCTCATTCGACGAGGATACACGAGGAAGCCCCTCGTCGAAAAATGCTATGTGGCAGTATTTGTGTGCATGGCCACAAAGGCTGTGCACCTTGATGTCTGCACCTCCCTCTCCTCGGAGGACTTCCTGGCGACCCTCACCCGCTTCGTGGCGAGACGTGGCTGTCCATCTGATGTCTACTCGGACAATGGCAGCAATTTCGTGGGGGCCCGGGAGGAACTCCGAGAGTTGAAACAACTCTTTAGAGCACAGGACACACGAAGAGCTACGTCACACTTCGCACAGAGAAACGGTATTACCTGGCACAACATCCCTCCCAGAGCGCCACACTTTGGCGGCCTCTGGGAGGCAGCGGTACGGAGTATGAAGACACTCTTGAAAAAGAATTGTGCACCACATCCACTCCGTTTCGACGAAATATATACATTGCTCGCCGAGGCAGAGTCCATACTGAATTCCCGACCCCTCACGGAGGTCCTGACTGCCGGTCACTTCCTAATCGGCAGACCACTCAGGGCCTTTCCCGAAAAGGATCCACCTACTGCTAACATATCTACACTACGACGGTGGAGACTCATTTCCAAACTGAAACAAGACCTGTGGAATGCCTGGCTGAAAGCATACTTGGCCACGCAGCATCAGAGACAGAAATGGATAAAACGGAACAACAATCTACGCGTCGGAGACCTCGTCTTTGTGAAAGACGAGGTGCTGAAAGTCAAAGAGTGGCCACTCGCCCGTATCTTGGAAGTATTTCCAGGCGATGACGGTCAAGTTCGAGCGGTCAAGCTCAAATGCCACAACAGAGAGTACACCAGAGCGGTACAACAGCTTATCGCCTTCACGCCGGACAATTCCCCATCTCTTTCAAGGAATTCTACATCTCTTAGCAACCTCGATTCAATTGACACTTGAACTGTCACTTCGCGAAGTGTACAATTGCAATATATTCCTATCGCTTATTATAGCCAAAAATACTCTTGGATGACAGGTGAATTGATGGAGGCAATTCTTACAAAATTGAACAGTCGCTTAGCCCATACTAATTGACACATATTACTTTTAATGGATAACACTGGTTGTCATCCTCCTCACCTAGAGACCATGTTTAAGAACATAACCATTTGTTTTTTGCCTGCAAACACTACTTCGAAGTTGCACCCATTAGATTTGGGTATCATAAAGAATTTCAAAGTTCACTATCGCACATTGCTATTGAAATATATAGTAGCCAAGATTGATGAGTACAATAGTGCACCAGAAGTGGCCAAATCTGTCAACATTTTGGTGGCCATCAGATGGGTAGCACAGGTATGGGAGAAAGTGAAAGCAAGCACAATACAAAAATGCTTTCGTAGAGCAGGCATTCTGAATGATGACATGTCCGATGTTGTGACATGTGAAGTAGTCCATTTCAAGACCAGGATGAAGACACCAGTGATTCAACAAGTCATGTTGCCTGATGCATACTCTGTTCAGGAGTATGCTTCCCTGTTTGCATTGAAATGGATGACAACTCATGGGATGAATCATTTATATTACACCTCCAGGAACCTGCAAACAATTCACAACAAGATGACTATGAAGAAAATGATGAACAAGATGATGAAGAAGGTGGTAAAGATTCCGATCAACCAGCAATTAAAACATTCAAAGAAGCCATTGCTTCACTGGGAGAGGTGCAACATTTTCTGGAAAGAAAAGGTCAATTGGCGGTGTCTTTTGAAGTTGGGTCAATATTTGACTCCGTAGCAGCTATGCAAAGTAAATCACTAACAGAGATCATTATTTTGACTATTTTTCACCTCAATACACCATTCATTGGTCTATTTCTATTATATTAAGGATTGTCATTGTTGCTTGGCATAATACTCTAAGAACCCCTGAAGAGAGGCAACTCTCTCAACAAAGGTCAAACGATCTGTCCCCAAGACCGGTTGTTGTTCAGAGGTTTTACTGTATTTTGATCTGAGATGATTTTGTAGTAACTAGCTAGTGTATTAGTCCTCAGCATTACTATAGTGCTGAGGGTTCGCACCTTTGGTGACAGCATTTATTTCTAGCTGTCCATGATTTGTTTCTGGATTAATGCCCTGTCTGTATTCAGATCTATGTTCAGTATAATAATGTATTGAATATTCAATAGAGCTTAATGTGGTGTTACACACCTCATAATCTGAACATTATCAATTATTGCATGTATTCCAGTGTTGTTTTGGTTTAGAGATTCCAGGTTTTCTTAGTTTTAGTTATTCATACTAAAAAATGTCTTGAATGCTTAGTTTTAGTTTTTTCCCAAATTCTCACTGAAGATTTTGTTAGTTTTTAGCATTTCTTCAATATCATGTAGAAGATTTAGTTAGCTATTCTATCAATTGACTTAGTTTTGGTTAATTTACATTGTTTCTCAAATTCTTGAATAACGAGACTCCTTAAAGAAGTAGTACTGGTAGTTTTCCAAACAACTTCAAAAGTAGCATATTTCTATGAAATCTTAGGGATTTTAAATAAAGTATGATATATTTTATATAGTTTAGAGAATAATTACTTGATAGCAATTTATACCTTTATTTAATAATAATAGAATTCAAGGTGAATTGTTTACAGGTACTGTGCCGTAGGTGGTCTGTCGTGATAGGCAACCTAAGTCTGCTGATACTGTCACCACGTTTGGCCTGAACTGCCTTGATTCCTCTCAGAACCTGGACCAGCCTTGCCATCTGACATATTTCGGGGTCCTTCCAACCTCCCGCCAAGTGCAGCTGTCTGACCCCTGCCAAGTAGCATTTTATTGAGCTATTGGCCAGACCCTCCTCCGCCAATCTTGCCGCGAAGCGGCATAATATGTGTTCCTTCACAGGTAGTGGGTGCAGGTGTTTGTCTGTGCAGAATGACAAATACTTCTTTTGTGCTGATGCGTATGCTTTCTTGGTGTTGTCTGCTAATTCCTGTTGAAAGTAGAACTCCACTGCTCTGCCCATCCCTGTGATGTCCAGTCTGGTTTCCAAACTAGCAGCACGTCTAACACCGCCGCAGGGATCTCCGTGGGTGTTGGATCCGCCTGCACATGCAATATGCGAAACCTTGACATTGCATTCCTAGAAAGTGCATCTGCTAATCTGTTGGTCTTGCCCGCTATGTGTGTGGACACAATTTCAATGTTGAACCTCGCTTTCAGGAAGGCCAGGACCGAAGCTGAAAACAGTATGGGTAAGGGGAGATAACCCACAGGAGGGAAGAATGCTGTGGGCAGCGCTATGCTTCTTTGGCTTCTTCAGGCTGGGGGAGATTACAGTCCCATCGGCTGAGGCCTTTGACATGGGGGCTCATCTGTCCTTCCAAGACATTCTGGTGGATAACATTACCAAGCCACAGGCCTTGAGAGTTCGTCTGAAAGCATCCAAAACAGACCCATTCAGGAAGGGCCTGGTGTTCATATTGGACACACCCAAGATGAGCTGTGCCCAGTATCCGCGGTGCTGACATTTATGGTAGCAAGAGGTCCAGGTGCAGGTCCGTTCTTCCGCTATTCGGATGGCCGCCCACTGACAAGGGCTAAGATGGTGAAGGAAATGAAGGAAGCCTTATCCAGAGCAGGAGTGGATAGCACGGGTTATTCTGGGCACAGCTTCAGGAAAGGTGCGGCAACTACGGCAGCGAAGTGTGGCATAAAGAATGCCACTATCATGATGCTAGGCAGATGGCAGAGCAGTGCTTATCAACGTTACATAGACACACCACGCGAACAGCTAGCAGAGATGACAAAGAGGCTGACACGCTGATGCTGAACAGGGACCACAGGGGTAGTCAGCAGCAGGAGCAGATAGTGACTGACCATGTATTTTAAATAGGCATTGAAATTGCAGGATGTTGTGCACATTTTTGAAAAAAAAAAAAAGACAGCAGATTACAGGGGAATCTCAGGCAGGGGGTAATTAGTCTAGAGAGAAATAAGGGGTGAGAGGGGGTGAGGAGCGGGTGGAATAGGGTACGGGGGTACAAGGGGTGTGGAAAAATGAAATACAGGGGTACGAGGAGGGGTGTTGATCTTTGGAGGGTGGAGGAATAAGCACCCAGCCAGCAGAGAGGGGTTCTTACATGATTATTTGGCCAAAGAGGTGGGGCCAATGTAACTCCAACCTTAACACTCAAAGAGGCAAAGAATACCCCTTTTGTCCTGTAAGGCAAGAGGACACCCTGTATTTCCAGCAAACCGTAAGCAATAAGGGCGGCGGACAGGGACAGCAGAGGGCAAAAAGGTTAACTAGAAAATAGTCGAACTTGCTATATAACCTCGCTACTCACTACGCATGCATCAAACCTATTCATATTCTCTTGTATCATACAATTTTCTCAGTTCTGACCTCATGCATAGTTTTGTCAAGACCGTTACCAAATTACAGCGTAACTATTGGGGTGCTCTTAGATAGGCCTGAGAACCTTGAGCGGACCTGGGAAGCTCTTTGATGCTAGTGAACCTTTACAGGTTTGTCTACGTGCTGGTCAGAAATCTGGTGGCAGCCTATGTACCTGTTCTCCATCCCACCACACTTAAACATCTTCACTTTGACCCATTCCATCGTAACTTCTAGGTGTAATTATTTAGGAAGCAACAAAATGGGCCTTATTCATGAGTCTCCTTATACAAATTCTTGACTGGTAGACAGTCTGACTAACTTGCTTCTTCTGTTCAAATTACCTATTCTTTCTATTTTCATTTAATTTAGGAAGTTAACTAAATAGGCCTGACTTATAATTCTTCTTATACACATTCTGATTGATTGACTGACTGACTGACTCATTTGATTCTTCCATCCTGATTACCTATTGTGTCTAAACACAGACTGCTTGTCTCCAAAATGAAAGAAAGTGAGAAATTAGCTGCTGATGTGAAATACAATAAATGACTAGTCAATGAAAGACTACAAAATGAGTACATTATACAGTGACTACATTTCCACACGAGAAAGAAATATGTTGTAAGTATTGAAGTGGCCATAATTACTCAATGATATTACTTACAATACCTTTATATCCAATTTTCTACCAACAATGAAAGATAGATACCCTAAGCATCTTGCCGTGAGCTGTATGAGTTAGCTACCATAAGTGTGCTGTTGCAAGACTTGTGAGAGAAAAAATAAAATTTGTTTATACACCAGTGATCTATTTGATACCCTCTTTGCTGATCCTTACCTACCATATCAGCATCCCATCCACACAATATTATTATTATTATCCTGTTCCTCCCTATACCAGTTGCTCCACTCAGTTCATTTACTTGCAACACAATGTAGGAGAGGTCAGTGTCAAAGTGGCCATATTTCTTACGTTCCACAGGAACAGCCTTCAAGTTCTGTACAACAAAGACAATATACAGCATTAAATGAGCACTACAAGGACTTTTTCACTTAACCACACCAGAAATAACCCCTTCCATGGCAGATGTGAGCTCGCCTACCGCAGTGCACCATATGTCCAGGCCCAAATCCCTTCCAGCTCCCTTGAAAGCCTTTTCCTTCACAGTTAAGAGCGTTAAGTAGCGTAGGGAATAGTGCTGAGAAGTCTTATAAATATGGTACTACATGGGACTAAAATACAATTTAAGTATACAGTACTTAATGCTCTGTGCCATACAAGTCTTATTCTTATAGCTCGTTGCCTGAGCGACTGCTGCATTTGTCGTCAAGTACTATAAACTGATGTAGTCCCCAGCATTCTCGTATATAAATGCATTAGAGGGAAAAAGTTGATATAGTTCTCAGCAACCATCAACAGTAATGGGGAAATGACCGCAGAGAGCTACAAATGGAGCTAATTGTTATCAAATTTGTAATACCTTACATTACTGCAGCCTTAAGTTCTTTTCAGGGCTTAGCGAGATAGATATACTGTAATTGGCGAGCGAGCGTAGCGAGCGAGACACTTACAGGGGTAACACAATTGAAAATCGGGGATGTTTATTTGTTTATATATATGTTTGGACGTACGTAAGGCATTTTTGTACTTTGACCCTCGCGTTTTTGTGTAAGTTCGGTGGTCGACCCCGTCCCAAACTTCACTAAACAGAATCTTCCATTTATCGATCAGTACCCGTTAGAAATTGAATTGTTTACTGTTTTGAATTCTTTTACGGGTGCAGTTAAAACGTGAAAACTTACGGGACTTCCATTTCTATTCGAGTTAGTGGCAGTGGTAAGTCAATGCGCTCTTTGGCATGGTTATAAGCCGTACGCAACAGTATTTACTTGAAAATGCATTGTCCACTAGACTAACCCAGAAGGTAAGTCTTGTATAGGTGTGTCCAGTTGTGTCAAAGCATTGTGCTTTACAGCCACTATTTAGCTAAAGAATATCACAAAGAAAACGTTTAAATAGCGTGTATTGTTTTGTTGTTGTTGTTTTCCTTCAATTCAAACAGTTGCAGCGAGTTGTTACTATGGTAATCCCTTTACAGTGTATGCCTAATTTAAAAACTGGACCTTATTTTCAGTAGCTTCAGTGTTGGAAGTCTATAGTCTTTAGGCTCGCTCGCCATTTGTGCTCAAGCACATCACTAGTTGACTAATTGGCGAGCGAGCGTAGCGAGCGAGACACTTACAGGGGTAACACAATCGAAAATCGGGGATGTCAGTTTATTGGCGAGCGAGCGAAGCGAGCGAGACAGTATTAGGGGTGGATAATGCAAAATCGGGTATATGTTATATATATATATGTATGTATGTATGGATGGTACGTATGCTCTTTAAACGCGCGCGCGGGGAACCTTTTTCTCCTAAAAACACGGCTATTTAGGCTTGACTCCAGTTTATTCTGAAACTACAGCATTAAGCACACCTTACTTTATACTTAAGCTCCAAAGTATGAGAAAATTCCTGCTAAAACGCTTGTTTTCAAGACACAAAAAGTTGATTAGACAGGTTACTATGGCATTGAAGACCCTTTTCCAGACTTAATTTCAAAACTTCGCCGTTTTATGGGGGGATGATACGGAGTGCCGGTTGTTGGTTGCCAAGAGCCGTTGGTAGTCAGAATGCCGTAGTATTAATGCTACGGAAGCTACTACTTCTCGAAGGAAGCTGAGATAAGTACGCAATTCCATATTTGTTAGCTAAATATGCAAAATTAACTCTGGCCTTTCTTTTTTGTAGCTAAGAGCTAGTCAACAGTGACTGGTAAATTCAAATAGTCAGATTGGCTCAAATTTGGTACTACAAAAGTTACCACTGCTCAAGAAAATGAGGTAAGAAAGTAATTTTGTATTTGTGTGCTAAAATTGATTGTCTTTGTTTTTGTAGGTGAGGAGCTTGTTGTCAAGAATTCAAGGTAATTCAGATGGTCAAAGTAACTTCAATTTGATACTACAGAAGTTATCAATACTCAAGAATGATGTAAGTAGTAATTCCATATTATTGTTGGCTAAATTACAAATAATAACACTGGTTTATTTTTTATCGTAGCTGAGAGCTTGTTTAAGAGTTACTGGTGATTGAGATTATCAGAATGGTTGATGTGTGATACTACTACAAAAGTTACCATTAATCAGGTAAGAGAGTGATTTTGAATTTGTTTGCTGAAATCAAATGTCATAACTGCTATTATAGTGTTTGCATGAAGTAAGCTAAAAATAGTAACATTTTATGTTACCTAACTATCAGGCTCGCTCGCCATTTGTGCTCAAGCACACCACTAGTTTATTTATTTGTATATATGTATGGACGTACGTAAGGCATTTTTGTACTTTGACCCTCGCGTTTTTGTGTTAGTTCGGTTGTCGACCCCGTCCCAAATTGCACTAAACAGAATCCTCTGGTTTATCGATCAGTACCCGTATCACCCTAGAAATTGAATTGTTTACTGTTTTGAATTCTTTTGCCGGTACAGTTAAAACTTGACAACTTAAGGGACTTCCATTTCTATTCGAGTTAGTGGCGGTGGTAAGTCAATGCGCTCTTTGTCACGGTTAAGCCGTGCGCACAGTATTTACCTGAAAATACATTGTCCACTAGACTACTGCGAAGGTAAGTCTGTGCAGGTGCATGTCCAACTGTGTCAAAGCATTGTGTGTTACAACCACTACTTAGCTAAAGAATATCACAAAGAAAACTTTTAAATAACATGTATTGTTTTGTTGTTGTTGTTTTTTTCCTTCAATTCAAGCAGTTGCAGAGAGTTGTTACTATGGCACTGAAATCCCTTTACCCTGTATGCTAAATTTAAAAACTTGACCTTATTTTCAGTAGCTTCAGTGTTAGAAGTCAATAAAAATAGTATAGTCTTTAGGCTCGCTCGCCATTTGTGCTCAAGCACACCACTAGTACTGTGTTAAGACTAGCTAGAGTCCTCCTTTATTCATTTTACTGTAACTTATGTTTTGTTGTTGTCGATGATAAAGAACAGGATCTTGGGATTTGTAAAATATTGGTGTATAACTATTACTTAAACTATAGTGACAGCATCTATTGTAACACTAGTTGAGATATGCGTGCAGCATTTCTTGCTGCATTCTCCATGAATACCAGCAGAGGACCAGCAGCAAGAATAGATCTAGAAAACTCAGGTGTTCACCTCCACAGGATACCAATTTTTTTTATCGGTTGTGCGTGTTATTATTATTTTCTTTGTGTTCCAGTAAGGAAATGATGACTAACATGCAAGAATTGTTTTACTCTCTCACACCAGAAGTTATGTAAAACACAGCACTAGTTTCATAGATGCTTAATATCTCATCGTTTCTTGCTCTCCAATTCTTTAAAGTTATCAGATTCAAATCCACTTAGAAATTCCACTCACCACCTATAAAGCCTCATCTCTGAGAAGTAATGTCACTAATTTATTTGCCTTAATTTTCTGCTTTTTTCTGCACATCATGCAAAATGCACCCCATCATATTCAATTTTAAGAAAATTCCTCTTCTCATTTTCAATACACTTTCTGGAACTTCCACTGCAGAATTTCCTTGAAAAATTCCACATCAGAGTGAGCCTATTAAATTCTTCACTACTAAGTATTATCATTTTATTCATTAGCATTGTGGACATGGGCACAATGATTCATACAAGTTTGATAGGGAATTTGGCATTAGATAGTTGTAGACGCATGATTTAGGTGGGGAGGCTAGCATAAGTGTGTGTGTGTATATAACAAAGAAAATGTGTTGTATGAGTACGTAAGTTGTAAAGAGAGTTAAGTTATTGAATAAGGAACTGATTTATATAAGCTTGTCTAGGACAGCCACCTAGAAGGACAGGGACCAACCCAGACAAGCCAGACTGTAACCAAGGGACCTGATTGACAAGGCATTCATACTTAATGGACCTCCCTTAATCACCAGTCAGGTGTTAACGATGTTGTGACTCATTGTTTCAGGTTTGTGCATATATATTCTTTTGAATTTTGTAGAGTAGCTCAGTCTGATGAGAGTTAGAATAGCTGCATTTTGATTGTTAGTGAACATTTCAATTAAATTACTATTACCTTAAGGACTGTTCAACTGGTCAGATTCATTGGATGGCAGAAACTCTAGCTATTGACATAGTAGAGCACTGTTACAAAGCTAATCAACAGTGCTCACGTTAAAGTTATACACACTATAATTGTACACAAAAAAAACTACAAATATTATATGCAATTTAAATACAAGTTCTCTCACTATTTCATAAATCTTGTCCCCTATTGCTCAGTGTACTTTCACTCTCCCTTTGAAACTTTCTAAATGAAGCCCTGAAAGCCATCATACTTAGGACTTAATTCACAAAATCTCTTCAAAAGCTTTTGAATTGGTTCTATTATTTCTGATTGTGCTATTCCAAAATTAACAAATATAAACACTTTCCAAGTAGTACATCATGATTAATGCAATGAATAAAATAAAAGCTTTAAAACCTCACTAATTAAAAAAGTCCAACTTTCTTCTTTAATTCTCTCTGTCTCCACAGAGCCATAGATTTGAACTCTTCAACAGTCATTCCCATGATATGCTGGAAGTCCTCATCTGTCAAGTAAGTCTGCATAAATAGTATTTTGAAGGCAAGTTTCATTCATACACGAGTGCTACCTCTTTCTTGGTGGCATCCACACCTTCTGGGAATCCAAGTAGCTCTTCATATGTGAACTTGCGATCTTCATCATACTTCTCAACTTCTTCTGCAACACTTGTTATGCCAGCTATAACTGACTGTTTGTAGTCTTCGTAAGATTTCTCGTGAGACCACAAATTCGAATTCCAGCCCAGAAAATGACATGTGAAGTTTACTGGCTCAAAACCTTGCTTCACCTAACACATACACAACACGCACACACACACACACACACACATTTTGTATGATTCAGTTAAAAAAATATCCAATATCAGACATTTTGTTGCATGCATCGGTACACCCCATTTTGAAGTTAAATACAAATACACCAGATCCGTAAAAAGATACAGCAAAGTTCTACAACAGAAAACTTGTTATTCGTGAGACAGGGCCGTAGGAAGCTAATTTGAAATGGTACGGCCAAAGAAACCACACCCACTCATTATTAATATTATGTATTTTTAGATCGATTTTTGAAGCGCGGAAGTAGCAGGCAAGCACTGAAATCTCAATTTTCACTTAATGAATAATTTTGACATAGTGATAATCAAAAGAAATAGTACATGAAATAAATTTAAAATTGTTGTATGTTATTCATTCTATGGTCATTTCCAGCTATAAATTCATTTGAACAGATTTTTAAGTCTAAATTATCAGTTCTATGTTTGTGAACATGTAACAGCATTAAGTTATTCAGGCGGCTTTGGGACATGGTCGATCGCAAATAGCTTTTCACTCTACGTAGAGCTGAGGCACTTCTCTCACTCACTGCATTTGTCGCTGGAACAACTTGAATTAATCTTAGAAGAGTACAGATTTCTGACATACTGTTCCTCTGTGCAGGAGACATTGACTTAAAGAGATCCACAATATCAAAAAGTGTTGGTTGTTCATAGGCACTCATTGATGTAGTGAAAAGCTGCAACTGAGTCTTCAAAGGTGATGAGGCGAGGTCATTCGCATAAAACTTCAAGACAAAGTCAAGTTCATTTTGATAGTTCTGATTCCTAGCAGACTTCAGAAGTAAGTTTTCAAGATTTTTTAATGTCTTGTAGCCAGGTTGATTAAACCGATCTCGAATAAATGTTGTTATTAAATCAAGGCATTCAAAGTAATGACAGCGATACAAAGCTTTAGGTGTTGCAGGATAACTACCATCGCTTGAACCTACTTCATACCTAGTGGGAGCTCTTCTTTTCCTAGGTAAAATGGGATCACTAACATCAAATTTGGCTTTTAATATAAGCACTTTTTCCCAAAAAAGATCATAAGCTTCATCATTCCTAATACGCTCCAAAGTCTGACAGGTCAATTCAGCGATTGAATAACCTTCTGATGCGGTAAGACATGGATTCTGTAGGGTCTTACTCAAATTGTCAGTGTGAGTAAGAATGCACTCTCCTAGAACAACACCAAATAAGTAACTGAACTTTGTCATAGTAGCTTGTACACCAAGCAATCTAGCACGCACCTCAGAATCAGTACTTGCTTCAAGAGCATTTTCCCAAAGCACTTGCAAGACATTGTAATTGTTGACTACACTTTCCAGAGAAGCAGCTCGCACTGTCCATCTTGTTGGACACAAAGTCCTGAATCCTGGAGTGTCTGGAGCAAGCTCTGATTTGATTTTCTCAAATTCAGTATCTCTACGAGGAGAAAACTTGACTAGCTTGGAAATTTCAAATGTTACATCAAGCGTATCCCTGAGTATGGTATTTTTTTTTATACAATCACCTGCAGCTAGATTCAGAGCATGTCCATAGCAATGAATAAAAATTGCACGAGGCTCCTCTCTACTTATTTGAGTGGCTACACCATTTCGTGCACCACACATGTTGGCAGCCCCATCATAACATTGAGCACGACAATGAGTTATATTCAAGTTCATTCTCAAAAGTACATCTTTAAGAATTGTTACCAGTTCAATAGCAGTTATAGTGTCAGCTTTGTGCAAACCAATAAACTCTTCATGAGGCTGAAAGTCACTGTCAACCCAGCGTATGCAGATAGCAACTTGCTCCCTGTTGGAAGTGTCTGTAACTTCGTCAGCCATAAGACTGAAATACTTGGCTTTCTGAAGTGAATCAGCTATATCCCTTAAGATTTTTAAGCCCATAATTTGAAGCATTTCATTTTGAATTATGGGACTAGTATATTTGTCTGTCTTCTTTTCGAGCATAGACTGAATTTTGGGATTATTAATTTTGCATAGCATTAACAGCTGCATGAAATTACTGTCCTTTTCATCCCCATCTCCACGCAGCGCTATCCCTTGTCGGGCTAAGAAGCGTATGTTATGGAAAACCTGAAAAACATACTCTCTATTCTTTAACTTTTCTGATGCATGTGTTTTTGAGAGCATAACACCAACATCTAAACAGGTTTGGGGTACAGTAATAACAGCATCCACTGCTGCTTTATGGAGAAGACTAGCTTCATGCTTGTTAAAGCACCTAGTGGCATCTTTCCAGTTCCAGAACCCACCAGATATAAAAGTAGATTCTCCTGCATGCCCAATAGAAACTTTTACTTTACCTGATTTCAAGCCATTGATGCAAATGTGACAATAAGCCAAGTCTCCAGAGGCATCATAGTGGATCCATTTCCACTTGGCGAACCACGAACTTTGGAAAGAGCGGTTCACTACGTTTTTCTGTCCAAACTGGCGCTTGGGGAAGCTGTGGTTCTGCGGCTGATATGGCTCAGAAGGAACATCTGTTAAGGCGGCCATGCTTAAAACTTATCAATCTGGGCATGCCCAGTACTAATTTTAAAGTGGGGGTGTGGTTTCTAGAAAAAAAAACGGCACGGCCATGGCCGTGCCGGCCGTGCCCCTACGGCCTTGGAGTAGCTAGTCAAAGTATCATTTGCAAGTATGTAGCTACTTCACCGTACCATCAGGATGGAAGTGGAGTCAGGTTCTCTGCCAGAAGGATCTGACTCTATGTAGTCTGTTGCTATGGTGAGCGATTCTCTCTTCTCATCTTCATTAGCATCTTTACCAATCCAAACATAGACAGCATCGTAAGTGTCAAGTATCATTACATCTTCTGGGATTAAGTCCTGCATTGTCAACACAAGCAAACAAACCTTTCTATATTTCAATATTGCATGGCAGATTGCAATATACTGTCAATACATAATGACTTATCATAGTAGTAATTATAATTCATGCATTAGCTCAGTTATTGGCACCGCCTCCACATAGTAAGATTTGATGTTAATATGTAGGCGTGGTCTATCCCAGTTTTCTTGTTCTAGAATGTTGGTAACAACTATAAAATGTTTATGCTAAGCAAAAACCATAAGAGCAGAATGGGAGGAATTTAAAACGACCATGTCATCATACTACTGCTATATAGCAGCTAACATTTTTCACAGATTTTACTTGAAAGTGAACAGCTATTGAATTTATTGATATACTATAAGGTTTAATTGTGATGAGACAGAGAACACATATTATGTTGGTATGACATAAGTCATACCAGCATGAAAGGGTCTAGATAAACCAGTAAAGGCTCACCAACCGAGTAGTAATGTTTTAATTCGATTACGGTTACTCACTTCCTGTGCAAAGTCAAATATTTCTTCAACGTTGATCTTCCCAGTGGCATTAGAGCAATGAAACAAGCGAGGTGGGTGAAAAGGAAGCACTTCTTCCAGCAACCTACCCCTTGCATACTCCATTTCTCCACCCAGGGTCTCCCAAAATCCACAGGGCTCGTCCCCTTCCATCACATGCTCTGGTTCCTTGTCTTCAGAAATGACAGCTGCCATTGACTCAGCAAACTGCTGCTCATCCTCACTGGAACCCTGCACCAACAATATATAGTAATCTTTCCAAAGCCCCAATTTAATCCCACTCATCTAAGTCTCTCACTGAAGTTGTATTTGTATCTCACTAATCTAACATCTACTCTCACCTGGCCTTTCCAAATATACAGTCTCTCTGGACAATCCAAGATAAAGCAGTCATTCGAGTTTAGGGAAGATGCCTTTCCTTTGACTTGCACTGCTCGACAGTTCACTTCAGTGGTGCCCCTCACTTGAAACAGTCTGGGGTCAGACTCACTACCCTCCTCCTCATCCTCTCTGTTTCTGAACCCACTGGCCACGCCTCCAGAGTGGACCACCATTTTACCCTTGAAGATGAGCAGGAAGTGATCAGGCTCTTTGTTCTGGACCACTCTAATCTGAACTGGAATTCCATTGTATTTATCATCCAGAACTACAGCCTGAATGGCAGCAGCCGCTCGCTCATCTTGAGTGGACTCCTGAAACAAAAAAAAATGCATAGATACAATAATACAAAAATAATTGCTTCGTAATCTGAATAAATTTATCATTGTGACAGTCCGTAACTTACACCACAACCAGTCAGTGATGTATTTAATACAATCAGACAGCTACAATTCTACCACATTGTAAAGCTATATCCCATAGACTCATTAGGAATATCAATGTCAACAGAGTCAGATCGGAGGCTGATTTAGAAGTTGTGTGCAAAGATTGTCTATTCTAAATGATGCCCAAACTTGGTGTACATGCAATTGTATTTAGCAAAAATGATGAATTTAATGGTACAGAAACTAATAGTTATGATTGTTAGTTCATTCTTCATGTGATGAGATATTACAGCACCATAGTCATGTGAGTTAGATGTCAGTATCACGCAGTAGTACTCCAATGCATTTATCAATAAATCCAACATTTGAGTGAGAAAGTTTCCTGAGCTGTTGTAATTGTATTGTCAGTGAAGTGAAGACCATAATACAGCAAGGATTAACTTGGGCTAATGGTCAGATCATTAATTTTAAATATCAAAGTGATTATAATTTATAGCAATGTGACTTTGAGTCAATCGCCAATAGCTCAGTCATATTCTGAAGAATCAGATGGCAATTAAGGTAGTGAAACTCAAACCTAGGATGGTGTGGAGCTTCTAGAATATCTTCTTTACTGCAGTAACTCTAAAATGCTTATTTGGGGAAAAGTCCATTTTCAACCCTGGCTTGCTATGGCCTTTTCTTTATTGCAAGAACACTTGCATGTGTTTAAAAAAATTTAAGGAATAAAATGCAAGATCAAGTATTAGTACGCATTTATTCTGCACCTTTGATGGAGCACAATTAGATATTTGATGATATATTATATTAATAATAGAGTAATGCTCTACACATTCTCACAATCTGCATAATAAATTGTTAAAACGACTGTAACTATTGGCCATTAAATATTTGGCAGCATAGTTTATGGTTATGACCACACCTTCATACAGGTGTGGTTTATATGGCCTGACCAATTACATATTGCTTGCTGCACTACTAGTTGGAAACGTATTCAATTAGCATTTTTGTGAGTGTGCGGTATACTGGAGCCTGATTGTGAAAGCCCTTTGCCTGTACTAACTGATGCCCATGAAAGACTGATTGCTATAATTTATTGATTATTATATTATGCAGCGACACAAGACAATCCTACTAATACAACACAAATAGGAAATAGTGGACCTGATTAAATCTATTAAACAAAGAAAGCAAATAAAAAAGAGATGTCTTCTTTCTTTATGCTAAAAGGAAAATATAAGTTCAAATGCACTCCGATTAGATACTCTATTATAAACTAAACCATGACCAAGAACTTCCCAGCAGTATTTCTCAATAGATGCACATTACGTTTTTATGATCTACTTGCTGATAGCTGAGGTGTGACTAACTAGCTACTGAAGTTATTTGGTCATAGCTACCTGCTATCAGGCACTCACTTGTCCTAGCCAGAAGTATATGATGTGTTTGGAGCCATTGCCATAAGTGTAAAAGACAATGTAACAATCTCCAGCATAAAATTGACCATAATCTTCTGGCTCAACTTCTTCCAGTTCAAAACTCTCTATTCTCCAAATTTGCACTGCACCACAGCCATCATCAACTAACTTTTGACTCTCATGCTGACCTTGCTTCTGCATGCAGGACACATCAAACTTCTTGGTATCACCATGCAGAGCTAGTTTGAATAGAAATATTAATAAAATATAATTAATAACAGCTGGAATAATTGTTCATAAAAAGGTATGTAATGTGATAAGTTTAACTCTATCTACTTGAAGATTTCACACAATGCATTACAACATTGATTATTTTGTGAGCAAGCAAAGAGAGTGGTCAAGCCAATATTGAAAGCTCGTGAGTCTTATGGGATAAAAATAATACATTTATTTGACCATGCAATAAGAATGCTGCTCCATACAGTCAGAAGTGGCTAGCCATAGAACCGCAAATGGTATAAGACTTAACCCAACAACCTTGAATTATCTAAAATAAAGTTGTTTTGTTATGGGGCATTGCATGTAGACCAATGTGAAATGCAATTGAAATTGCCTCAGTGTGTCTTTAAATGCATGTCTACTTCAGTATGCTGCTATACTAGAGGTAAAACAACAAATGTTTACAAAACTCAATACAAATGAACTCACTAAATATCAATACAGTAAGTGATACATTAACACAACATAAAGTTCAGTACCTCACTTACTATCAAAGGATTCAGCATAATTAGGTAAAGTAACTTGCTCTTGCCAATTGATGAAGTTCTGTTTAAATAAAGGAGTCTCACAGCCTTCATTAATGCGACACACATGAGTCCATTTCGGATAATTCTTAGATTCAATGAATTCCTAGCAAAATACAAACACATTTCAAAAAATGCAAATAGACATTGCAAGCTGGCAGGCAAGTACCAACGCATTTTGGAAAGCTGCACTCTTCTCATTGTCTGTTGCTTCACGACCAAGCCAAACAAAAATACTACCAGACGCTGTATCTAGAATAAAGGCATCCTGGAAAGAAAAACAACACACATACACATCATGCACATACACACACATGCACATACACATACACACATGTGTACATGCACACATGTGCACATACACACACATGCACATACACACACATGCACATACACATACACACATGTGCACATACACACACATGCACATACACATACACACATGTACACATATACACACATGCACATACACATACACACATGTGTACATACACACATGTGCACATGCACATACACAAACATGCACATACATATATGATAATAGCTACTTTACTAATATAATGTCAACAGGTCTAACTTTTGAATCCAGCAGCTCCACTTTAAGAGGATAAGAGCCGACTTCAGTCATAATCACAGTTCCACTTGCATCGCACACTCTGATATCAATATCAGTACATAATGTTAGTATGTGAGCCAACTCAACCAATATAATTAATAGCTTCAACAAAATGCAATTACATAAAGGAACATCCTCAGAAGTAAATAAGAAAAAGAAAAGAACTATTTAAATGCAGGAAAGTTTTTAGTGAGAAGAGGTAACTGATGCAATTTAGTATTACAATTATGTCAAATTGGAAAAATTTTAACAAATAAACTTGGAAATTCAAGTCATTAAAACTTCAATTATGACTCTAGCTTGCTTTTTTTTTTTGTTTGTTTGTTTGTTTGTTGTTGTTTTTTAATTTTTTCGGAGGATTTTAAGGGCAATACCAGAGAATACTCTTGTGACTACCAAATACAATCCAGCATGATTGTTCTTCAACAGCAAGGAATCTACCAGCCACCAATAATATGCCAGCAACCAGTGAGTCTTCCTTTAATTCCCACAAATATATACTTGAATTAACCTTACTGTTCGTGAAGTGTTAAAAAAAACACCTATATTCACTAAAGACAATCTGATGACTATTGGCTTCATCTGGGATATTGCTTCTTCTAATCAAGTCTACCAACTTGTTGAGTCAAGATACAAACTCACCTGTACAGCTTGACGAGGCCTCGTGACTGCCTCTCAAATTCTACATCACAAGTAGGAAGTTGAATATCGTGAACACTTCCTTCCTCCTCTGCTACTCCATTCATGTGCTCAATGAATTCATGTGACTCATCTTCCATTTCTTCTTCCTCTAAAATAACAAAAAGTACATCACAAGCACACCATACCTGTTATTTACAACAGCTAGTTTAAATCTGACAACTGCATGGTGGTGTGTGTCAATAGATACAAGCACTGAAGTTCTTCAACATCAATAATATAATTACGGCCTAGATTATTTAGAGAGAAAGACAGAGAAGTGATTCTTTTATTCATCCTTCTACTCTCCAAATGACATATTTACTTTGATCAATACAGTTTCCCTTTCTAATTAGGCTAAATCTTAACCCATGCCCCTGTTAATTAACACTTCAATACAAGTTTGATCACATAATAGTGTGTGGGGGGGAAAACATAATATTGGCACTGTAAAGACATTTATATTGTTAAGTCTCATAATTGGACGTCACCTTCACTACCTAGATGACAGACGGACAGACAGACAAACAGACTGAGAGACAGACAGACTGAGAGACAGACAGACTGAGAGACAGACAGACAGACAGACAGACAGACAAACAGACAGACAGATGGACAGACCAACAGACAAACAGATAGACAGACCAACAGACAAACAGATAGACAAGACAAAACAGACAGACAGACAGACAGACGACTATTCTCATGTGACAAAGAATCAATATAACAAAAGTCACTGATCTTTTTGGCACAAAAGGAATTGTGCAATTTTAAATAACCAAAATATGTTATTTACACTCACACCTGTGCCCCTAAAACACACCATGACTCAGCAATAGCTAAGATAATTATTATACCAACAACTTCCAGCGTTGTCCTGCCTCCTCTTTCTTCATCTTTGATTCTTCTAGCTACTTCCAGTCCCTTGATCTTCTCGAGACGACCAGCCCAAGCTCCATTCCACACCCAGATAGTGGAACCCTCATCCAGGATGAACACATCTCCACTGTTCAGTGAAGACCAGACTAGTCGAGTCTCTCGCACACGAATATTCCTGCGACCTTTCACATGGAGTAGGCGTGGCTCATACTGGTCTCTGTCCACGTGAATGAAACCACTTTCTATCCCGCCAGGTAAATATCTACCAACGATGAAATAGCACAGTTATTGATATGATTACTGTAGCTAGCTTAAGACACTGCAGCATTGAGTGAGCAAGGCCAACTAGACAGTATTGGTATGTTTATATGTTTTGCTGTCCTTCATTAGTAGCATTGTGGGGGAGGAGCCTCTTTATCACCCTAAGGAATCTCGTGAGTTTACAAAGAATTCTTTCTTATACTATAGTAGTCAGTTTAGTTATCCAGAAACATTTCAAAATATCTAAACCCGGCTGGTTTTAGAAGCTGAGAGATTGCAGCTGCCTATATTTCATGTAGAAAGAACAACTAAAGTGTACTGAGATAATGTATGAACTATTATTTGTTGCTCAATAAGATTTAGGTAACAAAGTCAGTTTGTGACAGTTAACTAACTTTAATTATCAATGGCTTATTACTGTTCTTCTACAAATAATAAAACAACAGAAGATGCCACCTTCAACAGATGAAAAGCACTAACTTCAGGAAATTGTCATAATGTAGCTCATTTTAATGTGTAATGCTATTATAATTATTTTTTGTCAGTATTAGGTACAAGTTCAAGTAATTAAAGTGAATTTTATGTATGACTAGTTACTAGTGGGTGTAACCACAGCTTTGCACTATTTGCATTCCCCTGGAGTAAATATTAGCCAATGCTGAGTTTATCTAAGATAGATAGCAAGTTTTACCTATTGAGGCTACGAGCTATCCAGGAAATACAATACTACTGATCACCAATCACAATGCAAAGTCAACACATATTGAGCTGACAGAGCACCATAAAGAAGAAGCCTAAAAGCCCTGGAACCTTCAGGACAGCCAACAACTTGATTTGACTGTGCCTAGTGAAGTCTGTGGTGTGAACTACTAGCAAAAAGTCAGACCTTAACAAATCATCACATAGGCCTATCAGAGAAGTTCTCTTAGCACAATTAGTGGACTTACTCAAGGCCCTTTGGAAAGTATGACTGGAATAGCTTGCTTTCATGACTCTGCACTTCTCTATGCTGGACAGCAGCTCCATTTAACATGGTATCAAGCTCCACAGTCTTGAATGCAGCCACGCCTGCTTCATCAGCACTGGTTGCCAGACCCAGCCAGAAGTGGATGTTCCATTCTAGACCACCATTCCTCTTCTGCTTGGTCTGCACACCACATCACAAAACACAATGGTACTCAATGTCTAAAAATAAACTAGTCTTTAGAGACATGCCCTGTGGCTAAATGGCTGCACTTGACACTCTGACCTAAATTACTGTTCTGGCATTTTGTACAAAAATAAATCTGAATTCATAGATATGATTTTTATTGCTCCAATTGAACAGTTGTGTAAAATAGACTACAGATAAAACTATAGTATGGGGCATTGATGATGGCAAAGACAATGAAGGTGATACTAAGAATATTACTGCAACAATATAAAAATTTAAAAAAGAATAAGAAGCAGGGTCTCCAGAGTCATGGTAGTTGTATGGCTTGGCTTGTTTCCGTGTAAATGAGATAAAAAACACTCAGCTATTTACTGGTGTAGCTACATCGAAATACAACTGAAATATGTAAGGTGGTTGTAGCACCTAAATGTAAGTTCACAATATTATGCTGTAGCAATAATAACTTATTTCATACGTAAATCTGATTTAATTTTGAACATCATTTTAAAATAAGTGGTGGTCTATAACTAGCTACTTGGCCCAACTTTGTGTGTACTAATATTTGTGGGATTTTTGAGAGAGTTCAGTGATATATACCACTCTGGTGTAACATAGTCTCAGTTCCTACTTGAAATAGAATAGCCACCAGAGCAGACTTGGTGTGGACACAGCTAAGTGATAAAGTGCCTATACCCGGCAACATTTGTATAGTGTGTAATATAATATATACAACTATAGCTACTTCAATTTAAAATTAGCTATTTTAATAGAAACATGAAGCCATGGAGAATAACATGCAATCTCTGAAGCTATATATATATTTTATAGGTACATCTGTTTTTGCTGGGGTTACAATATAAAGAACAATGAGACATTCTACAATATGCATAGTTCTGTGAACTTGCACCTCCCATTGTATACTATCACCAGAAGGTGAGAAATATTTTTCACAACAAAAACTATCACTTCAAAGTACAAATTTGAGTAAATTTTGTAAAAACAATAACAACAACAACAACAACAACAATTGAAGACAGAAAATGTGAGCACCTGCTGGGAGGTATACAACAATTAGCTACTCGAATGGAAAACATATATTGGCAAACTCTTCAGAGAACATTCCATGTTTTATTCCAGAATGTGTTCTACTAGCTTTGTGAAATTTTAACAAAACTTAAGTCGAATATTATTGAATTTCAGTCAATACATTACTTCTGTTTGGAGGAAATTAACACATTCAGATCTACATCTTCACTTACACTTAGAACAATGTATGAATCGCCAGAGTAGAACTTGCCATAAGTTGCTAGATCCACTGGAACGACCTTCATTTTCTACATTTCAATACTACCATGGAAGCTAACAGGATTTGTTAGAGTGACTTCCACTCACCTCTACGCGCCATATTTCCAGCCCCACATTAGTCCCAGCGTTCGCGAAGGCTTTGTCTACTACTACTGCTCCTTCAGACATTGCAAAGATTTAATGACACGCGGAGAAATGGCTCCCAGCCAGCGCTATCAGTAAAACAGACGGCAAAATGTAAACCTCGCACAGTAGCAAAATAATTTCTTACGGTCTTCAGCGCATGCTCGAGAGGTGCGTTACGTAGTTACGGACCTACTATGCCTACACTAGCTTCAGTATGTTTCAGTGAGTTTCCACCTAAATAGGTATAATGGCTACTTTTAATATCTTCAAAGAGACATGTTACATTAAGTCTTTCTAATTTGACGTCCTATATTCAAGCACTTCAAGAGGACTTCAAGTAATTATCTCTAGCTACTCACTATCTTAGCTAACTGTACACTTATACACTCCATATGACCCAGTTATAATTTTGGACAGCGGGTAGGAGCAAGTTGAAAAGTAGGGGGATGAATTAATTAGTGGCATGCATTATAGTTCATACTAGGATGTCCTAAGATATTGTTGACAACTACATTTTGGCTCAATTATTGGTCAGCAGTATCCCAGAAACATGATTATTAAAGGAATAAATTGGGAGAATGTTACTTGCATATAGTAACTAGCTATGATAAAACAGAGTGACTGATGCCACCACACTTTCAGAAATACTCTGTTAAAACGGGGTGTTTAAATGACACATCACGAGGTGTTTACCAGGCGGCGCTGTCTGGACACCCCACTTTGAGCCACACACCAATGCATTTTATACCCAATGAGCATGTATAATTATTGATAGTGTGTATCCTCTAGTTTTTTCATTGAAATTATCTTTTAGTAATAACTCGCCTCTTATTTAACACCAAAACTAAGTTCTTTAAGTGCCCCTCCCCCCCCCCCCCCCCCCCGCTCCCCATTCTGCATAAATCAGTGAAGGGCTGACTGTAACCACTATGGCAGTTAAGATCTATTGTTGTTGTTTTACTTGTATCTACAAAGCTTTCTTGGGGGACTGTTGTTCCATCCCTGTACAAAGAACTGACACTGACACTTATTTATTGGAGTATAAAGTCCTGACTTTTGAACCTCACTGGATATCATCACGCAATCACCATTGTTGTTGTTACAAGGCGGCGGAAAGGGAATGAAATGCACTCCTCTTATTTTAATTTGGTCTTTTATTGTTCAAAACGGTAACTATGGTATAAAATAGTTAAACCACAGCTCTGTGGTAACAGCCATGGATTAATAATATCATTCCCGCATAAAATTTCCCACTGGTGTTGCATATTTCCTCCTGTTGCATGCACATTGGGACGGTTATCTGTGTTAGGTTGGAAATTTCTCAGTGGTAACTATGGTATAAAATAGATAAACCATGGTAACTCTCAGAATTATCTTTAAAGAACCGCCCTCTAACCAGGATTAATCAGTGATAATTCGCCAGAATAAGTGGTTTAACTATTACTTCTGCCCCTTGAAATATTACATAACCATAGCGGAAATATAGTGGATTGGCAATGATATTTTATATCATAATTTTGTACAAGGTAGAGCATAAAAAAGAGCAATGATTTGAATATAGTTGCACTGATTCAAAATAGCTTAGCTTTCTTCTTCAAATTCCTCTGCTTCCACACAGGTAGCTGGTAATAGTCATCCCTTGACATGCCCATGACTTCCAGGAAGTCTTGATCAGACAAGTACGTCTACAACCACATAAATAGTAGTCTGTTACATGCTATGCATACATTCTCTACAGCTTCATACCTCTTTCTTTGTGAGGTCAATTCCTTCAGGATTTCCTTGCAGTTCTTCATATGTGAGTGTTCGAGACTCGTCATATTTCTGCAACTCCTCAGCCACAGGGACAACTCCAGCCACAATGGACTCCTTGTAAGCTTCATAGGACATGCGACGAGACCAAAACTCAGAGTTCCAAGCCATAAAATAGCACGAGAAGTTCACTGGCTCAAAGCCTTGCCTGACCTATCATATGTACATGTTACTATAGACTGAGGACACACAAGTTAGATATTTGGTAAGTGCATTAGAACAAGTAAACTAAATGGTGAACGCCTGTACTGTCATTTGCATGGGTAAATTATTGGCATTATATTTTGCACATAATATTATGACTGATGTAATGACTTCAGGTCTTCCTATATGTGTATTATTATGATTATTATCATGAGTAGTAGTAGTGTTATTATTGTTATTATTATTGTTGTTGTGGTTGAAGTTATTGGTGAGCGAGCGAAGTAAGCAAGACACTATACAGTGGCGTCAAATTGAGATTCAGGGATAATTGTTTATATATATTATGTATGTGGACATAAGTATGTCATTTGCACTTTGACCCTAGCATATTTTTGTGTTAGCTCGATATTTGACCCCGTCCCAAACTTCACTAGACAGAATCCTCTGGTTTATCGATTATTACCTGTATCATCCAGAAAATTGAATTGTTTACTGCTTTGAATTCTTTTGCGGATGCAGTTAAAACTCAAAACTTACCAGAGTTTCATTTCTATTCGAGTTAGTGGCGGTGGTAAAGTTAATGCTGCACTTAAGCACTACACAACAGTATTTACTTGAAAATGCATTGTCCATCACTAGACTAACCACAAGGGTAAGTCTTGTGTAGGTATGTCCATTTGTGTGAAAGTATTGTGCATTACAGCTAAGCTAAAGAATATCACAAAGAAAACGTTTAAATAACGTGACTTGTTTTTTGTTGCTTATTTTTCAATTCAAACAGTAGCGGGGAGTAGTTACTATGGCATTATATTCCTTTTACCAAAGTAATTTAAAAACTCAACTTTTTTCTAGTAAGCCTGAGTATTAGAATCTAAAATCAATCATTTAACAATAGCGTAGTTTTAGGCTCGCTCATCATTAGTGCTCAAGCACATCGCTAGTTATTAGTACATCAGTTTAGTACAATTAGTATGAATAGACTACTATAGGTGCAGAGCCATTCACACATTAAGAATCAGGGAAGTTGTGATCTAAGTCTAGAGCAAGAGAAGTCTGTGCAGTTAGCATTACCATTAAGATGCTTGTTGAGTCAGGTTCCCTGCCTGAAGGATCGGATTCAATGTATTCTGTTGCTATAGTCAGAGAATGCTTCTTCTCCTCCTCATTAGCATACCTACCTATCCACACAAATACTTCATCATACGTGTCCAAAATCATCACATCTTCTGGAATCAGATCCTGAGCAAACAAAAACACTAAATACATACACGATGCAGTTGTCATATCACCCCAGCCCTGGGAGAATAGATACTTATTTCTAACTTGGTGCTTACTTCTTGCACAAAGTCATATATTTCCTCAACACTTATTTTGCCGGAAGCATTAGAGACTTGAAATAATCGTGGTTCATGGGAAGGTAGCACTTCTTCCAGCAATCTGCCGCTAGCATATTCCATCTCTCCACCCAAAGCGTACCAAAATTCAGCAGACTCCTCCCCCTCCATCACTTGTTGTGGTTCTTTGTCCTCCCCAAGGACAGTAGCTATTGTTTCCATGAAATGTTGTTCTTCCTCACTGCAACCCTGCACATTAGATCAACATGAAATTTGGCCCATATGTGAAAGCCTCACATCTTACCTTGCCGTACCATATATACAGATCTGTCAAAGTGTCCAAAAGGAAGCAATCATTGGAGTTGAGAGAAGAAGCCATTGCCTTCACTTGTATTGCACGGCAATTCAAGTCATTAGTGCCTCTCACTTGAAACAGGCGAATGTCATCCACACAATTGGTGTCTTCTTCCTCGACATTCTTGAACCCACTGGCCACGCCTCCAGAGTGGACCACTAATTTCCCCTTGAAAATGAGCAGGAAGTGATCTGGTTCTTTGTTCTGGACCACTCGCACCTGTATAGGAGCTCCATGTAACTCATCATCCAGAGCAACTGCATGTATTGCTGCAGATGCACGTTCATCTTGCGTAGACTCCTACAATACAGTTAATGCGTAAGTTAGTAACATTTCTTCATACTATATCTTTTCACCTGTCCTAGCCAGAAGTAGATGATCTGTTTACCAGAATCATCACTGTAGGTATATAATAGAACATAGCAGTCCCCAGAATAGAATTGCCCATACAACTCTGGATCCACTTCTTGGAGTTCAAAATTCTCTACTCTCCAAATCTTCAGTTCTCCTGTTCCATCATCCCATATAGCCTGAGATTCCCTCCGACCTCGTTCCAACATGGCAGACACATCAAACTTCTCTTCTTCATGCGATGCTAGACAAGAAATTGACAAAATTAATGAAACAAAATTTCCTAAGAGATAAGCTAGCTTTTGTGAATGCAATAATGGATGTAGAAATATTATCTCAATAACACACATTGGTGATTAAATGTTTACACACACACACACATACACACATGCACACACACACATACACACCCTCATATTCTTTCTCAAATATTGGGGTTGCACTTGCTTCCTTGTCCTTCCAGTTGGTGAAGTTTTGTTTGAAAATAGGAGTCTCACAGCTTTCATGCATGCAGGACACATTAGTCCACATGGGATAATCCTTCGAATGAACAAAATCCTAAAAAAATATATTGCATAGGAAAATCATAAGGAACAATGGAAAATAGTATCTCACTGACCGCAGCAATTTGAAAGGCAGCTTTCTTTTCATTCTTAGTAGATCCTTTTCCCAGCCACACAAATATGCTACCAGAGGCTGTGTCCAGGATGAATGCATCCTAGTTAGGCATGCAGGATACAATGAATACAATGATATAAAATAGTAGACCAATGTAGTATACAAATTTCAATAATTCTGGTTAAATGCAAATCTATATCGTTATTTAAGTTAATGAACTCTAATAAATAAAGTGAAGGAGTGTGCAAATTCAATTTAGAAATTTAATCGCCAACATTTAACTAAAAACTAACTTATACTAACATTTTATGTAGATGGGATTAAATAAGCACACATGTGCATTATACCAGGATAAATGGAGACAGAAACCAGGTGAATTCTTGTATAGATTTATTCTTGTATAGATTTATACCCCTAGTCATTTCCCTGTAGGTTAGTAGCTATGGTTGGTAATTCAATAGTAGATAGCTTCTAACGTGAGTCATGGTGAGAATTTTGAGTGGATTTTTTTCTTTTACCAGTTTAGTTTTGCTAGGTACTTTTTAAATAATTACCATAACAATAACTATTCTAGGTTTTATAATAGTAGGCTTAGCCAGAGTATTATCTCAAAGCTCTAATAATAATATATTTCTATACCGTTGGATTGTTTGTTTGCTCTTTGAAATAAATGTTCTTTGTCTTCACTCACTTCTTAGTGTTTATGATCAATAGCATTCTCTAGAGGCAGTCATTGGCCTGCATGTCTCCCTCTCCTGCTCTGGCTTGATGTCTGGCTATCGTGAGTGTGTGGGCCCCACTCACTTCTTGGATTGGCCATTCCTTCCCATACATACCAGAACACACCCCTCACACTCAAACCCATTTCCTTATTGCTAATATTACTAGCTAATTGTTAACATGCTTCACTATGGTTGCCTAAGTTAAAACACATGATCACTTTCAAACCTATATACTTCCTCCTCTGCAGACTAGTACATAGCAAATTTTGCTCCTTTGTAGAACTAATGAATTAAGAATATGCTACACAGTAGGATAGAGCATGAATGAGCTTGTCACGAATTCATAACAATCATAGTGCATCACGGATTCCTGACTCTTAATAGTGTGTTGTATTACACCTGGCTCAAATTTGTCTACTGTCTGATAAGGGTTATAGGTCAGTTAAAATGTCATTATTTTTGGAGATGGTACTTATGTTCAAGTATATCGTGATCTCTTATATTGTGTTACTATGTCCTTTATCAGTATAACCATCATTTAACCTACAAGTGCCTACAGAGCTAACCTTGGTGTCCAGTAATCCCATCTTTAGAGGATATGAACCAACTTCGGTAGTCTCAAGCTCACCACTGGCATCACTCACCCTGTAACCATGGAAATGTATAAACAAATAAAAATAGAGTAGCTCAAGATGACAAAAGCCATTGTAGCTCTCTTTGGTCATTGGCTATTTATAGCATGTAGCTATATACCTGTACAATTTGACCAAGTCTCGAGATGCTCTCTCAAACTCAGTGTCACAAGTAGCAGGTTGAATGTCATGATGAGTGCCTTCCTCCACTAACACTGCATCCATACTCTTTATAAACTTGTGGGACTCCCTCTCCAGTTCCTTCTCCTCTGGAGTGACAGAATTAACAATACAAATAAGTTAGCCATTTAGGTATATTATAGTATCTACATTAAAGTTTGGCCTCACAGAAATTCTTAGTTTGCAGCCAAAGTTACTATAGGAAATTTCATGCTAGGCACATTTATAAAACGGATCAAAATGTTCAGTTTATCAAAGAATTTCATTTGTTGTAATTACATAAAAGAATAATAAATGAAGAACTTAGTTATTCAAGAAGTAGGCATCAGTTCTCATACACTAGATGCCTGTTTCAAGTCTTTCATATTTTTTTCACTGTCACTTATTCAAATGCTTTCTCTAAATGTTTGTCCTACCTACAACTTTAATCTCTGCTCGTCCTCCTCTTTCTTCATCTCTTATTCGTCTAGCAACGTCTAACCCCTTTATCTTTTCCAGTCTTGAAGATTCCTTCCCATTCAGGACCCAGATGATAAGACCTTCGTCCAAGATGAATACATCACCTGTGTTAAGGGATGACCAGGCCCGACGAACCTCCTGTACGCGAATATTTCTATGACCTTTCACCTGGAGGAGGCGTGGTTCATAGTGATCTCTATCCACATGACGAAATCCACTTTCAACTCCTCCAGCCAAGTACCTACAAAACAGATAAAAGGGAACTAACCTTATCATTAGAATTGTACTGAGCTAGTTGATGCAAGTATGTGTGTGTGTATGTGTGTGTGTATGTGTATGTGTGTGTGTGTGTGTGTGTGTGTGTGAGTAGATAGCGTACTGAAGTCCATCATGGAAGTAAGATAGGAACAGTTTGCTCTCATGTCCCTGTACTTCACGATGCTGGACTGGAGCCCCGCCCAGAGAGTCATCTAGTTCTACTGTCTTGTAGGCAGCCACTCCAGCTTCGCCCTGTGACGTCTCAGTTCCTAACCAGAAATGAATGTTCCACTCATGTTTTCGTCCTCCTCTTCCTTTTTGTCTGGTCTACATTATTATATATGTGTGTGTGTGTGTGTGTATGCATGTACATTACTTATTGCATGAGTCAGCATGCAATATGGGAAGATAATCTACACGCACATACACATAAGTATTTTCACGAGCAGAAGGTGAGTGGAAATACAAGTGTGAGAGTGAAATATGTCCTTCCCTTATTGTATGATGAGTCATTATTATACAGTGGATATTTTTTTAGAAGCAGCTCATTTTCTTTGCTTTCTTAACACTTTCCTTTTTGCTTCTAATGTCCAGCAACACTCAAAATGCAGCACTCTGTTTTCCTGAATTACTATTCAAGCTACAAGGTTCGTATTTTTGCCAATCATTCTCCTTTGCAGCCATAAAAATAAAATACAGCCTGGTTGCTCAGAGGTAACTCTACCATACTTGTACATACAAGTTCAGTTGTCTAGAACTACGCACAGACACATTTGAACTCTCAATACACAACATGGTAAAATATAGAATGCGCAAAAATATACTCAAGGAAATATCCAATGTATACTTAATTAATATAATTATCATCTGTACATGTCAAATTTTAAATGTTGCATCGTAAACCTTGTCTATATTTTAATTGTGGTTCACATACAAATTTCATGAATATTTCATAAAAATATCTATACATAGCTGGATATCTTACGCTAAGTACAATGTAGGAGTCTCCAGTATGGAATTGTCCGTAAGTTTCGGGATCAACTGGTACAACTTGCATTTTCTACAAAAGAAAGTTGTTAGTTATACTGTCTTTACTAAAACAGGTGAATTTTTTTTACTCTTCCCCTTAAATATTATAGTACACTATAAACATAGGTTTGAATAACAGAGTAAAAATTTATAAAACTACAAACTTAGAAAATACCATATTATAACAATGTATTAATTAATTAACACAGCTATAGAATTTCACCTCAATGCGCCATATTTCTAGTCCTACATTCTTTCCTGCACCAATAAAAGCTTCATCTACTGCGCCTCCTTCTGCCATTGCTGTTTGTAATCTAAAGACCTAGAAATAAACCCAACCTCCTCCAGCGAGCAGACACAAGTTGAAATAGGAAAGAGAACCTTTTCAAACGAGTCCCCTTCGATACGCACTGTGCGCTAACATTCGTCCTCTTTTTACTCGCAAACATTTTTGTTCGGCAGCGTCGCGCGCTGATGTCCGATGTCAAATCAACCCGGCTGTTGTGCCCTAAAGGTGAGTGTCCACTTGTAGTCTACCTGGCTTTTAGACCATCTCTTGCATTTGATATTACTGCACTGTTATTTATTTGTTAACAATCATTTAATGAGACTTGCCAAGTCAGAATTATTATGAAAAATTAGTTATTTATTCTGTTGATCAATGTGCTCATTATTTCAAAATTCTAGATATATTTATATAGCTAAGAGTAGCTAGTCCTTTTAGCTAAATGGCAGTAATCAAGTCAAAGAGCTGTGACTATAGATGGAAAGGGACAGATAATTGTCCTTGGATGGGAGGAACAGACCACTTTGCAGACTCTCTGTGGTACTACTCAGCCTGCCAACTTAACTCAGATAACTTTTCTACTCTGAATCTCGGTAACCATGGCTCCCACCTTTCTACTCACCACACTCTCAGCCCCTCACCACCTGAGGCTGCATGCCAACATCACCGTGTCTCCATATACTTGTCCAACTGCTGGAATCTTTTGCCTAAAACGGATAAGCTGAGGCACCTATGTCATCAGGGTGCGCCTGGCATTGTTGCCCTGTGCAAGACATGGCTAGACAAGAACATCCAACAAGTCAAGGAAGACACACAATGCACTGCCTCCAGACTCCATGGAAGAATGGCTAACCTGAGTGCGTGAAAGCAGATCCTCCTGTGTTGAGCTCCCCAGTCTGAAGCCAAATTGATGGTCTGAGAGGGATCTCCTAGAGACGAGGTGCTTCATCAGGGTGTGTTGAATTAGCTTCTCTAGCAGCTTGTCAACAAGCAGGTGGAACTGGTAGCTTACTGCTCTTCACATTAGCAACATCTGCTCCTGTGCTAGAAGGTATTGGATTGCTATATTGCCTGTTTGGCAAAGCTAACTCCACCACTCTCAGCTATCTGTACACTGTGCATGTCAGGATGCAGCTCAACTATACCCCCCCCCCCCCCCCCACACCCCAATACCGAAGCATCTTCCTACACCACCCACTGCCTATTGAAGAATGTGGATTATACACATTGAATATTATACAGCTTCATATATTCATTTGTGGTATGCTGGTATTAGTGCCATTTTAAAGACGTGTGCTCATTGACGTTACAATGTAGGGTAGGAGGAGGGTGGAGGTGTTAGTGTTATAAGATGTTAATTTTCCCCCCCCCCCCAAATATTAAGTTTGGGCATGCTCCTAACCATCCCCAATGGAGGAGGGAGTGGTTAGTGTTTATATAACACTAACAGATACCATACCACAAAGTTGCACTTGATGTTTTACCTTTTTCAAATTAAAAAAGAGTAGCACGAGGCAATTTTTCCATTTGTTATCATCCTCTCCCACTTGGTATCAAGTCTTCTTTTTTTTCCCCTCTTATTTTTTCTTGTACCAGTTCCACTAGAACAGCAAGCACCAGGGCAAGCCAGACCAAGAACAATGAGTGTGCTTGTGAGAACACAAAGAGAAGAGTAATGGATCCATCGGCCCACAAAATGTTCCCCCCCCCAATCATATTCAGTTTATACCATGTCCCATCATGTGTGCACTAACTACTAATATCTTATAGAGAGATTTATAGGCAGCAAGCAAGTTGAGTTCCAGTAGCAACATTACTTGACGTGGAGAGTGAGCAAGACAGTTATGTTTCCGACCCAATATTAACCTCACAGCTACTCAGCATGTGTCAGTGAGCCCTCACACAGATAACACAAGGCAAGAACCCACCACTATGTGAGATTAACCAATAGAAACAGCAATAAGTTTCAGTGTACTATTATTAATGTTGTTTTGGTTAACTAAAACTAGAATTGATTTTAGTTTCACCTAAAACATTTCAGTAAACCAGCCAGAACAAAGTTCACATGGGATGATAATAATTAAAACTAAAGGACACAGAGCTGATGAATAAAAACTAAAAATAATATTATTTTTTTATTACAACTAAAAATAGCTGATCAGTATTAGTGATGTCGCTGAGAGATGCTGAGTGACAGTTGTAGCTAGTCCCAGGAAACATCCCTAAATTATTGATGACTTAAAGTTAAAAAAAAAAAATTTAATTCTAAAAAAACCAAAACTAAAATGGAAGTTAGTAAATTTGAAAAACTAAAATTGAAATTAGTACATTGGAAAAACTAAAACTAAAACTAAAATAGTCTTTGCTAGTGAAATACTAAAACTAAAATTATGTTGAATATTTTCGTCAAAAAACAAACTATAACTAAAACTAAAATGTTCAACCAAAACAATATTAACCATCATCAAGTCAGTCATTCTCTGCTGTTAGAACGAGACAAATTGCAATTATTATTAACCATTATAATATGCTGGTTAAAGTGATATGTGATGTATGTTTTAGATGAATGTAGTAGGCAAGCAGATTTATACAGGCTCAAGTATGGACACCAAGATAGGCAGAAACCAAAAGGTTGCAGTGCAAGCAATGGTTAAGGAGCAGAGGTGGTCCAGCTGTACTTGAGTGTAGACCAGTTCTCACACACTCACAAAATGTAATGCAGCCTCAGAATTCTTACCATTTACTGAAGTCAATAATGTCAAGATGTGTGTGTGTTGAATGGTCCAGGTGGGACTCCGGGTGCTCACACCACTTGCTGTGAGGAAAGGCCTGTTCTCCTGCGAGTTCCTAGCCCGGCTCCAGGAGCTTTGCTTGCATGGCTCACAGTGTCTGCTTAGTGCACAGGCATCCTGGCTCTGCCAGGTGCGCGTGACCGCCTAGCGGCAGCAAGAGAATTTGCATTTTTTTGTGTGTGTTGAGCTAACGGTTGGAAGTGTTTCATAACCGATGTTTGAAGGGTATTCTAGGTAATGCAGCAATGGTCAGAACATCTGAGTAGTGTGGAGATTGCTAGGCGATTTGGAATGGAGGAATCATTGGATGACTTGAGGACTGCTAGGAGGTTGAGATGGCTTGGCCATGTTGCTAGGATGGAGGAGGACAGGGTGCAGAAGTTGTTGTTTGGATGGCTACCTCAACAGAAGCCTGCCCATGGTACCAAGATGAGGTGGAGGGATAGAGTGAGAAAGGATTTAAAGAAGTTTGGAGTGAATGAGAGATGTTGGTACTGTGAAGCACAAGAACGAGGTAGTTTGCGGCAGCAGTGTAGAGAAGGCCTAATAGACGTTACTGATAGAAGGATGAGAGAGTATGATGACCACAGAAAGATGGCTACTATGAGTGTCCCTACTGCTCAGCCATTTACATGTCATACATGTGGTCGGTCATTTAGAAGAGCCCAAGACATATCTAGACACAGATGTGTCACAACACGACCAAGGAAATGATTTAGAATTCAAGTAACTACTATCTGTCAGTCTGCTTAGCAGAGGCGCATCACCCTTGTGTGGCACCCTTCAAGGTTCAAGGTGTGTGTGTGTGTGTGTGTGTGTGTGTGTGTGTGTGTGTGTGTGTGTGTGTGTGTGTGTGTGTGTGTGTGTGTGTGTGTGTGTGTGTACAAACATATCAGGTGTAGTAATATATCATTTAAAGAAACATTCTAAGTCAAATAATGTTTTAGTACGTAAGTGGAGGTGCTAAGATGCTCCGCCTTCCCCAATCTGCTCCTGGAGTGCGGGCATGCCCAGCTTGCGTTGTCCAGGCCCTAGTGAGTGTTTACGATATGGAGAAGTTGTGTTGACAGGAGCTGCAGCAAGAGGATCTTTAGACATGGACACTGTGACAGGCGGAGGGTCAGCCACGACGGGGGATACCTCCGGATAAGGTACGGACTTTGTGCCGTTAAGTGATTGGGTTACCTGTTCAAACATACAAACACATATATCACAACATGCTATGACACATGGTGGCAATGCAGCCAATGGATAGCAAGCAACATACTTCACCTATTTGACTTTAAAGCCAGCGATGTGGCTGTTGAGCTTGCTCAACTAACAATTGATTAAAAGTGTCCCCAGTGGGTCATCACTATGTTTATTGTTGTTGTTGCTGTTGTTGCAAGTGTGGAAAGCTAAACTCAGACAGCCTGTTCTGCAACCGTGCCTTGATCGACACCTAGCTAATGTGTGAAAATCTTCTCTCAACAGAGACCGGATATTGTCTGCAGTTCTCTCACTCTAGGACAGTTTCATCTGACACAATTACTTATTAGACATAAACTGGACCAGCTAATGTAGCTAGCAGGCTGAGTGACTCCAAGTGTGATAGCAACGTATCAAGAAGAAGCTCACTGTTATCACGTTAATTGAAATTGAACACTAATGTACACTGGCTAGCTACTAAACCATTTCTCAGACTAGTCAGGTATCAATATAGCTGCATGCAGTGAAAACAAGGCAGATACAAATGCTGTCTTCGTAAGAGAAGTTAAACATGCAAGACACACTCACTGATAATAGTTTCAACACGAAACATCCAACTTATGCATTTCGTCAACTTCTCAGCATTAAGCAAAACTACTTCATAATGCAAGAAATTATTAGCTCACATGATTATGATGTGATGAAAGGGAGCGTTATTCACAAAAGCTAGTACCTATGTGGAGCTGATAGCTTTGCGTTTTCTCAAAAATTAACCAAAATTTAAAAAGTAGCACTATAAAACGTCTTAAATCATCATTCTGAGTAAGTTCAGACCTAAATAAACGATTAAATGTCAGTAATCTCCAAAATCAGAGCGTGACAGACAGACAAACTAACAGACAGGACTACTCATGTAACTCTCTTTTGCATGCACACTGGTTTCACTGTCAGATACTTGACACAGTTTAAATTGGGATCTCATTAATATGTAACTGCCCCCTTCCCCCCCTCCCCCTTCAAGTCAAGGCCACACCCTTTTGTCCCCCTTGGAAAAAATCCTGAAATACACTCTGCATTGGGTAAGGTAAGCCTCACGTTCCCCGCCTACCTCTAGTTTCGGTCCAGACGGTCTATAGCCTTTAAGAATCCGGTCACAGAGCAAGGCAATGTGCTTCTTGAGTTTCTGACAGTCTGGGGTTGTGCTGAGAGAAAGGGGCGGGGCAGTTGCATTCTGTTCCCGAGATGATTTGGAGAGAGTTGTCTGGAGAAGATGAACTACAGCAGCATCTACCTGCTCCTCCCAACCCTAAACAACAACAATAAACATATATTTGTAGTATCATTCATATTACGCTAGTGATGTGCTTCTGCACAAATGTTTGGTATAGCAATACGGGTAAGGATCGCTAAACTAAAGGATTCTGTTCAGTGGAGTATGGGACGTGGTCACCCTCCAAGTGAACACAAAAACAGGAAGTTCAAATGTACTTCCACACAATATAAACAACAACAACAACCCAATTATCAATTGAGCCATCTCTGCAAGTGTCTCGCTCGTTTTCCAATTGTGAGTAACGAGCTAACCACAGAGTTAGCTCTCATCTGCTGTGAGGAAGAGTTCGTACTCTCACAATAGCAATGTCCCAGTCCTCAAACATAGACAGTGAATGTCAGACTTACTTGGTCTGTGGTATCCGTGGAGACTTGAGGACACAACGTGGCAGTGAGGATTGCGGAGTCATCCTCTCCCAGATTAGTCGACAACCTAACACACATACATACACATCATGACCGAAGGTCCATGTAAGTGGGTGTGGCCTACTTGAGCAGTGTGATGATGAGTAAGGTGGCACAAATGAGGTTGTTGGAGATAGCCTGCAACTCTAACTCCAAACCTTCTCCCTTGTCTATTAGGGCATTCAACTGAAACACACACACACATACACGCAAAAACACACACACATACAAGAACACACACATATATACACAAGCACCCAAATACACACTGAAAATAATGACAAATGTGTCATGACTGATAAACAACCAGCCATGTTTTTAAAGAGTCATTTTCGACGAGGTACACTAATACTAGTGGTGTGCTTGAGCACAAATGGCGAGCAAATCACATCATTTAAAATTTTCTTTGTGATATTCTTTAACCATTCGTCGCCTCTGCCCTGGTACTGGGATAGACTATGGACACACCTGGCTGCAGTTGTGGCGGGTAGGCGTGGCAGTAGCTGCCCCAGTTGGGCGGGGCTGAGTTGAAACCTTCCCCGGTTGTAGGTGAGATCTTCTCCTCCTTTCAGCCCCGCCCTATGATATTCTTCTGCCTGGGGCTGTATTGCTTTGGAGGCTAAGCTGACTCCTTCGCTGTCAGCTTGTTTTGCCCATGGCCAGACCCCTTCCCATGTTGCCATGGGCAACACCCGCCTCACTCTGATTCCAACCCCTACCATCTTGCGCTACTACCTTGCCCATCACTTCAGGCCTTGCCGACCATGAAGGAAATTGCCCCCCCCCCCCCCTCCTTTGTTTTTTCTATTGCTACTTATCACTACTCTCTCGGGTGGGTGGGTGTGGTGGGACAGATTATCCCCGTCGCTCATGCTTTGTCCTGTGCTTACTCAGAGTGTGTTTGTGCCACGTGGCTTCTCATGTGACTCCACCCACTCTTGGTGCCCTCTGTCCTTTGCAACCCATCATACGTCCCTTTACCGAACCCCTTCTTCTCGGCCTTCCGGCTCCGGGGATGCGGGTCTCCGGCTCCTGGTTAACCTAGGTCAACTTCTTGTGACCCTCATTTAACCATTCGTCGCCTCTGCCCTGGTACTGGGATAGACTATGGACACACCTGGCTGCAGTTGTGGCGGGTAGGCGTGGCAGTAGCTGCCCCAGTTGGGCGGGGCTGAGTTGAAACCTTCCCCGGTTGTAGGTGAGATCTTCTCCTCCTTTCAGCCCCGCCCTATGATATTCTTCTGCCTGGGGCTGTATTGCTTTGGAGGCTAAGCTGACTCCTTCGCTGTCAGCTTGTTTTGCCCATGGCCAGACCCCTTCCCATGTTGCCATGGGCAACACCCGCCAACGTCTACGCCGCCAAAGCCCCCTAACTAACTACCCTCTTCCTCCCTTCCTACCGCTACCACCCCCTAACTATATTAAGCACTATCTTCACATAACAAAGCTGACATCATGACAATAAGACATATAGGCCACTCACAATGTCTGTTACTTAGTCTCGTTATTGGCCTTTCCTCAATCCTCCTGCTAGCACTGTTGTGAGACCTGCTAGATGCTCCCGGGGAGTCTTGATGTAGACTTGATAAGCCGCACTAGACCATCTTCCTAGCATTTTAATTGTGGCTTCTCCCAGTCCCCGGGAGGCTGCTGTAGTTGCTGCTCCAGACCTGAAGCTATGCCCTGTGTAACCTTTGGCTGATTTGCCTCTGCTGATGAGTGCCTTCTGTACCTCTGCCACGAACCTTGTCCTTGAGAGCGCTTTTCCCTCCCTGGAACAGAAGAGCGGGCCTGGTTTCCATCCTCGGATCCTTAGGTAGGCTAGCATCGCCTCCACTGGGCACAAGTCATTGCCTGTTTTGCCCACAAAGACATCAACTCCTTTGCGAAAAGGATCTGTCTTAGAGACTTTCAGTCTGACTCGGAGAGTTGTCGGTGCCGTCTTGCTGTCCACTGCCAGATCCCCAACACCCAAATGTGTGGCTTCGTCGAAGGTGTTACCCTCGGGAAGAGTGATTTCCCCTGACCTCATAAACCCAAAGAAGCAGAGGCTTGCCGCCGCCCAGAGCATACGGCCTTCCGGATTAACTTGGCTTGTCCATGCCACCTTAAGCTCTCTGAGTAGAATGATCGAAATAGGGAGCCGGAGCCTCCCCTGAGCCCCCTCCTTGGCCTGGCTACTCTTCACTCCTCTCACTACCAGCTGCAGCCTCGCCATATCTCCAATATTCGGATCCGCCTTGCCTTCCTCCAAGTGAAGGTGTCTCACTGCTGCCAGGTAGCATTTAATAGTGCTGTGTGCTAACCCCTCCTCCTCCAGCCGGGCCACAAAGCGACACAGCTGCTGCTCTGTGGCCGGGGTGGGAGCCCTGCCTAGTAGTGAGCAGAACTCCCTGTATCGCTTCTTACCCGCTCCGTAAGTTTTTCTGGTGGACGGGGCCAGGCCTTCTCGGAAAAGTCTTTCCACAGACCCGTCCAACTTGCCGAGGTCCAGTCTGGTTTGGACACCACCAGGACGTCGAGAACTGCTGCTGGAATTGCTGCTGGTTCTTCTTTTGCCTGTGGGCACACATCACGGAAAAGGGTTAGCTTGTCCCTTGACAATGCATCTGCCACTGTGTTGTCTCTACCCCTAATGTGCTCACAGAATAGGTTGCATTGCCACTTAGCCTCCAGGAAGGCCAGGCAACGCCTGAGGTGCATTGCCTCAGGGTCCTTGGATGAGCCAGAGTTAACTATTGCCACTACTGCCGTGTTATCACACCAGGCCTTCACTGTCTGTCCCTGCCAATCCTGGCCCCAAATTGCCGTCGCCACCACCACTGGCAGCAGCTCTTTCGCTGTTATGTGGTACTGCTGAGCTTGGCCCAGACCTTGCCATTTGAGCTGGAACCAGTCTTGACCACACACCGCCCCACAGCCCCATGATCCCGAGGCATCCGACACGATGGCAATGGTCTTTTCTGGTTCCGATCTATTGACAGATGTCATCATAGCTACCCCATTCCACAAGGTGCTAAACTGCCACCACCACTGTAAGTCAGATCTGGCTGCCGCATTGAGCCGAATGTGGCGATTTAGGACCTTGGTGGTTGCTGATAGGTCTATGAGTCTCCTCAGAAAAGACCGCCCTGCCCTGATTGCCTTACATGCATGGCTCAAGAGCCCTATCAAGGACAGCAGGTCCCTTTTCTTTCCACTCCTCTTGAGCTTCCAGTTGGCCAGACTGGCCCTCAGTTTCTCCAGTTTCTCCTGCGGGAGCCGAACAAGTAGTTCTTGGGTGTCAAGCTCCAAACCCAAAAACGTAATCACCGTGGATGGACCCTCAGTTTTACTTGGCTCCACTGGCATACCCAAGTCGCTGCATGTTCTCTCCATTATACTCATGTTCTCTGCACACACAGCAGTTCCCGGACCCCCTATCGTCACAAAGTCATCAATGTAGTGGTCGAGCCAGGATGCTCCTCTATAGCTCATGATCCACTGAAGTGCGTCCCCAACTGCTGAGAAGAGCAGTGGCGCCGACCTCAAGCCGAATGGCAGGGCTGTATCCATGTATACTTCCCCCTCCCATTCCATCCCCAAGAGGGGCCTGTCCTCTGGATGTACAGGGATATTCCGGTAAGCTTGCTGGATATCCATCTTGCCCAATAGTGTGCCCCTGCCTTCACCCAGGATCCTGGATGTTATGTCATCCACTGATACATACGACAGTGAAGACAGCTCTTTACTAATCCCATCATTCACACTCCTGCCCTCTGGGGAAGACAGGTCGACAATTAATCGCCATCGATTGACTCCTCCCTTTTTTGGGATGACCCCGAACGGGCTGCAATGGACTTTCTCCCTGTCCCCAGTCACAACCTGCTCTAGTCTCCCTGCCTGCACTTCCTTGGCAATGTATGCCTGCACTACTTCTGGGTGGTCTTTTGCAGACACCATATTCCTCCGACACGATCTTACATCTGTCCAATTTCCGTGGAAACCTATCCTGAACCCTTGCTGAACCCCTTTACATATGTACTCGGCGAACCACTTATCGGGATGTCCCGAGAGCTCCTGCTGCCAAGCCTTCAACTTCAGAGGGGTCTGAATATTTCCCCTGGAGCAGCTGTCTGGTCTGGAACCTGCCTCTGGCACTCGAACCAGGGCCATCAGCTGATCCCGATACTGGTACAGGCCTGCATTCAGATAAACCCGATCATATGCGTCTCTACTAGCCCCTATATGCAGTGCTGTTCTCCCCTGCACGTTCCTTACCTACCTACCTACCCCCCCGCCTCTATCACAACTGCTTTCTACATTATGCCCCTTTACCCTGTCCTCTACCCCACCCCTGCCTTTATTAATCAGTTGACAATCGCCGCAAAATTTTTTTTTTTTTTTTTTTTTAATAAAGTAAACATCACATGACAATGTCCACACCATAAGTGCTATGCTCATGTACTATTCGCTTGTCTCCTCAACTTCATGAACTCAACCCTCCTCTGTCGGCGCATCTCGACACTGGGTGGGAACCCCCACATTTGCTGCACGCGTGCCCCGGTACGGGCAGTCCAATCCTCTCCGGCAGTCCCCGTTGAACCGGTTAAACTTGTGGCAGACCTGGACTGCCTTCCCCTGCACCCTGCTACCTTGACCCGCTGGTGGAGGTCCTTGCGCCGCTAGTGGCCTCCTAGAGTTCCCTTGCAGAGGACAATGCTTGCGGGTGTGGTCGACAGAGTGACAGAGGGTGCACCAGTTCTCCCCCTCCTCCATCCTGCCCGTGAACATCCGGGTATAGAGGCACGCATCGATCTCGTCCCAGCGGCTGGACCTGTCCCCTGCTCTGGCCTGTCGGAACTCCTGATCGTACAGGATCCAGGATGGCCACCGAAATGACTTGCTGCATTTCGCTATGAGGAAGGCGTACGCCAAGAATTCTTGGGCCCTGCTTGGCTCCTCCTTCAACGCCACCGACATCCACAACACGTAGCATTGAAGCCACACTCCAATGTCCGGGATGAGCTTTCTGGACCTGGCAAGATCCTCAGCCCGAATGACCACGAGATCTCCCTCCAAGTGGGACGGTGTCGCTCTCGTGGACCCCGCCGCTGGTGGCAGCACCGAAAAATCCACGTACTGACCCCTCTTGATCTTTTCGACCACCCGTCTGGGTATGGCTGGCATATTCTTGCCAGTGGGTTCCCAGTCCCCACCGCTGTCCCGGGGCTGCTTCTTGGTGATATCAGATGGTGCCCCGGAAACGCCCAGGGAACCCCCTCTGGCCAGCTCCATCATCATGGTCTGGAGGATACTCTGATCTGTGGACTGATCTGCTCGGTCCAGTTCAGCTAGGCCCTCGGTACCTGTGGCCAACAAACACGTGCCATCAAGTCATTGGCAGTCACAACAGGAAAGCCCCGTCCGGGCCCCCCCTCCCCTCCCCTCCCCCGACACGGTTCCCTAACGTAAATATCTCCCACACAGACCTTTTGGATACTCCGATTCCCACTGGTGGCTCTGTGTTGGGTATAGAACTCGGCACCCATACTGGGCTACCCAGTACTAATTGACATTCTCGGAGCCCTCACTGGGCGACCCACTACTTGGGTCTTGATCTCAGAGCCCCTAAAGGGCAACCCTGTACCAGGTCACACCCCTGCGCCCCTACCGGGCAACCCTTGATTTCGGTGCCCATACTGGGCAACCCTGTACCAGGTCCCACTCTCATATCCCCTACTGGGCTATACCATCCCATTACTGGGCCTTGATCTCAGAGCCCATTATTGGGCGGCCCCATACCGGGTCACAATCTCGGAGCCCCCACTGGGCACCCCAATACTAGCGTCTCGATCTCGGAGCCCATATTGGGCAACCCCGTACCGGGTTACTATCTCGGAGGCCCTACTGGGCAACCCCAATACTGGGTCTTGATCTCGGAGCCCATATTGGGCGACCCTGTACCGTATCTCGGAGCCCTATTGGGCAACCCCATTACCGGGTCTTGCTCTCGGAGCCCATATTGGGCGACCCCGTACCGGGTTACTATCTCGGAGCCCCTACTGGGCAACCCCAATACTGGGTCTTGATCTCGGAGCCCATATTGGGCGACCCTGTACCGTATTTCGGAGCCCTATTGGGCAACCCCATTACCGGGTCTTGCTCTCGGAGCCCATATTGGGTGACCCCGTACCGGGACACTATCTCGGAGCCCCTACTGGGCAACCCCATTACTGGGTCTTGATCTCGGAGCCCCTACTGGGCGACCCTGAACCATGTCACCATCTCTGAACCCCTACTGGGCCGACCCCATACTGGGTTACTATCTCAGGGTCCTACTGGGCAACCTCATACCGGGTCCCTCTCTCCAAGCCCCTCTACTGGGCAACCCCACTAGTCCCTCTCTCACAGCCCCTCTACCGGGCAACGTCACTACTGAGTCTCGATCACCAGATACCGCGTGCCTTATTCACTCTCTGGGATACTCACTAGCCCCCAGTGTTCCGCTGGTTCCTTCCCCCCACTGCCTGTGAGTCACACCCACGCATCATGGCTGGGTGGTAAAGGCCTCTGGTGAGTTAGAACCAGCCTTGACTGGGCTGCCTCCCTCCTTTGCTACCCTTACGACCTCCCTCCTTTCCTAACCCTTACTTTGACCTCCCCCCTTCTACCCAAATTTGTCCCCACCTTCTTGGTTGGCTTTGTCTTGTATCGCCCTGTCCACCACTTTGCGCACCAACGACGTCAGGCCGGCCAACGCGTCCCCAGCATTGCTGCTTCTCCTAATAGGGGACCTCTCACGGTAATCCGGCGCCACCGCTGGCTCCTGGTCTTCATGACCCGCGGATGCAGACAGATTATCCCCGTCGCTCATGCTTTGTCCTGTGCTTACTCAGAGTGTGTTTGTGCCACGTGGCTTCTCATGTGACTCCACCCACTCTTGGTGCCCTCTGTCCTTTGCAACCCATCATACGTCCCTTTACCGAACCCCTTCTTCTCGGCCTTCCGGCTCCGGGGATGCGGGTCTCCGGCTCCTGGTTAACCTAGGTCAACTTCTTGTGACCCTCATTAATAGTAGTTGTAACGCACAATACTTTCACACAACTGAACATACCTACGCAAAACTTACCTTCGTGGTAAGTCTAGTGGACAATGAATTTTTAAGTAAATACTGTTGAGTAGGGCTTATAACTGTGACAAATAGCATATTAACTTACCACCGCCACAAAGTCTAATAGAAATGGAGCCCCCATAAGTTTTTGAGTTTTAACTGCACCCACAAAACAATTCAAAGCCGTAAACAATTCAATTTCTAAGGCGATACTGGTAATGGTCGCTAAACCGGAGGATTCTGTTTAGTGAAGTTTGGGACGGGGTCGAACGCGGAGCGAACACAAAAATACGGAGAGTCAAAGAACAAAATGACATACGTACGTCCATATATATAAATAAACAAACATCCCCGATTTTCAATTGTGTTACCACTGTAACTGTCTCGCTCGCTCACAAATTAAGCATCAAATGAATGGACTGCTCATGTCTGGTTTCTTTTAATTCACAACATTTCAATCCAGGTAGCGCGATCTTCTTCAGGCGGAAATACCACTAAAGAAGATCGAACTACCTCGATAGAAACATTGTGAATTAAACTAAATAAGACAGTCAATTTATTAGGCACTCAATTAACAAGTTGTTAATATGCATTCTGCCTGTATCCCACATGTCACCTGCCTGTACCCACATGTCACCTGCCTGTACCCACATGTCACCTGCCTGTACCCCACGCCACCTGCCTGTATCCCACATGTCACCTGCCTGTACCCACATGTCACCTGCCTGTACCCCACGTCACCTGCCTGTACCCCACATGTCACCTGCCTGTACCCCACATGTCACCTGCCTGTACCCACATGTCACCTGCCTGTACCCCACATGTCACCTGCCTGTACCCACATGTCACCTGCCTGTACCCACATGTCACCTCCTGT